>QWCY01002930.1_pt1 | contig 24098 bp, 16 predicted proteins | sample 1972631 | NCBI WGS metagenome assembly QWCY01 (sample SAMN09866696, study PRJNA288562) | Human gut metagenome isolate pre1_stool, whole genome shotgun sequencing... | isolation source: gut | host: Homo sapiens | place: USA: California
TACTGCGCCAGCTCCTCGACGATGCACTGGCCGAAGCCGCGGTACTCAATGCCGTCGAACATGCCCGAGAGCACGCGCGCCGTGTCGGCGATGCTCTCCTTCTTGCCGATCTGCGAGCCGGTGGAGTCGAGATACGTGCTGCCCATGCCCAGATCGTGCGCCGCGACCTCGAAGCTGCTGCGCGTGCGCGTGCTCGTCTTTTCAAAGATGAGCGCGACGTTTTTGCCCTCGCACAGGCGGTGCGGGATGCCGGCCTTTTTCTCGGCCTTGAGCTTGACGGCAAGGTTGAGCAGGTAGTCGATCTGCTCGGGCGTGTAGTCGAGCAGCTTGAGAAAATCGTTGCCTTTGAGATGCATGTCGGTGTTCCTCCTTATTCTCCGGCGCAGACGTCTTTGAGCACGCTGACTGCCTGCTCGAGCTGCGCCATGGGGATGTTGAGCGCCGGCAGCAGGCGCACCTTGTTCTTCGCCGAGATGACGAGCACGCCGCGCGCCATGCAGTCTGCAATAACGTCCTTGACCGGGCGCTCCGGCTCCACGCCGAGCATCAGGCCCAGGCCCGTGACGCTCTTGACGCCCTTGGCGCCGGTGAGAGAGCTGACGATGAAGTCGGACTTTTCCTGCACGGACTGCAGCAGCGGACCGTCGATCCGGTGCAGGATGCTCAGCGCGCCGGCGCAGCAGACCGGGTTGCCGCCGAAGGTGGAGCCGTGGCTGCCGGGGGTGAGCACGTCCTGCACCTTCTCGCCGAGCAGCGTTGCGCCCAGCGGCAGGCCGCCGCCGAGGCCCTTGGCCGTGGAGACGATGTCCGGCGTGATGCCGTAGTGCATGTAGCCGTAGAGCTTGCCGCTGCGGCCGTTGCCGATCTGCACCTCGTCGCAGATGAGCAGGATGTCCTGCTCGGCGGCGAGCTGGGCCGCACCCTTGACGAATTCCTGCGTCAGCGGGATGACGCCGCCCTCGCCCTGCACGACCTCCATCATAATGGCGGCGCACTTGTGTGCGGCGACCTGCGCCTTGAGATCGTCGAGGTTATTCGCCTCGGCGTAGGCAAAGCCCTCCGTCAGCGGCAGGAAGTCGTGGTGGAACACGTCCTGCCCGGTCGCGGCGAGCGTCGTGATCGTGCGGCCGTGAAAGCTGTTTTTGAGCGTGATGATGGTGTGGTACTCCGGGCCCTTGTGGTCGGCGGCGTACTTGCGCGCGGCCTTGATGGCGCACTCGTTGGCCTCGGCGCCGGAGTTGGAGAAAAAGACCTTCTTCATGCCGGTCTTTTCGCACAGCAGCTGCGCCAGCTGCGCGTCGGGCGCGGTGTAGTACAGGTTCGAGGCGTGCTGCACGGTGCACAGCTGCTCGGTCACGGCGCGGATCCACGCGGGGTCGGCGATGCCGAAGCTGTTGACGGCGATGCCCGTCGCCATGTCGATATAGACCTTGCCGTCCGCGTCCCAGACGAGCGAGCCCTTGCCGCGCGCGATCGTCACGGGGAAGCGGGCGTAGGTGTTGGCGATATAGGTGTTATCAAGTTGCGGAATGTTCATCTGTTTTTCCTCCTTGTCCGGCAACGAACATGGTGCCGATGCCTTCGTTTGTCAGCATTTCGATCAGGATGGCGTGTGGCACGCGGCCGTCGATGATGAAGACGCGGTGCACGCCCAAGCGGATGGCGTCGATGCAGCAGGTCACCTTCGGCAGCATGCCGCCGTTGATGACGCCGGACTCCATGAGCGCGCGCGCGTCTGCCGTGTGGATGACGGGGATGAGCGTGCTCGGATCGTCCTTGTCGCGCAGAATGCCGCTGATGTCGGTCATGGCGATGAGGCTCTCGGCGCCGAGCTCGCCCGCGATGCGCGCGGCCGCCGTGTCGGCGTTGATGTTGTAGACATGGCCCTGCGTGTCGCACCCGACGGTGGACACGACGGGGATGTAGCCCTTGTCGATCACGTCGAGGATGGGGCGCACGTCGACCTTCGTGATCTCGCCCACGTAGCCGAGGCGTTCATCGCGCACGCGCGCCTGGATCATCTGCCCGTCGATGCCCGACAGGCCGATCGCCCGGCCGCCCTTGTGGCCGATGAGGTTGACGAGCGTCTTGTTGATCTTCCCGGCGAGGACCATCTGCACGACGTCGGCCGTCTCCGCGTCCGTGACGCGCAGGCCGTCGACAAACTGCGTCTGCTTGCCGAGCTTGTCGAGCGTTTCCGTGATCTCCGGCCCGCCGCCGTGCACGAGCACGACCTTCACCCCGATGAGCGACAGCAGCACGATGTCACGCATGACGGAGTCTTTGAGCTTGTCGCTGATCATGGCGTTGCCGCCGTATTTGATGACGACGATCTTGCCGCTGTATTCCTGTATGTAGGGCAGCGCGTGGACGAGTACCTTCGCGCGCTGCGGATTCGTGATGTCCATGATGGTGTTCCTCCCGGTTCAGGTGCGGTAGTCGCCGTTGATCTTCACGTAGTCATACGTCAGGTCGCAGCCCCAGGCGGTCGCGCCCTCGTCGCCGGACTTGAGGTCCACGAGGATCTCGATCTCCTGTTCGAGCAGGACCTTTTTGGCTTTCTCCTCGGAAAACGGGATGCCCGCGCCGTCGACGCACACGCTGACCGTGCCGGCCGCCGAGCGGAAGGCGACGTCGACCTTGTGCACGTCCACATGCGCGCCGCTGTAGCCGATGGCGCACAGAACGCGGCCCCAGTTGGCGTCCGCGCCGAACATGGCGGCCTTGACGAGCGACGAGCAGATGATGCTCTTGGCTACGGTCTTGGCGGTGCCGTGGTCGGCTGCGCCGGTGACGCAGCACTCGAGCAGGCGTGTGGCGCCCTCGCCGTCGCCCGCGATCTGGCGGCAGAGCCAGACGGTCACGCTGTTGAGCGCGCGGCAGAAGGCCGTGAAGTCTGCGCCGGTCGCGGTGATTTCGGCATTGCCGGCGAGACCGTTTGCCAGGATGGCGACCATGTCGTTCGTGGACGTGTCGCCGTCGACGCTGACCATGTTGAACGTATCCTGCACGTCGCCGGAGAGGGCGGCTTGCAGCATGGCGGGGCTGATGGCGCAGTCCGTCGTGAGAAAGACGAGCATGGTCGCAAGGTTCGGGTGGATCATGCCGGAGCCCTTGGCGATGCCGCCGATGGTGCAGGTTTTGCCGCCGGCGGTGAATTGCACGGCGATCTCCTTGCGGTGCGTGTCGGTGGTCATGATGCCCTCGGCCGCCTGATTGGAGTGGTCGCCGAGCGCGGCGGCAAGCTGCGGCAGGCCGGAGCGGATGGGCGCGAGATCGAGCGGCTGGCCGATCACGCCCGTGGACGCGACGATGACGTCCTGCGGCGCGATGTGCAGCGTGGATGCTGTGAGCGCGCTCATCTCCTCCGCGACGGCGACGCCGTCGGCGTTGCAGGTGTTGGCGTTGCCGCTGTTGCAGATCACGGCCTGCGCCTTGCCGTCAGCCAGATGCGCCTTCGTCACGGTCAGGGGCGCGCCCTTGACGAGGTTGGATGTATAGACCGCCGCGGCGCTGGCCGGGACGGTGCTGTAGATGAGCGCGAGGTCGCGCTTGGACTGATTTCTGCGGATGCCGCAGTGGATGCCCGCGGCGGAAAAACCCTGTGCGGCGCACACGCCGCCGGTGACTTGCTTCATCATGCGTTCCTCCTTACAGATCGAGGCCGAAGCCCTTTTCCCTGCCCATGACGAGGTTCAGGCACTCGAGCGCGGCGCCGGACGCGCCTTTGCCGAGGTTGTCGAACACGGACGTGAGCAGGATGCGCTCTTCATTGCCGGAGACGGACACGACCATGCTGTCCTTGCCGGACATGGCGGCGGCGGACAGGAAGCCGTCCGCGCACGCGGGGTCCTGATAGCGCACGACGGGTCCGGTGTACTTTGCGGCGTAGGCGGCCTTGATGTCCTCCGCCGTCTTGCCGGGGCAGAGCTGCGAGGCGAAGAGCGCGACGCTCGTCTCCATGCCGCTGTAGAAATTCGCCACGATCGGCGCGAACACCGGCGCGTGCGTCAGACCCGGGATCGCGCACATCTCGCGCAGGTGCTTGTGCTGCTGCGCCAGACCGTACTGCCGGGGGGCGGCGTACAGGGGGTCGAGCGTGTCTGCCTCATACTCGGCGATCATCTTCTTGCCGCCGCCGCTGTAGCCCGTGAGCGAGTAGCACGTCAGCAGCGCGTCCGGTGGCAGGATGCCCGCCTCGACGAGCGGGTAGACCAGCACGATGAAGCCGCTGGCGTGGCAGCCGGGCACCGCGATGCGCTTGGCGGTACGGATCGCGGCCTCGCGCTCGGGCGACAGCTCCGGGAAGCCATACGTCCAGCCGGGGGCCGTGCGGTGCGCGGTCGAGGTGTCGAGCACGACCGTGTCCGGGTTCTCGACCAGGTCCGCCGCCGTGATGGCCGCCGCGTCCGGCAGGCACAAAAACGCGATGTCCGCGCGGTTGAGCAGCTCGCGCTGCGCTTCGATATCGTGGTGCAGCTCGGGCGGCAGGGTCAGCAGGTCGATGTCCGGGCGCTGGGCCAGCCGGTCATAAATGCGCAGACCGGCCGTGCCGGAGCTGCCGTCGATGAAAATGGTCGTTTTTTCGTTATGCATATCTCGTCCCTCACAAGCGGATAAAAATCCATTTATATGAGGCTAATATACTACCGCACGAATAAATATGCAAGACATTCATGAAAATTCCGACGCGATTTGTGGAATTTGAAAAAACAGGCCCGGCGGGAGAAAAATGCCTTGTGCAGCATGTACATACATGTCCACGCAAAATTGGGACATTTGCCGGACGGCAAGGGTAAAAAACCGCCGCCCGGCCATTTTTGCAAATGGATAGGCGGCGGATATATGCATTAAATCTGAAATTCCTTGCTGTATTCGGCGTAATATTCATCAAAGCTGTGCGAGTGCATGGCCATGACGCTGTTGATATATTCGTGCGTGTCGAACGAGTCGGACTCGAGCTCGATCATGGCGACGGCGATGTTCGAGCAGTGGTCGGACACGCGCTCGCAGTTGGTGAGCAGGTCGTTGAACGCGAAGCCGTGGTTGAGCGTGCACTCGCCGGTCTGCAGGCGGTCGATGTGGTGCAGCTTCATCTCGTCGCAGAGGTTGTCGATGAGCTCCTCGAGCGGCTCGACGTGGTAGGCCGCGGCGACGTCGTTGTCGAGGAAGGCGTTGATCGTGATCTCGAGGATACGCGTCACGGCGGAGAGCATGACCTTGAGCTCGCGCGCGCCGGTGGGCGAAAAGACGATCTTCTTCGTGTAGAGCTCCTGCGCAGTCTCGCCGATGTTGAGCGAGTGGTCGCTGATGCGCTCGAGGTCGCTGATCGTGTGCAGGTATTTCGACACGTCGGCCGTCTGGCGCGGCGTGAGCTCCTTGCTCGTGATCTTGATGAGGTAGGTGCCGAGCTTGTCCTCATAGTGGTCGATGGCCTCTTCATTTTCCTGCAGGGCGGCGAACTGCTCGTCGCTGAATTTGCCCAGCAGGGAGAACGCGGACAGAATGTTGTCCTGCGCCTGACGGGCCATGGAGTCGATGGCTAGGCGGCTCTGCTCGATGGCCAGCGCCGGGTGCGCGAGAAAGCGCTCCTCGAGCCGGTCGATGTCGGCGAGCGCGCCGGTGGACGCCTTGTCCGGGAACAGGAACGAGACGAGCTTTTCGAGCAGGGGGATCATCGGCGTAAGCAGCAGCACGGTCGCAAAGCGGAAGATCGTGTTGAGCAGGGCGATGCTCACGGTGGTCATGGTCGTGTCCAGAAACGGGAAGTGCACGGCTGCGTTGACCGCGTAGAACACGACGCCCCAGACGAGCGCGCCGATGACGTCGATGAGCAGGTAGACATAGGCGGTGCGCTTACCTTTGACGCTCGCGCCGAGGGAGGACAGTAGCACCGGCACGGCCGCGCCGATGGCGATGCCGAGCGTGATGGGGAAGGCCACGGAGAACGTGACCGTGCCCGTGATGGCCAGCGCCTGCAGGATGCCGACGGCGGCCGACGCGCTCTGCAGGATGCAGGTGAACACCGTGCCGACGAGCACGCCGAGCAGCGGATTGGAAAAGCGGGTGAGCAGCTGGATGAACGCGGCGCTGTCCTTGAGCGGGGCCACGGCGCCGCTCATGGAGGACATGCCGTACATGAGCACGGCGAAGCCGAGCAGAATGTCGCCGATGTGGTGCCGGGTCAGGTCCCGGCAGAACATGCGCAGCACGATGCCGGCCACGGCGACGACGCCCGTGAGCGTCGCGGTGCTCAGCAGCGATACCCAGCCGGAGCCGCTGATGTCCGACAGGCAGAGGATCCAGCCCGTGATGCTCGTGCCGAGGATGGAGCCGAGCACGATGCCGATGGCCTGACGTACCTGCATCATGCCGGAGTTGACGAAGCCGACGACCATGACGGACGTGGCCGAGGACGACTGGATCACGGCGGTGACGCCCGTGCCGAGCAGGACGCCCTTGAGCGGGGTGCTCGTGAGTTTATAAAGGATGATCTCGAGCTTGTTGCCGGCCACTTTTTTCAGCCCGTCGCCCATGAGCGTCATGCCGAACAGGAACAGGGCCACGCCGCCAAGCAGCGAGATCACGTTATTGATCCCCAAAACGCTTCACGCTCCCTCTGTGATATTTTTGCGCTTACCTCTCACTATATCAGAAAGCGGTGCAAAGATAAATGCTGGAATTGCATTTGCATGTGACGAAATTTGACGAAAAAACCGGGCGATTTTTGTGCAGAACATGACTTTTTCCACAAACGAACGGCTGTTGCAATCTTGACAATGTGCCGGTCTGCGTGCTATATTCCTATTATAATAATGTGTGTATATCTGCGCGCGGCTATGCGCGCGGGGAATGGAGGCATTTATGGCGGAAGAGAAGAAAAAGATCCTGATCCACACGGCGGATGGCGACCACGTGGTCGCCGTCGGAGAGCACAAGCCGAAGCAGACCTTCGGCGCCATGCCGGTCAAGGACTATGTGGCTGCGGTGGCGGACCCGGACGGCCTGCCGCAGGCGGGCAGTGTCGGCGCGGTCGTGTCGGCACTGGCGGCGGCGATGGGGTCGCTGGCCGTGCGCGCGCTGCGCTCAGACGACGCGGCGCTGCAGAAAACGGCCGAGGAGCTGCGCCAGATGACCGACTACATGGTCTTTCAGATCGACGAGGAGCTGCGCGCGCGCGAGCCGCTTGACCGGCGCAGGGCCGAGGAGAATATCACGCGCACCGATCTCGACAGCGCGCTGCGCGTCGCGAGCGATATCCCGAACGAGATCGTGTACATCATGTGCCGCTGCATCGAGCTCATGAAAGAGGTCGTGGACAAGGGCGACGACCTGACCGCGTGCAGCGCGCTCGCAGCCGTGCATCTGAGCATGGCGGCCATCCGCTGCATGCAGGCGGAGCTGCTGTCGTATGCCAAGATCATGGACGACGACGTGTTCGGCTACACGATCGTGCGCGAGGCCGAGCTGAACCTGGCCGACCATCAGGAGCTGGTGGATGGGTTGGTCGAAGAGCTCACGCGCCGCCTGACCCGCGCGAAAAAGTAAGCCCTTGAGGCTGTCAAAAAGTATTACTTTTTGACAAAGAGGTTTGCGGCCTGACTGCAGCGCACGCGCCGTCCGCCAGAGGCGGACGGCGCGCACGTTTGCAGGCCGAGCGGTATTTTCTTCGCCGCACATGTCGCCGAAGAAAATGATTGGACTTTTTTGCCGCTGCGGCGGCGAAACTCTACGAGGTCCTTCGATAAGCTGAGAGGACGCCCGCCGGGCGTCCTTTTTCCGGTTGCAAAGCCGCGCCGCGTGTGCTATGATGCACACGGAAATCTATGCAATGCATTGGACAGAGTAGGAACAGCGCGTCAAGTGCGTCGGGATGGGAAGTTGTCCGGCGACGAAGGGGCCGCGCGCCCCGCGGTGCTGTTGCCGCTTCCGCTGCCACCAAGGGAGACCCCCGCCGTGGCAACTGTCACGAAAGGAGTCTTGAAAAATGCATACGAAATGGACCGCCCGCCGCCTCGCGGCGGACGCAATGTTTGCCGCCATGGTCACGGTGCTGGGGCTGGTGTCGATCAGCACCGGCAACCTGAAGATCACCGTCGAGGCGCTGCCGGTGTTTCTCGGCGCGCTGCTGCTCGGCCCGGTCGACGGGCTGGCCATCGGCGGGGTGGGCACGCTGCTGTACCAGCTGCTGCGCTTCGGCGTGAGCGCCACGACCGCGCTCTGGATCGCGCCGTATGTGCTGCTGGGGCTGTGCGTGGGCGCGGTGTCGGCGCGGCACGGGTACGCCTGCACGCCGCGGCAGCTCGCGCTGCTGGCCGTGCTCGGCGAGCTGGGCATCACGGTGCTCAACACCGGGTCGCTGTATATCGACAGCCTTATCTATGGGTACTATTCGCCGGTGTTCGTGTTTGGCACGCTGCCGGTGCGGCTGGCCATCTGCGCGGGCAAAGGCATCGTGCTCGCGCTGCTGCTGCCGACGCTGCTGCGCATCACGCGCCATGCGCTGCAGCCGCGGGCCAACTGAGAATTGGATGAAAAGACCGCCGCTCCGACCGGAGCGGCGGTTTTTGCGCGGGGAAATGGTGCGCGACGTCAGGAAAAAGCAGCCCGGCAGGTTCCTGCCGGGCTGCTCCATCCGTTTGGGGCGGCGGACCGCCCCGGTTCTCCCCCCTGCTGCACAAACGATCTACGCAGCAGCATTGGCACTTGGCCAGTGATCCGGCGCCGGGCATCCAATCCGGCACCGGGTGATAACGATACTCAGTCGAACTTCGGCTGCTCGAGATAGTCGGTATGCTCGCGCAGGAACTTCTTTTCCTCCGGCTTGAGATCCAGGCCGATCGTGCCGCCCGGGTTCATGTTGTAGTCGGGGTCAAAGTAGTTCTTGAGCACGCGGAACACGCCGTACTCCTTCTCGCCGATGTAGCCCTCGAGCCAGGGCGCGAACATCTTGCCGATGCCGTGGTGGTGGCTCACGGCCGCGCCGGAGCGCTGGATCGCGTCGAGGATCGTGGTGTGGTAGGCCTTGAAGGCGTCCTCATCCTGCATGCGGGTGAGGAAGATGAAATACAGGTTCGCGCCCTGCGGATAGCAGTGCGACATGTGCGTGGTGACGACGGTGTTCGGCAGCGCGTGGCAGATCTTGCGCACATCAGCGTGCACCTGCTCCATGTTCGACCAGTTGACCGTGCACTCGAGGGTGTCGGTCGTGATGCCGAAGTCCATGAGCGTGTCGCGCAGGTAGGGGTCGTTGAAGCGGCCCTTTTCCCAGCTGCGGGTGACGTAGCCGGTCAGCGGCATGCCGCCGTGACGGAGCGCAATTTTTGCGATGTTGCGCGCGACATTGCGGCTGTAGCCCTTCTCGCCGTCGGTAAAGCCGAGGAAGAGGCAGCGCTCCATGTCCTTGTAGCCGAACTTGTCGAGCAGCGGCTGCAGCGGCGTCTCGTCGACGTTGTAGAGTTTGAGCATGAGGTTGGTCTCTTCCGGGTCGGACAGACGGAACACGGACGAGTAGCCGCACTCGCACTGCATCATCTCGCGGGCGGCCTTCATGGCCGCGTCCCACGTCTTGAAGATGTAGGAGAAGCGCTTGCGGTTTTGCGGCATCCAGCGGAAAATGCGCAGCGTGACCTCCGTCAGCACGCCGAACGTGCCCTCGGAGCCCATCATGATCTGGTTCAGGTTCGGGCCGGTGGCCTCGCGGGAGTAGTGGCTGGTCTGGATGGTACCGATGGGCGTGGCGTACTTCTGGCTGAGCACGATGTCGGCAATGGTGCCGTAATACGTGCTGTTCTGGCCCGCGCCGCGCGTGACCGTCCAGCCGCCGACGCTCGAATACTCGAACGACTGCGGGAAGTGGCCGCAGGTGTACTGCCGCTTGGCGCCGAAGAGCTCCGGCGCGCTCTGGAGCGTCTTTTCCAGATCGGGGCCGGACATGCCGGCCTGCACGGTGATGGTCTGGTCGATCTCGTTGAAGCTGATGACCTTGTTGAAGTTGCGGCGCATATCCAGCGAGATGCCGCCCTTGACCGGCTCGACGCCGCGGGTGACACTGCTGCCGCCGCCGTAGACGTACAGCGGGATGTGGTGCTCGGTGGAGTAGGCCACGATCTGCTCGACCTGCTCGGTCGTCTCGGGGTAAAGCACAACGTCGGGTACGCTGTCAACGCGCTTGTGGCGCAGACGCAGGATATCGTAGGCCGTGAAGCCGTAGGCCACGCTCAGGCGGTCATAGTCCGTGGTGGAGACGTTGCGCTCGCCGACGATCTTTTTGAGCGCCTCGATGTGCTCGGCTGCGAGCTGCACCGGGTGGTCGGAGAGATCAACGGGGTCAAAGCCGATGTCGTCGGAATACGCCTTGAAGTCGTCGTCCGTCATCTGGAACGTCTCTTTCATGAGCGTGTACAGAGACTCTTTCGGATATTTGAAGAAGTTCGGGTCGCCCCAGCGGAAAATGGAGCGGTAGCTGTCCGCCGGCGCGGGGGTGAGCACCCACTTTGGCTCGAATCCTTTGTACGGTTTGTTGCTCATTGTGCAATCCTCCTCTTGACTTGGATCAGTTTCTGATAGATCGGGCGCAGGCGCGGGTAGATCTTGCGGTAGGCCTGCTCGTAAATGTCGTTATATACCTCGTGATTCCGCTCATTGGGCTGGAACGTATCCTTGACGTGGACCATGGCTTTGGCCGCCTCGTCAAAATCGGCGAACACGCCCTTGGCCACGAACGCGACCATGGACGAGCCGATGGAGCACGCCTCGTGCGTCTGCGAGCGCACGACCGGCAGACCGAACACGTCCGCCGCGATCTGGCAGACCACGTCGCTCTTTGCGCCGCCGCCGCCGATGCGGATCTCGTGAATGGTCAGGCCCGAGCGGTCCTCCATGATGCGCAGCGCCATGTACAGCTCCAGGCACAGCCCCTCGATGATGGCGCGGTAGAAGTGGTAGCGCGTGTGGTAGTCCGAAAAGCCGATGACCGCGCCGAGCGAGTCCGGGTGCAGGATGCCGGCCGTCCAGTACGGCTGCAGGAGCAGACCGTCGCTGCCGGCGGGCAGGTCGCGGATGCGCTGGTCGAGCAGGGCCTCGGGCGCCATGCCTTTTTCCTTGGCATCGATGGCGTCGGCCGTGCCGAATTCCTTCACGAACCACGACAGCAGCCACAGACCGCGGTAGATCTCGATCTCGGGATTGTAGTGGTCGTTGAGCACGCCGGGGTAGGCGGGCAGAAACTGCTGCGGCTCGACGTACTCGGTCGTGCTGAACTGGATGGTGGCCGTCGTGCCCAGCGAGATGGACGCCTTGTCGGAATCGACGACGGCGAGGCCGAGCGTCTCGCAGCCCTTGTCCGAGCCGGTCGAGATGAGCGGCAGTCCGGCGGGGATGCCGGTCATGGCGCAGACTTCATCCGTGACCGTGCCGATGACCGTGCCGGAGGGCACGAGGTCGCACAGCTTTTCGTTCGGCACGTCGCAGAAGCAGCGCGTGAGGCTGCCGGGCTTCATCCAGCGGCGGTTTTTGTAGTCGAACGGGATGTGGCCGATCTGGTTCGAGGCCGAGTCGATGAGGTTGCCCGTGAGCTTGTAGTTCAGGTACGTGGGCAGCATGACGTATTTGGCGGTCCTGGCCCAGATCTCCGGCTCGTGGCGCATGATCCAGTTGCCGACGGAGGCGGCGTAGACCACCTTCGCCGTCGGCTCCATGCCGGCGACCTTGAAGAGCATCATGTTCTTGGCGGGCATGGCGCCGTTCGGGTCGACGGTGCGCTTGTCCAGCCAGAGAATGATGTCGCGCAGGGGCTCGTTGTTCGCGTCCAGACACACGACGGTGTCGCGGATGACGGTGATCGTCATGGCGATCACGTCCGGCAGCAGGGCATTGCTGCGCGCGCACAGCTCGCGGCAGCACTCGCACAGGCGGTCGAAGTAGAAGTTCGGCTTCTGCTCGGCCCAGCCAGGCTCTTTCGAGAAGTAGGGCTCGGCATACTTGCTCTGCACGACGTCTACGATCCGGCCGTCCGGGTCCACGAGCAGGGCGCGTGCGCTCTGTGTGCCGATGTCGCAGGTCAGCACCAGCGGTTTGCTCAAGATGATTCCCTCCTAAGTTTTATTTTTGCTCTCTATACAAAAGATTCATTCGGGTCTGTGCCTGAGGAGACTGCTCGTGGCGATGACGTCCACGCCGAGGCCGAGCACGTCCGGGATCACGACGTCGCCGCGGCCGATGCGCTCGGACACGGTGACGGTTTTGAGCGCGTCCATGACATCAAAGATGCGGTCTTTCGGAATGTCGGCCGACACGCGCACCGGCAGCACCGGCGCATCCGGAAAGGCCGTGCGCACGGTCGAGCAGATGGTGCGCTTGGGCGCGGTCATCTCCGAAATGGCAAACTCCCGGCCGCGGGGGCAGGTGTTGCCGGTGACGGACCAGCCGCCGCCGTCGCGTTCGATTTTCAAGGTGCAGCCGCGCGGGCAGCCGATACAGGTGAGTTCTTTCATGCCTCTGCCACCTCGATCGTAAAGTGGACATCGCGCGCGTGGGCGATGCCGAGCTTGTCAAAGTCCAGTGTGAGCTGCTGCATCTCGGGCGGGCGCAGGAAGGGGTAGCGCCGCGACCAGACTTCTTTCCCGTCGATGGTCAGCACCACGCGGCAGGGGCCGAGCACCGCCGCGCTGCGGAAATACAGCGTGACGCTGCCGTTATCCTCCGTGCGGTCGAGCCGCTGGGGGACGAGATAGCCGAAATCGTCCGAGATCGTGAGCGCGACCTCGTCGCGCGTGTGCGCGGCAAAGTGCGCGGCGCTCCTGCCGGCGAGCTCGCCGGAGGCGGACACGTAGTCCACGAGGTCGTTGACGTGCAGCGCGTTGCCGCACGAGAAGATGCCGGGCACCTCCGTCATGAGCTGCCCGTCGCACACGGGGCCGCGGGTGTGCCCGTCGAGCGGGACACCGAGCGACTCCGCCAGCTCGTTTTCCGGGATAAGGCCGACGGACACGATCAGTGCGTCGCAGTCGATGCGCTGCTCCGTGCCGGGGATGGGGCGCATGGTCTCATCGACCTCCGCGACCTCCACACCCGTGAGCCGGTCGGCGCCGAACACGCGCGTGACCGTGTGGCTCAGGTGCAGCGGGATGTTGTAGTCATGCAGGCACTGGTGGATATTGCGCGTCAGGCCCGAGGGGGTGGGCTTGGCCTCGTACACGCCGAGGACCTCCGCGCCCTCAAGCGTCAGGCGGCGGGCCATGATGAGCCCGATGTCGCCGCTGCCGAGGATGACGCAGCGCCGGGTCGGCAGCTCGCCGAGCAGGTTCGTAAAGTGCTGCGCGGTGCCGGCCGTGAACACGCCCGCCGGGCGCGTGCCGTGGATGAAGACCTGCTTTGCCGTGCGCTCGCGGCAGCCGGTGGCCAGCACGAGCGTGCGGGTGTCACAGCGCGCGACGCCGTCGCGGCTGACGGTGACGACCGCGAAGCCGGCGGGCGTTTTCTCCACGCGTGTGACGAAGGTCTGCGTGTGCGCCTCGATGCCCAGCTCCTCGAGCCGGTCGATGAAGCGCTCGACATATTCCGGACCGGCCAGCCGCTCGCCGAAGCGGGCGAGGCCGAAGCCGTCGTGAATGCACTGTTTGAGCATGCCGCCCAGGCGCGCTTCGCGCTCGATGAGCAGCACGTACGCACCGTTTTCGTGCGCGGAGATGGCGGCCGCGAGCCCGCCGGGGCCGCCGCCGATGACGATGACGTCGTACATCATGCCTGCACCTCCCCGGATTTCGTCGGGCCGAACGTGATGGGCGCGTCGGCCGAGGACTTGCGCACCGCGCTGAGCGGCACGCCGAGATACTCCGCGATGATGCGCACCACCTGCGGCGAGCAGAACCCGCCCTGGCAGCGGCCCATGCCGGGCCGCACGCGCTTTTTCACGCCGTCGACCGTCGGCACGCACACGTTCGAGCGCAGCGCGTCGAGGATCTCGCCGCGGCTGATCTCCTCGCAGCGGCAGACGATGACGCCGTAGTCGGGGTTTTTCGCAATATAGGCTGCGCGCGTCGCGTCGTCCATCTCCCGCAGGACGGGGATGCCCGGGCGGTGGGGGTCAAAGTCCGGATTGATGGCCACGGGGCGCTCGCGCGCGAGGATGCGCACGGCCATGTCCGCCACGTCGACTGCGACGGCGGGCGCCGTCGTCAGGCCGGGGGACTGGATGCCCGCGACGTGGATGAGGTTGTGCGTGTGCCGGCCGCGCTCGATGATGAAGTCCTCCTCGAACGTGGGCGCGCGCACGCCGGTGAAATAGGTGATGATGTCGCGTTCGGTCAGCGCGGGCATCGTGATTTTCTGCTTTTCGAATACGTGCGCGATGCTCTCGGGATACGTCGCCGTGTTCTCTTTTTCATAGGTTTCCACCGCGTCCGGCCCGATGAGCAGGTTGTCGTGCACGGTGTGCAGGATGCCGCCGCCTTTCGAGTGCGTTTTGGACACCATGTCGCTGCCCTTCACGGACGCGATCGAGTGCATGAACGCGCCGGCCTTGCGGTCGAGGATGCTGTTCGTGCCGCGGCGGGGGTGGATGGAGAAGAAGCGGTCATCGGCCATGCGCGCTACGTCCTCGGCGAACACGCCGGCCGCGTTGATGACGAGCGCGGGGTGCAGCGTGCCGCGGTTGGTGTGTACGGCGGTGATCTTCCCATCCGCGACGTCCATGCCCAGCACGGCCGTGTTGAGCGCGATGCGCGCGCCGTTTTGCACGGCGTTTTCCGCGTAGGCGATCGTCAGCCCGTAGGGGCAGACGCAGCCGGAGTCCGGATTCGAGATGGCAAAGCGGGTCTTTTCATTGAAGTTCGGCTCGCGGCGCAGCAGCTCCTTACCGGAGATGAGCTCGGTGTCGGCGATGCCGTCGTGATACTTGCGCCACATGCAGTAGCCCCACACGGCCGGACGCAGCCAGCCGTGCTGGAAGCAGACATACTGCCCCACGCGGTGAAACGGCACGTCGAGCTCTTTACAGACCTGATCGTACATGGCGTTGCCGCGGCGGATATACTGATGCTTGACGCTGCCGCGCCCGAGGTCGATGCCCGGGTGCACCTCACCGTCGTTGCGCCCTGAGGCGCCGAGCGCGAGGTCGCACTCTTTATCTACCACAAGAATGTCGAGCTTCTGGCGCGCAAGCTCGCGCGCGATCGACACGCCCGAGATGCCGCCGCCGATGATGAGCACGTCGGGCGTCTGCCCGTCGAGCGCATCGTCATGCAGCGCGGGCACGCGCATGGGCGCGTCCTTGCCGCCGGTGAACGTGATGTCGTTGACGACATGGCACGCGGCGTATTTCGTTGCGGCCAGCTGGCCGGCGCGCACCACATCGTCCCAGCGGTCGAGTTCGCCGCGCAGGACGATGCAGTTGTCCTCCAGCGCCGCCGTGACGCGGCCGCCGAAGGCGCGGTGCAGTTTTCGGTTCAATGCGGAGATCTTCATGAAAGACAAGCCTCCCGGAAGATGAGTCGGCCAAGCGGCCGACTGAATACCTCAAATATACCCTTTTTCGACTGGGAAGTCAAGGATTCGCCCCGGGTCAAATCTGCTGAAATTTCCCTGTCAGACTGGACAAATCGCCCAAAATCGCGTACAATAAGACCCAATGTATCTCACATAAGATCAGAAATGAGGAAAGCACATGGCCGCTCCGCGCAACGACAATGTCAAGGAGAAGATCCTCGACGCCGCGACCGGCCTGTTGGACACGCAGACGTTTGCCGACATCTCGCTGGCCGAGATCGCCGCGGCGGCCGGCGTGTCCAAGGGGACGCTCTATTACTATTATAAAAATAAAACGGATATCCTTTTTGACCTCACCAACCGCTACCTTGACCGCCAGTGGGACGAGCTGATTGCCTGGACGGGCAACAAGGACAAGGACACATCCGTGCATCGGCTGGTGAAGTACGTCGTCGAGCGCAACACCGCCTCCGCCGGCATGCGCCTGCACCTGATCCACGCTGCCATGCTCGGCGACGAGGCGCTGCGCGCCAAGCTCATCGACCGCTACGCCGCCTTCGAGCGGCTCATCGCCGAGAAGATCGCCGAGCGCACCGACGTCGTCTCCGCCGACTATCTCACGCAGCTGATCCTGCTCGCGTCCGACGGCATGATCGTGCAGGAGGCGCTGCGCAACGACAATTTTGACGCCGCCGCCTTCGTGCGCCAGAGCGAGGCGTATCTGCGCGTTTTGCGCCCCGCTGACCGGAATTGAGCGCTGATTTTCAACAAATGTGTCGAAAGTCACCCTCTTGTCCGGATTTGTGAAAGAATTAGCGTGTTTGCGGTTGACACCACACGGAACACGTGATATTTTGAAAAGGACCAGGTGGTAGAGCAAGCGCCTGCTCGTACCGCCACGGTGCCGGGGAGCACCGAAATTGTTTTTTCGTATGTCGAAGGCGCCGGAATGCACCCGCATCCCGACGCCTTTTTACATAGCTGCAATGGGAATTATTTTGAAAGAAGGGACAATATGAAAGACCTGAAACATCTGATTTTCTTCGAAAATCTCCTGCAGGACGCGCAGAATGAGCTCGTCACGCAGGCGGTCAACGACGGGAAAATCGCCCTCGGGTACAACTGCTATTACATCCCCGAGGTTCTGCTCAATCTGCCGGGCTGCTTCTCGAGCCGTCTGCGCGCGCCGCGCTGCGAGTCGACCGACATTGCGACCTACTACATGACCAGCCGTACCTGCCCGTATGTCCGCTCCATCCTCGAGCGCGCCGTTGAGGGCGGCTACAACTATCTGGGTGCTCTGTTCGGCGCCGAGTGCTGTGCTGCCATGGAGCGTATGGAAGAGCACTTCTTCCTGCTCAACCCCGTCAAGAACGATCGCTTCTTCGTCACCCAGATCGATCCCCCGCTCAAGGGCGACAAGACGAACCTTACATACTACAAGGGCCAGCTCCAGCTCAAAGTCGTCGATCAGCTCGCCAAGCGCTACGGCATCGACGTGTCCGACGCCGCCATGCGTGAGGCCATTGACAAGTTCAATGAGCTGTGCGATGTCATCACCGAGATCGGCAACTTCCGCAAGCTGCCCAACCCGCCCATTACCGGCTATGAGTTCCACGTCATCCAGCTCGTGAGCGAGGTCTGCCCGCACGACCTGATCCTCCCGTATCTCAAGGAGACGCTCGCCGAGATCAAAAAGCGCAAGCCCGAGAAGGAATTCCCCTTCCGCGCGCGCGTCGTGGTCGCCGGCTCCGAGATCGACGATCCCGAGTTCACGAAGCTCCTCGAGGGCTGCGGCGCCATGGTCGTGGCCGACCGCTACTGCTTCGGCAGCTTCCCGAGCCGTGAGCGCATCGAGATCCGGGACGGCGAGACCGCGTTCGACGCCATCTGCCGCCACTACCTGCACTGGAACCAGTGCGCCCGCTTCATGGACGGCATGAAGATCGACCAGCGCCATGATGAGGTCAAGCGCCTTGTCGACGAGTTCCATGCCGACGGCGTGATCTACGAGAACATGAAGTTCTGCGAGTTCTGGAGCTATGAGAAGGTGCTCGCTTCCCATATCCTGATCGAGGAGATGGGCGTGCCGTGCTGCACGATTGAGAAGGAATACGCGCTCGGCTCCATCGGCCAGCTCCGTACCCGTTTCCAGGCCTTCGTCGAGAGCCTGGAAATCAAGAAAATCAATTCTTGACACAGGAGGGGAACGAAAACTATGAATTGCCCTGTTACGAAATTTATTGACTCCAAGATGCAGAAGTTCGACCCCATCTGGAGAGCGGAAAACGGCCTGGGCGGTCAGCGCAGCCGTTACTATGACAAGACCGGCGTCGCCAAGTACCGCGAGTGGCGCGGCGTGCACGACACGCTCGTCGACTACGGCGCATGGCTCAAAAACCTCAGCGCCATGGCCAAGATGGTCGCTTCCGCGCCGATCCCGTGCCTGAAGGGCTTCTGGGAATACCGCTGGATGGGTTCCTACCTCGGCACGTTCATGTTCATCGACCGCCTGTTTGAGGGCTATCGCGGCCCCGAGCTCAAGATCGCGCACATGCATATGTACGCCATCGTGCAGAGCCTGACCAAGCGCATCGCCTACATCCTCTCGCATGACCGCCGCCTCGGCGCCAGCGAGGAGAAGAGCAGCAAGCTCGTGCCCATCGACGAGGTGCTGCCCGAGCTGTTCATGACCGGCTTCCCGGATCTGTACCCGGTGCCGCTGCAGACGCTGCCGGAGTTCATCATCTGCGATGTTGACCAGCACATCGAGCCGTACTACATCGACGTGGCCGAGTCCTTCGGCCTGCCGGCCGACGTGTGCTCCCGCTGCGCGGCGGAGACCGGCGTCGCCCTCGACGACGCATTCCCGCTCGTCGGCAAGGCGGTCGTCACCACGAACATGCCCTGCAACGCCTCCGAGGCGACCTCCATGTTCCAGCGCCGCCGCATCGGCCTGCCCGACTATCAGGCGACCCTCGCCATGATCCACAACGAGCCCGCGGCGCTGCCGTTCTCCCGCAAGATCATGGAAGAGACCATCGCCTTCATCGAAGAGCACTACGACACGAAGTTCAACTGGAAGACGTTCTTCAAGGGTGCCAAGCGCATGAACGAGCAGAACCAGATCGAGCTCGAGAAGTGGGACTACTTCAAGACGCCGTACTCCCCGCTCGTCGGCATCGCCGAGACGCTCTACAAGCTCTATGAGTGGCAGTCCGTCAACGGCACCGACCCGTACTACAACAAGATCGACCGCAAGGTCATCAAGATCATGCGCAAGGCTTACAAGGATAAGTACGAGCCGTTCGGCGGCAAGACCCGCCACCGCGCGTTCCTGTGGGGCCCCTCCGCCGTGTATTACACCGACTTCCCGACCTGGGTGCAGAACTGCTGGGGCATCAACATCGTCCTGAACATGGACTCCACGATGGGCCACAACATGATCAACACCGAGGATCCGGACATCGCCATGGACGACCTGACCCGCCTGACCGAGAAGGCCTGCATGCGTCACATGGCAGTCGGCGGCTGGGACAACGTCAACTCCGTCTGGGAGTGGGCCACGAACTTCAACTGCGACATGGTGCTCATGAACGACAACATCGCCTGCAAGGGCATGCTCGGCGTGCACGCCATGATGGAAGAGCAGGCGCGCGACCTCGGCTTCCACTTCATCTTCATCGAGCATGACCTGGAGGACTGCCGCACCGTTTCCCGTCAGGATATGCGTAACTGCGTCAACCAGTATATGTCCGTCGTCATGAACGAGAAGCCGCTCGATCCGACGATCGTTGAGTTCGACGACTCCGCGGCGTACTAAGAAAGGCAGGTACCGACTATGAATATGAAACTGGCTGCGAAAGTGCTCGCCAAGGTCGGCGTGATCGGGTTTGTCGGCTTCGCCGCGACCTTCACGATCTACTTCTTCAACCTGGAGAACAAGCTGATCTATTACGTGGTGCGTCCGCTCCTGAACAAGCACTACGATTCTCAGGTGCGCGATAAGCGTATCGTCTGAGTTTTCCGCAAATCGCATAAATCGAAACCCCGCTGCTTCGGCAGCGGGGTTTTTGCGTGTGCCGCAGGCACACGCTCCACAGAGGACCGCTTCGCTGGGTCCTCTGTGGAAGAGATCACAGCTCGCTGCAGCGCACGCATTGTACACCAAAGGCGCCCAATGCGCACGTTTGCGAGCCGAGCGGTATTTTCTCCGCCGTACACGCCGCCGGAGAAAATGATTGAAATTTCTTTGCGTCTGCGGACGCAAACTCTGCGAGGCTTTGTGATGTCACAGGGACCGCAGGGCACGAAAAAGCCCGCGTGCAGTGCACGCGGGCTTATTTTCGCGAAGGTCGTAAGTCCGATCTTACTTGATGCCGTACTTCTTGTTGAACTTATCCACACGGCCGCTGGTGTCGACGAGCTTCTGCTTGCCGGTGTAGAACGGGTGGCATTTGGAGCAGATCTCGATGGAGATGTTCTGCTTCGTGGAGCGGGTCTCGTACACGGCGCCGCAGGCGCAGCGGATCGTGGTCGGCTGGTAATTCGGATGGATACCGTCTTTCATAGTCATTCACCTCATAATAGGCTGTCTTGAGCACGGGCTGGTCCGTGGTTACAAAACGCAACCTGAATTCTAGCATACCGATGACAAAATTGCAAGCGATTTTCAGATTTTTTTACGTGTCCGCCTCCGGCACGTCGCTGGTCTGCCCGCTGTGCAGGAAATACAGCACGCGGCGGCAGACCGGCCGCCCGGTGATGCGCGCCATGGCCCCGGCGTAGGCGCGCAGCTGCGCGGCGTAGTACGCCGTGCGCGCCGGCACGTCCTCGGGACGGATGCGGTCGGTCTTATAGTCCACGATGACGAGGCCGTCCTTTGTTTCGAACCACGCGTCGACCACGCCCTGCAGCAGCACCTGCTCGTCCCCGGCGCCGGGGAAGAACATCTCCGCCGGGCACAGGAGCGAGAAGCGAAACTCGCGCCGCAGCGTGCCCGCAGCCTCCGCCGCTGCGAGCTGCGCGCCGAGCTCTGTGCGCCCCAGCCGCAGGAGCGAGGCCGTGTCCACGGCCTGCGCCTCGCGCGCCGTGAGTTCACCGCGCGCGGTCAACGTTTCTACCTGCGCGCGGATGCCCTCCGGCGTGCGCGCGTCGGCAAAGTGCAGGTATTGCAGGATGCGATGCGTGGCCGTGCCGCGTTCGGCGGCGGTGAGCTTGCGCGTGCGCGCCGAGAAGTCCGGCCGGCGGAAGGTCTGCGTGCGCGGCGCGCCCGCCAGCAGCGGCGCCTCCAGCCGCTTGAGCTCCGTCGCCGTCACCTTCGACGGCAGGTCGATCGCCTGCGCGTGCGCGTAGCGGAACGTGAGCGCGCGCTCGAGCTGCGCCAGCAGGGCGGGGTCCGGCTCCGGCAGCGCGGGTTCGGTCCCGGCTTCCGCGCTTTCGGCTGCGGCGTCCGGCTTCAGATAGACATAGTTCCGGCGCAGGTAGCGCTCGTCCCGGTCGAGCAGCGCGCTCTGCAGCAGCCAGAACAGGGGGCTTGCCATGCCGCGCAGCAGCTCCGGCGGGAGCGGCGCGCGCGCCGTGGCGTCCAGCCAGCCGGTCGTTTTGGCGATGCTGTGCGTGGTGCCCGTGATGACGAGGCGCTCCTTCGCACGCGTCATGGCCACGTACAGCAGGCGCATTTCCTCCGAGAGCGTCTCGGTCAGCAGCTGCGCCGCGATCGCCTGCCGCGCGATGGTCGGGTATTCCACGCCGTGCTCCAGATCCGTGCACTTCGGCCCGAGGCCGAGTGCCGGGTGCACGAGCACGCTCGCGCGCGTGTCGGATTTGTTGAACAGGCGCGCCGTGTCGCACAAAAACACGAACGGGAACTCCAGCCCCTTGGATTTGTGGATGCTCAGAATGCGCACGCTGCGGCTCTCGCTGCCGGGGGCGGCGGGCTCTTCGCCCTCGGTCTCCTGCCGCTGCATCCAGAGCAGGAAGCGGTGCAGCCCGCGCGCACCCGTCTGTTCAAACTGCTGCGCCAGATCGAGCAGGAGCAGCACATTGCGCCGCCGCAGCTCGCCGTCCGGCATTGCGCTCGTGAGCGCCATGACGGCGCGGTCATCCACGACGTGCCACAAAAATTCGCCCAGCGGCAGCTCGATCGACAGCGCGCGGTAGCGCGCGAGCACGTCGAGAAAGGCCCGGCAGTCGTCGCGCGTCTCGGCGGCGAGCGTGACCGCGGTGTAAAAATCGTGCTCGCGGTCGCACGTGCGCACGGCGGCCAGATCGTCCGCCGTCAGACCGAAGAGCGGCGAGCGCAGCGCCGCGATCAGCGGCACGTCCTGGTGCGGATTGTCCACCACTGCCAGCAGCGAGCGCAGCACCGACACCTCCTCGGACGTGTAGAACCCGCCGCTCGTCTCCGCCGACACGGGGATGCCGTGCGCCTCGAGCGCGGCGCGATACACGGGGCCGACGCTGTTGGCGCTGCGCAGCAGGATGACCACGTCGCCATAGTGCGCGGGGCGCGCAGCGCCGTTTTCCCACACGGCCGCGCCGCCGTCGATGAGCGCGCGGATGCGCCGCGCAACGTAGTCCGCCTCCAGCGCGGCCTTTTCCGGCGTGGGCGCGTCGTCGTCCGCGTCCGGCAGCTCGAGCACGGCGAGCTCCGGCCGCTCGCCGTCGTCCGGATAGCTTGCTCCGGCGCGCAGGCGGGCCGCGTCGTCATAGTCCAGCTCGCCGAGGGCGCGGGACATGATGTTGGAAAAGACGTGGTTGGCGCCGGCCAGCACCGCGCGGCGGGAGCGGAAATTCTCCCGCAGGAGGATGCGCCGCGGCGCACCGGGCACGGCTTCACGAAAGTCCGCGAAGCGCGCGTATTTCTCGAGGAAGATCGTGGGGTCGGCGAGGCGGAAGCGGTAGATCGACTGCTTGACGTCGCCGACGAAAAAGAGGTTATTGCCCTCGCGCGACACGGCGCGGAAAATGAGGTCCTGCACCTCTGACACGTCCTGATATTCATCGACCATGATCTCGGTGTAGCGCCCCGAGAGCTGGCGCGCCAGCTCCGTCGGCGCGCCGTCATCGTCCGTGAGCAGCTGCGCGGTCATGTGCTCGAGGTCGGAGAAGTCCACGAGGCTGCGCCGCCGCTTTTCGGCGGCGTAGGCCGCGCCGAAGTTCAGCGTCAGCGCCAGCAGCGCCTGCATGGCCGGGGCGGTCGCGTGCAGGTCCTGCAGCGCCTGCGCGGAGGGGACATTGATCTGCTTTTGCAGCGTCTGGATGGCTTTTTTCGCCGCGTCGCGCTGCGCCTTGACGCGGTCGCGCACGTCCGGGTCGGGCGGCTTGCGCGTGCTGCCGAGGCGCGGGAACGGCACGTCCTGCAGTGCCGCGACCGCGGCGTCCCAGCTCTGGTCGCAGGCGCGCACGACGGCGCGCAGACCGTCGGCTGTGGCCCCGAAGCTCGTGCCGTAGATGCCGTAGAGCCACGCCATGTCCTGCGCCGCCATGAGGTCCAGCTGCTCGTCGAGCACGCCTGCCCAGTGCGCCGCGCTCTCGCGCACGCGCGCGAGCAGCGACCGGCCCCACGGTGTGGCGCCCGCGTCGGTCACACCGTCGAGCGCGAGCAGGTCCACCTGCCGCTGCGCCCACTGCTCGGGCCGCGCGTGGCACTGCATCTTGTCATAGAGTGAGAGCACCAGCTCGCCCAGGCGCGCATCGTCGCGCCCGCCGCCGACCGTGTCGGCCAGCAGGCGGAAGGGCGCGTCGGTGTCGATGTGCGTGTAGGCGCGCTCGAGCGTGTGCTCAAGCGCCGCCGCGCGCAGGGCGGCGCAGCGCTCGGTATCGGCGACCTGAAAGTCCGGCGCGAGGGCGAGGGCTGCGCAGTTGGCGCGCAGAAAGTCGGCGCAGAAGCTGTGGATCGTGCCGATCTCGGCGCGGGCGCACAGCGCGACCTGCCGCCGCAGGCGGCGGTTTTCGGGGTCGGACGCAATGCGCGCATAGATCCCGTCGAGGATGCGGCTGCGCAGCTCGGCCGCGGCCGCGCGCGTGTAGGTGATGACGAGGAAGCGGTCAATATCGGCCGGATTTTCTGCATCCGTGAGGTAGGCCATGAGCCGTTCGGTGAGCACGCGGGTCTTGCCGCTGCCCGCCGCCGCGGACACGAGCACGGTGCTGCCGCGCGTGTCGATCGCGGCGCGCTGCTCGGGCGTGAAGTTCAGTTCAGGCATCCGGCGCGCCTCCTTTCAGGCTGCTCCAGACCTTGTCGGCCGGGAGCTTGGTGAGCACACGGTGGCAGTCGCCTCCCGCGCCGGGCGTGAAGTGGCAGACAGTCAGATAGTCGCAGTGGGTGCAGGCCGTGTCCTGCCCGGAGCGGAAGTAGGGGTCGGCCGTGATGCTGCCACCGCGCAGCTCGTGCGCGAGGTCGAGCAGCGTTGTTTCGATGTGCCGCGCGAGCAGGCCGAGCTGCTCTGCGCTCGCAAGCGCCTCCGTCCTGCGCCGGGGCGAGACGGGCAGGTACTGCGGCGTGTCGCTGTGCTCCATGGCGTGCAGCACGCTCTCGTCGTCGAGCAGCAGGCCGGAGCGGCGCACCGCACCGGCGCGCTCTCGGGCCGCCTCCTCGGGAGAGAGCC
>QWCY01002462.1_pt1 | contig 23879 bp, 13 predicted proteins | sample 1972631 | NCBI WGS metagenome assembly QWCY01 (sample SAMN09866696, study PRJNA288562) | Human gut metagenome isolate pre1_stool, whole genome shotgun sequencing... | isolation source: gut | host: Homo sapiens | place: USA: California
TACTTCTCTGTCTATGTAAATCTTTCAAAGAACAACTTTTCAAAGCAAACGCAAAATTTATTGCGAAAGCGAGTGCAAAGGTATAACAAAATATCATACGCTCCAAACATTTTCGGGAAATAATTTAAAAAAAAGTTGAATTTTCCTTTTTCCGGATTATGAAACTCAAAAAATATGTATTTTAAACAAGTTAATATACAAGATTCAGTATCTTTGTGTCACCTAATATCGGGTGACACGAAGGGTATCTTAACCATGTTTGTCTGCAAAAAGACCCCAACCTTTGCAAATGAAAGAGCCGTATTATTGTTTCAACAGAAAAGGCGACACCTCATGATGTCGCCTTTCCTCATATATTGCTGTGTAACACTAACGGTACCGTGCCAACTAATTGCTTGCCTTGGGCTGCAAGTTGGTGATCTCTACCGTACACTCAGGCATTTTGCTTTCATCCTGCTTGAAGGTTATGAATAGTTTTTTGATGCCCTCTGGATAATTTTGATTGGTATGATCTACCTTTAATTCCATCTTGAAAGTTGGAATTCCATTCCTTCCCAGTTTGGGAATATATGGAGTTACTGTCAGCGTAACCCAATCCGGCAACTCATTCGTGACAGTTCCATGCTTTGTCCCAACTTCATCCTCGTATGCGTATTTGACGATTTGAAAGGTCTGCAAAGCGGCATAAAGATCGAATGTAAATTTGGACCACCGCCCATAATATGTGTATCTATAACTATTTAAACTAAATTTGGCCGTAGAAAGCCCATCTCCGCCAGGCTGAGCTTCAATGGTTGGTTTATTTGGTCCAAACTTATACCGCAAATCAGCATCTTTGAGTTCTTCGTCGATGTTGTAAACAACTGCCTGTCCAGGCTTCCACGCTTTGGCAGCATTGAGATTGATGACCAGTTTCTTGAATTCTGACCTATAGTCTGTATCATTTACAGGTTTTGTACTTTTATATGTTTCGTCATCCTTCTTCAACCATATAATAGCCTTTGCATCTGAACCAAGTTGCTGCGGCACCATGAAGATAGTGAGGTTGTCGCGCTGCCCATTGGTATCCTTTCCTGTGATGATAGTCCTATTTATCTGGGTCGTGATGACAGGCTCTGGGAATTTGAGACGAATGGGTTCTTTCGTTTCAGAAGGTGTCCAGTTGAAAGTGGGCACATTTCCACTGAAAGTTACATCGCAAGTACCCTTGGCAGCCAATCCCTGCATCTCGATGCCCACAATCTTGTAGCCGGTGGGACATTTGTCGCCAATGGCGAAGTTGATGCCTGTGAGGGCATGGTGCAACTTGATGGTGGCTGCCGGTTGTTGCTCTTTCTCATTGACTACAACGTTTGCCTTTCCAATCATGAGATCCTTGTGCAGCGTTGCGTCATCGGCAGCACCGAGGTCGTAGGTTAACGTGTACTTATCAATGCCCGTTTTCGCAAGGCTGTTGTTTCCTTGCAAATACGGATACACGCCTACCAACTGCACGTAAGGCTCTGACTTCTTGTAGTGCTGAGCCACTCCGTTCACCGTAACGGTGCCGTCTTTCGCAGCCTCACCGTTGGCGATGAAGTTAGGTGTGTTGCCCATCTGGTCGAAGCCCCCCTTACACGAATAGCCGTAAACGCTGAACTTCGAGTCATCTGGCATGACATCTGTCTTGTCGTACATGGTTCCACGTGTGGCTGGACCGGTGGCAAATTGCAGTCTCACCTCACTGCTTGTATTCTCACCCGACGTACCATCAGTGCCCAGGTTTTCTATATCTTGCGAGCAAGATGCCGTCAGCATCAAGACACCTGTCGCAGCAAGCATCATCAGCTTTTGTCTGTTCAGAAATGTTTTCATTGCTGTTTTCTCCTTAATATTTGTTTATCCGTTCTTCGTACCTGCGCCGGCTCAAGGTTTCAACCAATCTGGCAACTCGCCCTGTTCTTCGGATGTTCCGCCAGGGTTTTCGGGTTCCTGCACATCCCATGGGTCCACATCGAGACCGACATTGGAGTCAGGACCGCTTCCCGCCAAGATGCTCGCAGATGCCCATAAAGTCAGCATTCCGCATTCTGGTTTCTCATACAATCGTTTTAATTGCAATTCCTCTTTCTTCATATTTATTTAATAATTAATTCGTTGAGTTACTAAAAGTAAAATCCTCTTATGTTATTAGCTTTAATAAAATCGCTGCAAAGATAATTATTCTTTTGAACATTTAGCACAAAAAGCGGTTAATAATATTTAACGCAGCACCCTACCCCCCCATTTGTTTTATTTTTTTAACTTAAATATCATTAACCAAAGAGTACCAGCTTATCAATTTATGATGTATGTTCGGAAAGGCTTTCGCCCAGCCACTTCGTCAATCTGACACACTGTTCTTGTTGCCCATCTTCCGTCTCGTTCTGCAAGAGAACAGTCGCAGAAATTCGCCAATCCACAGAACAGCCGACGTAGATATGATAATGAAGGCCCAGTCTTGCCAAAGCAATGGTGTAACGTTAAACATCTGCCCGCCCAGCTCAACGATGAGAACCTGACCAATCAATATAAACAGCACGATTGTGCCGAATCCCTTACAATCTTTGAAATGAAAAGCGCTCCTTCCCGTAGCGTAGGCTCGTGCGTTGAACATATTCCAAAATTGCAACATGACGAAAACAGTAAAGAAGAGGCTCAACTCGTAGGGGCTCATGTGCTTATAGGAGCCAACTTCCAGATGGAGAAAGTCGGCCATCTGCGTGATGGTGGCATGCTCAAGGATATAAAGGAATATCAAAAGCGTAACGAAGAAAAATCCGCCAACGGCCAGAATGTTGATTGTCATGGGCCGGGTGATGATAAAAGCCTTCCTGTCGCGCGGCTTGTCGCGCATCACCTTTTCCGTAGGGGGCAGCGAAGCCAGCGCCATAGCTGCGAAAGTATCCATGATTAGGTTCACCCAGAGCATCTGAGTGACCGTGAGCGGGCTCTGTGTCCCCATGAACGCACCGGCGAGGACGATGAAACAGGCCACGACATTGACCGTTAGCTGGAAGAGGATGAAACGTTGGATGTTCTGATAAAGGCTTCGTCCCCACATCACGGCACGCCCGATGGAATGGAATGAGTTGTCGATAATGGTAATATCGGAAGCCTCTTTGGCAACACTTGTTCCATCGCCCATCGACAATCCCACGTGTGCGGCCTTCAATGCCGGAGCGTCGTTCGTACCGTCGCCAGTGACGGCCACCACTTGGTTCATCGCCTGCAACGTCTCCACAAGCCGTTTTTTGTCCATCGGCCGGGCACGAGCTATGATTTTGAGGTCGAGCACGCGCGCCTGCAGCTCTTCGTCGGTCAGCGAGGCGAACTCCGGACCTGTGATGACGGCCCTTTCGCCGTCGGCATCTGACCAAAGACCCACCTGCCGGCCTATTTCCTTGGCTGTTCCGGGTGTGTCGCCCGTGACTATCTTCACTCCTATTCCAGCGTCGATACATTCCTTCACGGCAGCCGGTACTTCCTTGCGCACAGGATCAGATATGGCCACAATTCCGAGAAAGGTAAAGGCCACATCAATGGATGTCTTTCCTTGCATGATTGCCGGAATGATGCCAGCCTTCAGGTCATCGGCCTTTTCGTCGGGAATGACCATACAGGCGAATCCCAGTGTGCGCATAGCCTGATTCTGCCAAGCCAGCAGTTGCTCCATGATTTCCTCCCAAGTGATGTTTCCTGAGATAGAAGTACAGAAATGGCGAATGATGTCCGTCGCACCTTTTATATATAAGATAGTCTTACCTGGCAGTAGTGACGACCTCACCAGAGTGGCCATATACTTCCGCTCGGTCGAGAAGGGCAGTTCGTCGATGATTTCCGCTTCGGATCGCAATTTCCTGTAGTCTGTTTTCTGATCGCGGAGCCACAACAGAAGAGCTCCCTCTGTGGGATTGCCCAACGCCACGGGCTTCTCAAGATCCGAAAGGTCGAGCGATGCAGTGGAGTTCACCGCTATTCCCTCCCTCATGAGCATTTGTCCCGTTGTTCCCTTGTCATCGGAACGCATGGCATACACCCGCATCTGATTTTGTGTGAGCGTTCCGGTCTTGTCGGTACAGATGACCGTTGTAGCCCCCATCGTCTCGCAGGCGTGCATCTTCCTCACCAGATTGTTGGTCTTGAGCATCCGCCTCATTGAGTAGGCGAGGCTCAACGTCACCGCCATGGGCAATCCTTCGGGAACGGCCACCACGATGAGGGTGACGCAAATCATGATGGTGTCGAGCAAATATTGAAGGAAATGAATCCAGTCGAGGGCATATTCTGTAAAGAACATGATAATGCGACCTACCAAAATGAGTCCAGCAAAGCCGTAACTGCCCCACGTGACGAGTCTGCCAAGCCTGTCCAACTGCTCGGTCAGCGGTGTTTTCACACTGTTGTCAATCTGTGCGGCCACAAAGACCTTACCGTTTTCTGTCGCATCCCCCACCTTCTCCACTCTGAAAAGTCCATGCCCTTCCATGACTTTCGTTCCACGCATGACATGGTTGGTCGGGAACGTCGCCTCACTGTCGAAATCGTCGGCCGACGTACTCTTGTGGCATACTGGCTCACCGGTCAGCGTCGATTCGTCAACGTTCAGCGAAACAGCCTCAAGCAGCTCACCGTCGGCGGGAACATCGGCCCCTGTATCGAGCAGAACAAGGTCGCCAACCACAATTTCACGCTTGGCTACTTTCGTGGTGTTGCCATTTCTGATGACCTCGACAGCCTCATCGTCGTTGACCTGATTCAAGATGGAAAATGCACGGTTGGCCTTCTCCTCGAAGAAGAATGCCAGACCAGTGGCAAGGAGTATGGCAATGAAGATGCCCACGGGCTCGAAGAAGACTTGCGTTCCCTCGTGCAGCCCGAAATATTCGTAAAAGGAAATACCTATCGACAAGACTCCGGCCACCAAGAGAATCACTATCAGTGGGTCGCAGAACTTGACCACGAAGCGCTTCCAAACTGGTGTCTGCGCAGGTGGTGTCAAAACATTTTCCCCAAACTTTAATCTGCTCTGAAGGACCTCTTGTTCGCTTAGCCCCTCATAATGATGTTTGCGTTCCATAAAAAATGAATCTCCTGCAAAGATAATAATTATCTCGCTAACTCTGCATTTTATTCTTGACAAAAGCAATTTTTAAGGTCAGATGGTCGTTCATGACTCCTCGGACGAATGGTTTAACGATGGGTTAGCCCTGATATGGAAACAGGAAATCGCAATCAAATTTAACCGATGGAGAGGTCATTCTTTTTAATTTTACAGACATCTGATTATCAACAACATACAGACACATTACAAAAGGTCACCTTTCGCACGACAATAGTTCACCTTTTGCCGTGCGAAACCTAAGCTTTCGGAACGTGAAAGCTAACACGCCACACAGAAATGAATCAGGCAGCCCGTTTCATTCTCACTGCCAACTGGAACAGGGCAGGCACAAGAATACATAGTGAGAACAATAGACTTGCCATCATCATTCGGTCATTGCTATGGAAAAGGTCGATGAGCTGGCCATCAGACATTTGTGGCATTAAATTAAATATCAGATAGGCAACGGTGTTATTGACCCAGTGGAAAACTATTCCTGGCACCACGCTGCTCGTGCGTGCGTACATCCATCCTAAAACTATACCCGCAACAAAGGCATGCAGCCCTTGCGCCATGTTGAAATGGATAGCTCCAAAAATCAATGCTGAGAGCGCAATAGCCAGCCAAGTCCATTTCTTGCCAAAAAGACCAAGGAGGCTGCGAAGGATGGCACCACGAAAGACGAATTCTTCAGCAACGGGAACCAAGACTCCAATCACCAGATAGCCCCAAGACTCTTTCATCACACCTTCAAAAAGCTGGCGCGAGCCTTCAGGCATGGTCAGCTGAATCTTCTCATAGATGAACTCAAGGGGCAATATAGAGCCGAGCGACAGCATCGCCGCCCAAAACATCACCCCAAAAGGCTTCGAGCGGAGATAGTCGGGGGTGACAACTGCCCACCTCAGCCTGGCAAACAGCACTATGGTTGTCAAACTACTAAATACGTTGCCCACTACCAAGACCGAGCTATACCGCCCTGTTTTCATTCCAGCAAAAACCCGATTCACATTGATATGCTCCAAATAGGAAAAGGCATAAACGGCTATCAACTGAAAAACATTCAGCAACAACATGAAAACTGCCAAATACAATACAACATAGAGAATTGGTTTCAAAATGCTCTGTTTATCCATTCTTTCATATTTTATTTGTCAACAGACTCTAAAAAAGCCTCTATCTGCCGTTTATCATCGGCCAACTGTCGTGAGAGAGACTCCATACTATTAAATTTACGCTCGCCACGGATGCGCTTGAAGAAAGTCACCGACAGGCGTTTGCCATACAAATTGCCGTCGAAATCGAACAAATGCACCTCCATCGACATCTTCTTGCCGTTGAAAGTGGGTCTAATGCCAATATTAATCATCCCACCGAGGGGAGTTTCATTATCCTCCAGCCGCACTCTCACCGCATAGACACCCGATTCAGGCAGCAATTTGCCGGTTCCGGAAACATCTATATTTGCCGTTGGGAAACCCATCTTGCGCCCATTCTGAAGGCCTGGCACGACCACCCCCTGTATCTGATAGGGGTAGCCGAGACAGGCATTGGCCATCGGCAGATTGCCCGACTCGACAAACCTGCGCACGACCGACGAGCTCACATTGACCTCATCAATAGCAAGGGCCGTATCCGCCACGACCTCGATGCCCAATTCGGCACCATAGCGCACGTAGTCGTCGAAAGTCTCGGCACGGTTGTGCCCGAATCTATTGTCGTAACCCATGACGAGTTTGCGCACGTTCAGCTGCCTAAGCAGAACACTGGCCATGAAATCCCTCGCCGAGAGCCGGGCCAACTGTTCGTCGAAATGCAACACAACTACATTGTCCAATGCTGTTTGCCGAAGATGCGCCAGCTTCTCATCGAGCGTCGAGAGCATTTGGGGCTGATAGTCAGCATGCAGCACCTGACGGGGATGCCGGTCGAAGGTTATGACAGTAGCCTCCAGACCCGAAGAACGGGCCATTTTCACCACATGGTCGATGAGAAACCGATGCCCCCGATGCACACCGTCGAAAAAGCCAATGGTGGCCACAGATGGGGAAATCGTCAATTTGTCAATACTATCCAGATATATTATTCTCATTCGTTTTTTCTAATCAAACAACTACAAAGGCAATTGCAGCCAGTCATCGGGACTCTCATTTAAAAAGGTCTGAATCCCCAACGCATCGGCACTCGCACAGTTTTCTGCCGAGTCATCGATGAAAAGCGTCGTAGCCGCATCAATACCTGCCCGCTCCAGCACTGTTTTGAATATCGCTTCCGAAGGCTTTAGCTGATGCAACTCGTAGGAAAGGAACACCTCGTCGAAATAGTCGGCAACAACATGACCCGCAAAAGGAAAGAAATCATCAGCGCATTTCTGCCAGTGCATATCGTTTGTGTTCGACAGCAGATAGACGTTATACCGCTTCCGCAATGCCAACAGACGGATGATTTTCTGCGTCGGAATGCCTGTCAAAAGCTCGTTCCAAGCCCAGAGAATCGCTTTGTCCGACAAGTCCAAACCCGACATTTCACGGATTCTATCGCAGAAAATAACTTGAGTGATATTGCCCACCTCGGTATCTAAAAACAAACTCTCCGATTGATGCCTCCGTATGACATCTGCGATTTTATCTCCGCCAATCTTCATGAAAGCGTCAATGCAGCGTTGCCCATCCAAACCAACGAGCACACCACCCAAATCGAAGATGATATTCTTAATGTCTTTCTGCATTCTAATTTTTTTTCTGCTTTTTCACTCTGTTGCCCGTTAGTTCTGAAGCCACCAATCCTCATACCAGTCAGTCCAAATCGAAACGTCAGAGATTGCAAGTCGGCATCTAACAGATTGTTATTCATCACCACAAAGATAGTGATTCTGTCATCTTAACAGTGCGAATCTTCACTTTTCTTCGCTGCAATTATCTTGCAAAGATACGCCAAATCGCCCGTAATGCCTATCATGGCGTACTCAAAATGTGTTAAAACGCCAAAAATATCGCCCGTCACTTCACATTTTTCAGTTTTATTGATTATCTTTGCAGCCGAATTCCCAGAATTCCCGGACTTGTAGCTCAGTTGGTTAGAGCAACAGACTCATAATCTGGAGGTCCCTGGTTCAAGCCCAGGCTGGTCCACACTAAAAGAATCAAGGAGTTGCAGCAATGCAACTCCTTTTTGTTTGCCTATAGTAGAAATGCCCATCATGAGAATCGCATAATTAACATCAAACTGTCTTTTTATTATAGATATTAAAATATTATACTTACCCACAGTTACTTGAAGGAATCGACTCTGACAACGCACTGTTTCCCTAAAGGTTGAAAGTCATAGTATCGTGTTCTGAAAAAAGAAGGGTAAGACTTCTGCAACGGATTGTTTTTTTTGAGAAACCAAATGGAAACGGGACACATTGCTAATAGCCTAAATACAGGAACAGCAATCGACAACAAATCATTATCAAAATTTCCGTATCCAAGATTTCAATAGGCTGTCCAGGGCTTTCTTTTTTATATCGCTAATCTACATTTTACAGAATATTACTGACAGAAAATCAAAAAAATTAAAATATAAAAAATAGAATGTCAATATGAGTATAATACTGTTAATGAATAGAAGAATAAAAGAAAAATGAAATAAAAGTTATTAAATTATTAATGTTTTTTGGTACAAACGTCTGTATTTATCCTCATTTATTAGGATACTTGTAGCGCTTAGCGTGAAAAACAATTAATCATACACAATAGTTTAAAATTCGTATTATACGCAGTTTTTCTAATATTTATTGAAGATTTTTGAATTAATTAAATGTATTATTATTCTATAAAAACTAAAACAAAATGAGATTAAAAAAGACAATCTTTCCTCTTTTACTTGGAGGAATCCTCCTTTCTGTACTTTCGTGTGCAAAAGAAGACGAATTTGAGTTGCCGACGTTGGTTCTTTCAGAAACCAGTGTAGCGTTTGACAGAGGTGCCGGTGAACGAAACATCAGTGTCAATACGAATCAAGAACATTGGACCGCTGCCTCGCCACAGGAAGGTGACTGGCTGACATTGATTCAGGATGGAGATATGCTAAAACTGAAAGTAGCTGAAAACAAATTGGGTAACCAACGCATGGGGCACGTCATCGTGAATGCGAATGGGGCTACGGGAAAGATTGACGTTACTCAGAGCGCGGCGGATGTATCGCTCGAAGTCATGCCCGAGGTTGTCTATCTTCCTCAAACAGGAGGAGAGAAGGTGGTTGATATCTCAACCAATTCTGCTATCTACGACATCACTACCAGTGAGGAAGTTGATTGGTTGAAAATACATAAGTTTTCCGAAGAAATAAAATTGGTGGCAGAATGCAACAACACCGATCAGACACGCATGGTGAAACTCTATGCCAAGAGTGGCGACCAAATGCGTGAAATCGTTGTTTCACAGGCAGGTATTCAGCGTTATCTCCTTCCCATCAATCCGGGAATGCCACAGGATGTTCATAAGATTATGGACTATGAATTGGGACGCGGAAGCTATCTTCGCGAATATCAGCAAGCTATGCCGGGTTTCGGTATTGAAGAAACCTATACTTTCATCACTCCTTCCCCCATATTTACGTTAATGCAATATTGTAGCCCGGACGGTGTAACGTCATCGCAGATTATCAATATTGGTGATGGCATGGTTGCCGTAGATGCTGTCAAGGACAAGGCTTTTGAAAAATTCCTCACCAATAATGGCTATACACGCAGCAATTCGGAATCGGATAGAGAATACTTCAATGAAAAAGAACTTTTATCACTGAAGGTCTTTGTTTCTGAGAAACCGGGTGGAGAGGGCGTAAATCTTACTTATACACCTGTGATAAAACAAGTTAAAGAACTTAAGACTTTCGACAAATTACCTTACTATCCGTTCGAACTCTTGCAGGTTGCTAATGTAAAAGTGCCAGAAGTAGAGGCTTTTGAAAAGAAAGCCGGAAGCAAAGAAGAAGAACGTAGCTATAATGAATTCAAGAAGACTGAAGTTTCACAAATCCAATATATTCTTAATGCAAGCCAACAACCAGCCTATAGCCGCATTCATATTTTCTTCACTACCGGCGAAGATGGAAAGGCTGATGAGAAGCTCGGTAGTGTGCAGATTGGAGCCCTCCTGTTCAAGAACACCGACCTCGGTGTATGGAAATATGGAAAAAAATGGCTTGTTACAAATGAACTTAAGAAAAAGCTTGGCGAAGAAGGATTTTCATTCCTACGCACAACCAATAATACGCATTTCTTTGGACGTCAACGAGACCATTTGCTCATTGCAGTTACTTGTGTAGTCGATAACAATGTTCCGGTGCTTGCATTGCTGTACAATTACGATAATACCGTTTTTGGTGCTGGCAGTAAAGTTGTCAAGGCGCAACACAAGATGATAAGCAATTTCAATAAAGCTAAGAAAATGCTAAAGTATTAGTCTGTCACATTAAACTCTAATTTAGTATTATTCAATATGCAAATTAAACAATTATATCATTTGTTGCGCCTCTCCGCCTTTTGTTTGGTAATGGCAATGGTGGCGAATTGTGCAGACAGTGTTGATTTTGAACAGCCAAAACTTGATGTCTCCGAACAAGCTCTGACATTCAACATACAGGGAGAGGAGAAAACAATTATGGTGAATACAAACTGCAAGGAGTGGATTGCTACATCTCCGAAGCAGTGGATACATTTGACTCCTAATGGCAACGAACTCATCGTGAAAGTTGATGCGAATGTTACCGGAATGGAACGAAGCAGCTATATCCTTATCGACGGCGGCTTGGCAGTGAAAAAAATAACTGTCAGCCAAAGTGCTGACAATCAGTCTTTGGGTATTTCCGGAGGTGAAGTCGTATTGCCACAGGTGGGAGGCACCACATCGGTAAACGTGAATACTGGTGATATACCCTATGAGCTGATACAGGCAGAAAGTACGGACTGGTTGCAGATTGTCAAAAAGAAACATTCCTTGAAATTTATCTCAAAGCCTAATTATGACACAAAAGAGCGAACAGTCAAACTGAAAATTTCTATGGGAGGAAAAAATACTGACGTAGTCGTAAAGCAGCCGGGAGTATGCGCCTTTGTATTGGCATGTAATCCGGGCATACCTTTCAGCCTTTATAAAATGATGAATTTTGAGCACCAACGCGGCAGCCTCTTTGCCGAATATGGTCCTCCAGATCCTTCATTTAATTTATACGAAGAAACATACGTGTTTAGAACTCCCTCCCCTCTATTTAAAGAAGTCTTCTATGTGCATGACACGGAGACTTTCATGCCAACACGTATTTTTACACGCTCATTGGTAAAAGAAGGTGTAGATGCTGTGCGTTCTCAGGAGTTTCAAGACTTTGTCAAGGCGAATGGCTATGTCAGAGACACGAAAGATCCTAACCATTATATTAACGAACAGGAACTAATGACAATGGATGTGGATATTATGGAAAGCAACAATAGCGTTGTTCTTTTCTTCTGGCAAATGCACATTCAGGATCGCAACTATGAGACGTTTAAGAGCCTCGAGTTAGGTCCACTTCACTTGCTCAATAAAGCTGACAAAAAACTCAGTGCAATAGATAAATATGAAAAATCGCAGAACAGTGAAGAAATAGCTCGGCAAGTTTCCAAGAATAGAGAGATAGAGGCTGTAGCTTACAAGACCACCGATCCATTGCTGATAACGCGAACCTACTTTTTGTTTACACGTGGCGGAGACTTCCCGGCACCGAAAGAAATGGTGGGAAGCGTGGAACAGTATAGTTTGAGTTACAGTAATCCAAATCTTGGAATTTGGAGACAAGGTAAGGAATGGTTCGTTACTCGTGAATTTGACAAACTACTTACTTCCAACAATTTTGAATTTATTGGATACAACGGTAAGCATCATGTTTATGCACGTCGTTCCGACTGTCTGACATTGGCTATTTCCGGTGATAAATTCGCTGATATAAATGCAGGACAGCCCGTCATGCAAATAAGCGTTCTTTACAAGCCGGATGTTTTTTCAGGGAGCAAAACTACCATGGTATCCAAAGTGGAAAGAATGCTCAAGAAAGAAAATCGAAGAAAACTACAATAAAAGAAATGAAAAAATCAATTATATATCTATGTACATGCGCTGTCGTGGGAATGATGTTTGCCACATCGTGTCAGGACAACTTCAATTTGGAAGCACCCAATTCCGGCACACGCAATGTTACGATTAACAAGGATATCTTTGCAGTAAAAGGCTGCATCAATATCAAATTAAGTCCGGGAGAGAACTATGAGCTGGCAAGTTCATCAGACGGGAAAGTGGAAATGCAGAGTGTACCCTCGGCAATGGCTTCCGCAATGAAATTCTCCGGAGCTTACAGGATGGAGAGAGTGTTCAAGCCGGCAGGCAAATACGAGGCACGTACCGTTGCCGCAGGTCTTGACCGCTGGTACACCGTCTATTTTGATGAGAGTAAAGACGTTGGAGCTGTTCTTCAACAATTCAACAAAGTTAAGGGAGTTGAGTATGTAGAGCGCATCCTACCCATCGCTCATCCCGAAGTAACAGTCAAGTCAGTGAGAAATATTGAAACCACAGCCAAGACAACCACTGGTAAGGGGAAATTCAACGACCCGCTACTGCCCCAGCAATGGCATTATTACAACGATGGTTCAGTGAGTGCTACCGCTGTTCCGGGGGCTGACTGTAACGTCAAGCCTGTATGGGAAAAATATACAACAGGAACAAAAAATGTAATCGTTGCCGTAGTCGATGGTGGTATAGACGTAACCCACGAAGACTTAGTGGAAAATCTCTATGTGAATGAACTGGAAAAAAACGGAAAGCCTAACCTCGATGACGATGGTAATGGTTTCATTGATGATGTTTACGGCTACAACTTTGTTGAGGGCGAAAATGTCGTTGGTGGCACGATAGAGCCTGATGACGAATCACATGGTACGCACGTTGCAGGAACTATTGCTGCACGCAACAACAACGGTAAAGGAGTCGCCGGTATTGCTGGTGGCGATGGAACTCCAGGTAGTGGAGTAAGGGTCATGAGTTGCCAGATTTTCAGAAAAAAGAATGAGCAGGGCGATGCGGCAGCAGCTATTAAGTACGCCGCCGACAACGGTGCTGTCATCTGTCAGAACTCATGGGGCTATCCCTCAGCTTCCGAAGTCACAGAAATGCCTAAACTTTTGCAGGAAGCCATCGATTACTTCATTAAATATGCCGGTTGTGACGAAACCGGAAAGCAGAGACCCGATTCACCAATGAGGGGAGGAGTGGTCATTTTTGCCGCCGGTAACGAGAATAAGGAGTTTTCGGCTTACCCTGCTTGCTACGCTCCGACGGTTTCAGTTTCAGCAATGGCATGGGACTTCAAGAGGGCCAGCTACAGTAATTATGGAAAATGGGTAACCATTATGGCTCCGGGTGGCGACCAAGAGACCTACGGAACAGAAGGGGGTGTTTTAAGTACCGTCTCTATGGCGAAGAATCCAAAGGGCTATGCATTTTTTCAAGGAACCTCAATGGCTTGCCCACACGTTTCAGGTATTGCTGCGCTTGTCGCGTCTTATTTTGGAAAACAGGGATTTACCAATGATGATCTTAAATCGCGTCTTGTCTCTGCATACCGCCCGTTCAACATCGATGAAATGAATCCGATGTACAAAGGAAAGTTGGGAAAGGGCTACATTGATGCTGAGGCTGCATTTGAATCTGACACCAAGATAGCCCCCGATAAGGTTGAGAAACTAAACCTTATCCCTGACTTCGTGGAAATCCGTGCAGAATGGAGCGTTGCCAAAGATGAGGATAAGACAGCCTCTTTCTACAGACTCTACATCAGCCCTAACGAACTCACGAAAGAGAATCTCAAGAACAAGACCTATCGGGAAATAAACGGTATTGGACATAAGCTGGGAGAGACTCTGAAGTTCAACTTTGACAATCTAAAGGACAACAAGGAATACTACATTGCTATTGTTGCCATCGACCGTTGGGGCAACATCTCTGAGCCTGTCATTAAAAAGTGCAAGACAAAACTCAATCATACTCCTGAGGCAACGGGATTTCCCGAAGACGTTATCGAGTTGAGCAACAACGAAAGAAAGACTTTCAGCTTCAACGTTGCTGATCCAGACGGACACAACTGGGACTTGAAGACTGCCGGCGATACAAAAGGCGTTTCATACACCATCAACAAATCAACGGTGAATATCACCATCGTCCCCGTTCTCGCAGCCGGCAACTATACTTGCAAGTTCATTATCTCCGACGATCTTGGTGCCAAATTGGAAAAGAATCTCAGATTCTGCATTTTCAAATATATGCCACCGAAACTCGAAAAGCCATTCGACAATTTTATTATCGGACTCGATGAGGGCGTTGTGAACATTCCGTTGAAGGGGCATTATTCGGGCAGTGCCAACAAAGAGCTGACCTACACGGTTAGTGCATCGAACAATAAGATTGCATCAGCCGGAATAACCAACAACAACATTCAAATCAAGGCTTTGGCAAAAGGCACGACCCGCATCAGCGTACTCGCTTCCGACGGTAGGCAAAACTCATCGGAAGGCTCGTTCCAACTTCGTGTCGTTGAGAGAAAGTCCGCTCCGGTCTATGCCATCTATCCTATTCCGGTGAAAAGAGATATCAATGCTCTACTCAACCCGGAGGTTAGCCAAGCAGAATTCATCATCTCATCAACCGTAGGTGAACGAGTGATGAAAGCCAATGTAAAACCCGACAGCAAGCATGTTGCCACACTGAATCTCGCCAGCTTGCGCTCTGGCACCTACAAGCTGACAGTGCATACAAACAAGGGTGATTTCAGCAAAATGTTCATTAAACGATAAATTCAACAGACATGAAATCAAAACACATGATAATCATAGCTTGTGCAGCACTTTTCGGTGCTACACAAGCGAAAGCCCAAGGACAATCCCTACCAATTCTAACGGCAAGCCCTGATTCCAAAACAGCGAGCATGGGCAATGTTTCGGTTGCAAGCGATGGAATGTACCTTTACAATACTCCCTCGGCGTTCTTCAACACCGATAAAAGGTTTACAGCCGACGCCTCAGCCTCGTTGTATGAAAAAGAAGATGGCGCACAGGGATTATTCGGTTTGTACACAGCCACAATAGGTTACAAACTTTTTAAGCGACACTCATTATTTGGAGGTTTCAGGTATGTCGGCGGACTAAAATTCAACGGATACGACATGATGGGCGAACCAACCAAGGAATATAAACCCTATGATTGGACTATTGATTTGGGCTACTCTTACATGATAGGCAATGGGTTGGCTGCTTATGCTACCGGAGCTTTTATCTTCAGCCATCTTTCTAAGAATGCCTACGGTGGCGCTTTTTCGGTGGGACTATCCTACACTAAAGATAACCTCACAATGGCGAAAAGGCCTGCCAACGTTATGATTGATGCCAAGGTGGAAGCGATAGGTCCTGACCTTGACTACGGTAATGGGCACAAAAGCTCAATGCCCACTCATGTTTCATTAGGAGGAAAAATGGAAGTTGATGTAACCGACATGCACAAAGTAGGTGCAGCGTTGGGCACACGCTATTTCTTCCGACCCACAGACGCCAAAGTTTTCATGTTGGGTGGCGGCGTTGAATACACCTACAACAACTTGTTGTCAGCAAGAGTAGGTTATGAGTATGGCGATCACGACCTCAGTCATTTCACAATGGGCGCGGGAGTCAAATACCATAACCTCCGCATCAATGGTGCTTATATGCTGAAAACTGCAGATGGTGGGAAAAGCTACTGCACCATTGGACTTGGATATGATTTCTAACAAAACAAATTATTCACAATCTAAAAATCAAATTATGAAAAAAGCATTATTCTCAATTTGTACATTGGCAATAAGTATTGCTGCCACAGCTCAGATTGTAACCGAGCCTGAAGGGAAGAAAATCGACAATATGTATCGCCATAGCGAATCTTGGGTGCGGGGATGGGTAAACTCAGAACCCGGTGTTTACGAAGGTTTGGTCTCGCAAATCATAGAGGGTACGGATGGATGTCTTTATGTTTACAACCCACTCTCAGGACTCGAAAGCAAATCTTGGATGAAACTTGACAAGACGGGAGAAGGAAAATACAAAGCTGTCTTCCCACAAAAATTCTATAAAGACAAGAGTGGTGGCGATGATGATTCGGAAAGAGGAACCGATAGAGTATTTACGCTCAATCGTTTGGTCAATAAAGGAGATAATCAATATGAGGTGGTTGCACCGGATAAGAACTACATCGAGTTTTCATGGGATGGCTCGAAGCTTCAAATGGAAGGTATGGGCACCAAACAAGAAATATTGGGCATGGTGGATAATTCCGGCGTTTGGGATAGATTCTATGGCGATTGGAATATTACCATCAGCACGCTTGCATGCAAGTTGCTGACCCCTCCCACAACAGGTGTGAAGAAACAATATACGTTCACGTGCGCCGAAGAAAGTTCACCACGTGTCATTGATGCAATTGCAGAAGGAAACGACCTATACCTAAAGGGCATTTCAAAAAATCCAGCATTGGCAGACGCATGGGTAAAGATTACGTTAAATGGTAATAAGGCGACCTTGTTGACAAATCAGTATATGGGAACATCTACCAAGGGTGATTTTGGCAAGTATTCAGGCGACCTGATGAAATATCATATTTTTGCTGCTGCTTTCAAAGATGCAACAACGATGGCCGATAGAATTGATTTTTCAGTAGATACTGAAACGCAAAAGCTTACCACTGGCAATCTGCTTAAGATGTTTTTGGGTCTAAGCAGCGAAGCTAATAATCCATCGGATGATTATGAGGTATTTGGAAACATGACATTGACTCCATTCGTTCAAAAAGCCGCAAAGCCGGAAACACCAAAACTGTTCTATTGCAATGCTACGCCGAGTTATGATTACTCAACAACAACTACTATATTGGCTTTCTATGTAAACAATGCGGATGTAAATGGCAACTACCTCAGCCCGGACAAAATGTATTACAATGTTTATGTCAACGACAGTAAAGAGCCCTTTAAGTTTATAAAGAGCGAGTACTTCTACATTGACGATGATATGACAAACATTCCTTTCAACTACCAAGACAAAAAGAATGATGACATCAAGTCGGATGGCAATCTACGCATCCTGCACTTCTATGATCCGGACATCACCAAACTCTCACTGGTTATGGTCTATGATGATGGAGAAAATGTATTTAAGAGTGAGCCATTAGTTGTGCAACCAACCTCTGCCGGCATCGAAAGCACAAAGTCGGACGAGCCTTGCAAGATGGAAGTTTACTCTGTTAACGGATATAAATTGAAGAAACTTCAAAAGGGATTGAACATCATAAAATATTCTGATGGAACAATGAAGAAAATATACGTTAAATGATTTTTAACCAATATAAAACAATAATAAGAGTGTACTTTCCGCCTACGAAATAATGACTTAATTGCAAAGATGGAAAGTTAATTGAAAGGCTGGATTCCAAGTGAGGAGTTCAGCCTTTAACTTAAATTATCCATCGACCCCATTCCACTATTCAATATTGACGGCATCAAATTCCGTGCATTTTTATCGCCCAGCCGTATCCGTTAAGACACAAGTTGCTAAACATTTTGGAGTAACACATGAAATCGTCACGTTCTTTAATAATTAATAATGTGTAATCACGAATAGTAGTTACTACGCACAGTAAAATTGAAAAAAATATATCACAATTATTATTTTTTTATCTCAAAATATTGCATTCTAACAAATATTTAATATTTTCGCAGTCAAGATATAACATAAAGGACTTAAAAGACCTACAATTCTATTTCGGCAGACAGATGAAAGTCCTACTGTTTTGGAATAAGATAACTTTAATCTTAATATAACTTATATGAACACCGATCATCCCCTATTTTAAAATGCAACACGAACTTGCATCAGAAATATTTTTCGGTTATTAACATCAGAAATAAAAGCTGGATTAACAAGTTCAGCACGACCGATAATTTTAATTAAGTAAAGTAGTTAACTCCTTTACTACGTCTAAATTCATTTAAAATGAAAAAGTCATTTACACTTTTGGCATTATCACTATGCCTGAGCAGTGCGATTTCTGCGGCACCAATCTTGCCACAGAAAGCCCAGCAACTTGCCAATTCTTTTTTCGGGAGTACCTCGAAAGGTAGTCGTAACTTGCGCATTAGCTACAAAGCGAAGGTCAACGCAACAGCGACAGACAACTTGTACTACATCATCAACAGAGGCCAGAACGAAGGCTTCGTGGTCATTTCGGGTGACACACGTACAAAGACAGTCCTCGCCTACTCAGACACAGGTTTCCTTAATGAGGAAATTGTTGAGAATCACCCATCCATCAACTGGATGTTCAACCAGTACGCACAGGAAATTCAATGGGCGAAGAACAACCTGAAGGACGTTCCCTCACAGTCGTACAAAACATTGGCAGCAACTGCAATGACCGAGCCACGACACCTTATCGAACCGTTGATGGAGGTTTACAAGTCTGACCGAAACAGAAAGCGCAACCAACCAATCAGCTGGGGACAATCATGGCCTTTCAATTCTTACAGTCCGAATATTACCGACAGATATGGCAACACCTATCCTACGGTTGCTGGTTGTGTGGCCACGGCCATATCGAGCGTTCTCCGCTGGCACGAGTACCCAGCGCGCCCAAGGGGAAGCGTGAGCTACAACTGGAGAAAAGCCGGTCAGAACTTGTCAATCAACTTCGACAGACAACCAGGTTACGACTGGACACAGATGCCAACAGCCGTCGATGCCAATGGTAACGACCGCGCTACCAATACAAGACTGACATCAACACAGGCCGACAACATCGGACGCCTGCTCCGTGACGTGGCTTATGGTGTAAAGATGAATTACGGTCCTTCGTCAACTGGTGGTAGTGGTGCATATCTGGCAGATGCCCCACAAATGTTAGTTGAGAACTTTGGCTACGACGGTCGCCTGGAATGCCTGTTTCGCTCAAGATACAGCAGTGATGCAGAATGGATAGCCGAAGTAAAGGACGAGTTGACGAAATATGGTCCTATCGTCTATGCTGGTGTATCAGAAAAGGGCGGACACTGCTTCGTCATCGATGGTCTGGCCGAACAGAACTATGTTCACGTGGAATGGGGTTGGAACCAAATGTCAAACTGCTGGAGTCTGATTACCGTCCTCGAACCCGACATGCACGGCATCGGTGGTGGTGTAGGCGCATTCTCACGCAGCCAGCACATGCTTCGCTTCCTACAGCCAAGCACGGGCGACTATGAACCTATCACTGTTGCGGAAGAGGTGAGCAAGAAGAACTATGAGAAGGCAAGATACCAAGATATTTCCATCAATATCAAGAATCAGAGATCCAAGGATTTCTATGGTAAGGTGAGACTCTACATCAACAAAGTTGGCGACAAGAACAGCCAACTCATAGCAACAACCCCTTACGATATTCTGATTGGGGGCAGAAGTGAGCGCTTGCAAAGCTTCACTGCAGACTTCTCGAACTTCGCAGACGGTAACTATGAGTTGCACCTTGCATATACTGAGGATGGATTAAAGTGGGTGAATATCAATGCACTGGCTGGTACCATCACCATTGGTAAGGCCAAGCCCGCCCCTGACCCAAAGCCAGATCCTGATCCAGACCCAATCGTCAATAAACAGTTCTCTATCAGCAAGGTCGCTGAACAAACCACATACAAGCAGGCGGCTTATCAGAATGTCAAGATTACTGTTGCCAATAACGGAAGCGAATACTATTACGACAACTTCAAACTCTCAGCCAAGAAGGCCGGAAGCAGCCTTTACAAGGAACTGGCCACAACAAGCTGGAGAAGCTATGTCGGCAAGAGCAGTACATCGTCGCTCTACTTCTCTGTAGATTTCTCAACGATGGAGACTGGCAACTATGACCTTCAAGTGAGCTATCTTTCCAACGGCAAATGGAATGCCATCGAGGAGTCTGCCGGAAATATCACCATTACAGGAAACAAAATCGGACCCAAGATCATTGCCACCAACGTGATTGCCGACAAGCAGACTTACGAGGGCGAGGCTGTCACTATCAATGTTCCTGTCAGCAACGTAGGCGATGAGGACTTCACTGGCAATGTCAGCCTTATGGCCGACGGACAGACTATCTCTGAAGGCAATGTCAACATCCCTGCAGGCAAGGACGTCACATTGGCATTCACAACCAACTCTGCAACATTCAAGAGTCTTAAGGCTGGCATATATAATCTCACCCTCTCCAGCAACGGCAACACCATCGATTTCAACGGCACACAGAATCTTGGCAAACTTACCATTGTTGCCAAGACTGATCCTGCCCCAGGCCCAACACCTACTCCAGGTGCTTCGTCGGGCGATGCGAAACTCAATTCCGCATCTTTCTATCAGAATGGAGGGTATGCTGGTTCAAAATACAGCACTCTCTCAAAGAACTATGACGTCACCATCAAGGCGAACCTGTACTCTACCAACGGTTTCAAAGGAAACGTCAAATTCTTCCTGACAGACCAAAGTGGTAGCACGACACCTGTCTCAGCTGCTCTTCAGAAGACGTTGAGTGTTGAATTGGAAAGGTACGGCAGCGGGTACGTTGAGTTTACATTCAAGAAGGAATACCTAACAGCCACCCGCTACTATGTCAACATGGTTTACAACAATGGAGCCAAGGACATCTGTGAGAAGTGGGATGGTATTGGCTTCTACATCAGCACTTACAGACTATGGATGGACGGTGACGCAAGCAAGCCTAACGAGTACGGTGCTACCTATTATGTTGACAACCTTGAGACCTCAAATGCCTACATTCCTGTTGGATTCAATGACAGCTTCGCAGGCACGACCGACGGCATCAGCACAGTGAATGTTGCAGAAGGCGGACTACTGAGCCTCTTCCCAACCATTGCAACCGACAATGTTACTATCGTGGCTCCGGAGGCGGCAATTGCCAACATCTTCACACTTCAGGGTACTTTCGCAGGCAACATCAGGCTCAACAAGGGAACAAACAACGTTAGCATATCCGATCTTGCCAACGGTGTCTATCTCGTGAAGGTCAACAACGAAACCTTGAAGTTCATCAAGAAATAAACAATAGTCGGTAGTTCATCGACTTATCATCAAAAGGCAGGCAAATTAAGTCATTTGCTTGCCTTTTCTTTCTGCAGCCATTCCGACACAACTGATACTCATCTGAAGACAAGCAAGATAGAGGACGCATATGAAATGTAGGATAGCACTTTCTTGTGATAAAGTTCAAAATATGACGTCTCAATCCGACAAATATGACGTCTCAATCTGGCAAATGAGACGTAATATACAAAAGAGGTAGGTCGTATCCTTAAAATACAAAGATAAAAAAAGAAGTTTGTACACTTTTATAGGACAGCATTGCAGAAGGTGAGCTTTCACTGTGTCAAAGGTCATCTATTATCACTCAAAAGGTGAGCTTTCACAAGACGATATCTATACTGACGAAACTTTGCAACTCGGTTGCAAAAGATTCTCAGTAACTTTGCAGACAGAAACAACAAATAAAAATGGATATGAAAAGAAAACTGACAAGAATCGTTCTCACGGGAGTATTGCTTCTGGCTGCATGGCTGATTGACGAACGCACAGATTTGCCCATGTGGCAGACACTGATGCTCTACATTATCCCCTACTTCGTCATCGGCTACGACGTGATGGCGGAATCCATCGAAGGCATTATGGAGGGTAATCCCTTCGACGAGAATTTCCTGATGAGCGTCGCCACCATCGGAGCGCTGCTCATTGGCTTCCTGCCCGATGCCGAGCCTCAATTCGTCGAAGGTGTGAGCATCATGATTTTCTTCCAACTCGGCGAAATGTTTGAGCACTATGCCGAGGACAAAAGTCGAAAATCGATTTCCGAACTCATGGACATCCGCCCCGATACGGCAACTGTGGAGCGCAATGGGACAACTCTCGACACCGCTCCAGACGATGTTCAGGTAGGCGAGACCATCGTTATCAGACCTGGTGAGAGGATTCCGCTCGACGGAAACATCACCGACGGAAGCTCCAGTCTCAACACTGTAGCACTGACGGGCGAGAGTGCGCCACGCGACGTCACGGTAGGCGATGAGGTTTTCTCTGGCAGCATCAACATTTCAGGACTGATCAAGGTAAGAGTGGTGAAACCTTTCAGCGAATCCACAGCCTCAAAGATTATCAACCTCGTCGAGAATGCAGCCGGAAACAAGTCGAAGAGCGAGTCGTTCATCCGCCGCTTCGCAAGAATCTACACCCCGATCGTAGTCATGGCTGCAATATTGGTGGCCTTTGTCCCACCCCTTTTCCAACCAGACTACAGCTCGGCACTTTCAACATGGCTCTACCGAGCCCTCACCTTTCTCGTCGTGAGTTGTCCTTGCGCATTCGTCATCTCCATTCCGCTCACATTCTTCTGCGGAATAGGTGGGGCAGGACATGAAGGTATTCTCATCAAGGGCGGCAACTACATGGAGGGACTGGCCAAGATAGGCACAATGGTATTCGACAAGACGGGAACGCTGACACACGGAGTATTCGAGGTCAAGGCCGTACACCCCAACGAACTCACTGAGAAGGAGTTGCTTCATATGGCCGCACATGTCGAACGGTTCTCCACCCACCCCATTGCCGCAGCGCTGCGCAATGCCTATCGTGACGAGAATGACGACTGCAAGATAGAAAACATTACCGAACTGGCAGGACAAGGCATCAGAGCCAAGGTCAACGGAAGAACCGTCTGCGTGGGTAACGAGGCCATGATGGTGCCCATCGGGACGATGCCGACATCATGTCAACAATGCCACGAACTCAAGGGTACTACCATTCACGTGGCCATTGACGGGAGATACGCTGGGCACATCGTCATCGCCGACAAAGTAAAAGACGACGCTAAAGAAGCCATCGCCGCATTGAAGCGACTCGGAGTGAGGAAGACGGTGATGCTCACAGGCGACCGCAAGGAAGTAGGTGAGCACGTGGCAAAAGAATTGGGCATCGACATTTGCCACTCTGAGCTACTCCCAGCCGACAAAGTGGGGCATGTAGAAAGGCTTTTGGGTGAAAAGACCGACGGGCAGTCGTTAGCATTCGTGGGCGATGGCATCAACGACGCACCCGTATTGACTCGCGCCGACGTTGGAATCGCCATGGGGGGACTGGGAAGCGACGCAGCAATAGAGGCTGCCGATGTAGTGCTGATGGACGACAGCCCATCGAAGATTGCCAAAGCCATGAGAATCTCGCGACGAACCATCAGCATCGCCATGCAGAATGCCGTGTTCGCCATTGGTGTCAAAGTGGCTATTCTCCTGCTTTCCACTATCGGCCTGGCAACTATGAGTATGGCAGTATTTGCCGATGTTGGAGTCATGGTGCTCACCGTGTTCAACGCCATGCGGGCATTGAAGGGGAAAGCTGATTGAATCGCCTGTTCCACAGGCATGGACAATCGATAAAAGGACCAACAAAATACCTTTACGACTGCGTAGAGGATGTGAGAGAGCCTTGCCATTTATTGGATTTATTTAAATCTTATTACCACTGGAATGGCATTCTCTCTCACGAATAAAGCGTAATTTTGTGAAGAGAAGTTACGAAAAGAGTGTAATTTATTGGAAATGAGCATTGGGTAATCGCTCATAATAGTAATAGGTTACGAATTAGTTAGTTATCTACTGCATTATT
>QWCY01002590.1_pt1 | contig 23741 bp, 23 predicted proteins | sample 1972631 | NCBI WGS metagenome assembly QWCY01 (sample SAMN09866696, study PRJNA288562) | Human gut metagenome isolate pre1_stool, whole genome shotgun sequencing... | isolation source: gut | host: Homo sapiens | place: USA: California
CTGTATGTAAGCTTGATAAAATTTTTCGCTGCTTTCGGAAATTACAACTATTTTTACCTCCGGAAAATGCAGCATAAGCTTTTGCAGCTCGGCAAATTCGCTGTCATACTTTAAATTCGAGCCCATGACTATAACATCGGGCTGTTTTTTGGTCATTGCCTGAAAACATGCGTTCGTCGTTTCAAAATCCCCGAGAACATTAAAATTTTTCTCTAAAAGCCCAACCAAACTTCTGCGCGACAAAAAATAATTTTCTATCACATAAATAACTATTCTCTTTTCCATATTAATACCTGCTGTTTGTACATTATTTGCCAGTTTAACAGGTATTTCAGGGGCTGTGTTGAACGTATTTTCCGTTTAGGCGGGGTCTTGAAGAATTTTTTAAAAATTGTGCTAAAAATTACAAAAAAACATCATTTATTCGAAATATTGACATTAAAATTCAAATTACTATACTGAATTTATAACAAAAAGGAGATTCTACATGAACAAAAAACTCTTATCAACAATTTTAGCCGCAGCAGCTATTGCAGCAGGCACCTGTGTATTTGCAGTCCCCTGCAAAGGCCCGTGCGAAGTACCTCCACCGCCTCCGGCAGAAGGAAAACCCTGCCCTCCGCCTGAATGCGGCAAACCTCCGATGGACAAAGAAGTTTGCGAAAAAGCCAAAGCTGAAAGAAAAGCGGAGTTTGAAAAACGCCTTAATCTGACAGAAGAGCAAAAAGCGCAGCTCGAAAAAATTAAAGCCGACGAAAAGAAAGCTCTGGAGCCTGTTCACAAGAAAATGGACAAACTTGCTCTTATGAAAAAAGAAAGAGAAGTCAGAGCTGAAAGCATGAAAAAATTTGAAGCTGTTCTGACTGAAGAGCAAAAAGCAGAACTTGAAAAAATGAAATCCGAATTCCATGAAAAAATCAAAAAAGATTTTGCAAAACGCGGCCCCCATCCGATGATGAAACCCGAATGCGCACCCGGATGTGCCGGCCCTGATTGCAAAAAACCGGACTGCGGCTGCAAATGCCACAAAAAGCCCTGCAAAAAATAATTTTCGGGCGGAAATCTGAATAAAACAAAAAATAACAGCATAAAAAAACTATGCTGTTATTTTTTTATGTTATATTTATTTCAAATAAGGTCTGTTTTGTGAAAGGAGAAATTTATGAAAGATTTTAGCGGTATAAAGGATTACCAGATTGCGGTTCTGGGCGTGTTGATTGCTCTGGGGGCAATAATTTCGACCTACCTGCTGTCGAGCGGAATTATTCAGTTCCAAAAGCTTCAGGCGCAGGCAATCACTGTTACGGGCTCCGCCAGCCAGAAAGTAACCTCGGATTTTGCAACCTGGAACGGCAGTTTTGAAACAAGAAACGCAAATCTCAAGTCCGGTTACGCAAAACTGACTGCTGACGCAAAAGCCATCAAAGATTTTCTCGTTTCCAACGGCATTGAGGCTTCTGCAATCGAATTTTCGCCCGTAAACAGCTACGCCATCTACAAACGCACCCCGAACGGCTACGAAACCAACAATATCGAGGGTTACAGGCTTTCTCAGAGCGTTACTGTTTCATCAAAAGACATTAACAAAATCACGGAAATGTCAAAAGGCGTTGCCGCTTTGATTGACAAAGATGTAGAACTCAGCTCGAACAATGTTCAATATTTTGTTTCCAACATTGACGATATTAAAATCAAAATGGTCGGAGAAGCAACAAAAAACGCAAAACTCCGCGCAGAAAGCATGGTTAAAAGCACAAAAGGCAGAATCGGCGTAATGAACAGCGCAAAAATGGGCGTTTTCCAGATTGTGCCTGAAAATTCAACCGAAGTTTCCGATTATGGCATTAACGACACGCGCTCCATTGAGAAAAAAGTTATTGCTGTTGTGAATGCGACGTTTACGGTTAAATAGTTCTCTGGATTTGGCTTTGCCGGGGAAAAGCTCCGGAAATTAAGCATTAAAAAGCCCGCTTGTTTCAAAAAGCGGGCTTTTTGTATTAATAATATTAATTATGTATCAATATTAGTTGCGTAAACCGCATTCGATTCGATGAAATCGCGCCGCGGCTCAACCTTGTCGCCCATGAGAATATCAAAAAGCTGGTCGCAAAGCATTGCGTCTTCGATATGAACCTTCAAAAGCGTTCTTGTAGCCGGATCCATTGTTGTTTCCCAGAGCTGCTGCGGCATCATCTCGCCCAGACCTTTGAATCGCTGCAATGTAAGCCCTTTTTTGCCTCTTTCTTCCACGATTCTCTGGAGTTCCGCAAATGATGTGATTTGAACCTCTTCCGTGCCCAAATCCAGCACCAGAACCTTTTCTTCCTCAATCAAAAAGCTTCTGATTAAAGGATATGCGTTCTTGATTCTTTGATATTCCGAGCTCTTGATGAGGTTTGATGTGATGAGAACAGGTTCTTTGTCCTCGCCCAGCAAGAGTTTCAGGTTGTATTTGTTCGTTTCGGAGTTGAATTTGATTTCTACGCTGTAATCCTTTGCCTCGGTGATTCCGTAGTTTTCTGCGTGGTCTTTGAGGTAGTGGTTAAGGTATTCGCAGCGGTTTTGCATGGTTTCTTGATTGTCAAAATCAGCAACTTCCATCTCCGAACGAATCAAGCCGCGAATCATAACCGATGGAATCGGGTTAATCAAAGGGCTGTTGAACGAATTGTAATAATTGGACATATTGCCCAGAAGCGTTACCAATTCAGCGTCTGAAACGACTTTTGCTTTCTTTTTATCGTACAAAGTCAAGCCCTTAATGCCCCTTTCGCGAAGCATTTTGTCCAGAGCACGGTCGTCATAGAGGTATTCGGACTGTTTGCCTATTGTAATTTTATACAAAGGCGGCTGCGCAATGTAAACATGCCCTTTGTCAATCAACGGTTTTGCATACCTGAAGAAGAACGTCAAAAGCAGCGTTCTGATGTGCGCACCGTCAACATCCGCGTCGGTCATGAAGATAATTTTATGATAACGCAATTTTTCAAGGTCAACGTCATCTTCATTTTTGCTTATATTAATACCGATTGCCTGAATAAGCGACTGAATTTCGTTGTTTCCGTACATTCTGTCAAGACGTGCACGCTCAACGTTAAGAATCTTGCCCCGCAGCGGCAAAATTGCCTGAAACATTCTGTTTCTGCCCTGTTTAGCCGAACCGCCCGCAGAATCACCCTCTACGATGAAAAGTTCGCATTTTTCAGGTTCTCTGTTTGAGCAGTCAGCAAGTTTTCCGGGCAGCGTGGAGTTTTCAAGAACGGTTTTTCTTCTTGTCAATTCTCTTGCTTTTCTGGCGGCCTCGCGTGCGCGCTGCGCCTGCAGGGTTTTTTCAATGATTATTTTACCGAATTTCGGGTTAAAATCAAGCCATTCCTGCAATTTATCTCTTACCGCATCTTGAACGGCGCCTGTAGCCTCGGAGCTTCCAAGTTTTTCTTTTGTCTGCCCTTCAAATTCCGGATTCGGGATTTTTACGCTGACAATCGCCGTCAAACCTTCTCTAACGTCGTCGCCGGAGAGATTTGATTCAGAATCTTTGAGCATGTTGTTTTTTCTGGCATAATCGTTCAAAACACGCGTAATTGCGTTTCTAAAACCGGTCAAATGAGTTCCGCCGGAGTGCGTGTTGATGTTGTTTGCAAAGCTCAATACGGATTCGTTGTATGCGTCGGTATATTGCATTGCAACTTCAACACGGATATCGCCCACCTGTTTGTCGATGTAAATTGGTTCTTCAAAAAGAACGGTTTTGTTTTTGTTCAAAAAGTCAACATAGCTTCCGATACCGCCCTCGTAGTGGAAATCCTGTTCTTCTTTGGTTTTTGCGTCAATATAGACGATTTTCAAACCTTTGTTCAAAAATGCCATTTCTCTGAGGCGGTTTGCGATTACATCACGGTCAATCTGGGTTGTTTCCTGAAAAATTTCAGGGTCGGGCCAGAAAGTAGTTTTTGTACCTGTTTTTTGGGTTTCTTTGATTTTTTCAACGGGGGTTGTGGGCTCGCCTCTTAAATATTCCTGCCTGTGAACCCAGCCGTCACGGGAAACTTCTACGACATATTTTTCAGAAAGCGCGTTTACAACGGATGCACCTACGCCGTGCAGGCCGCCTGACACTTTATAACCGCCGTCACCGAATTTTCCGCCCGCGTGAAGAACCGTGTGAACGATTTCCAGTGCGGATTTGCCGGTTTCGGGCTTAATATCTACCGGAATTCCGCGTCCGTCGTCTTCTACGGTTACGCTTTCGTCTTCGTTGATTGTTACTTTGATTACTTTACAGTAGCCTGCGAGAGATTCGTCGATTGAGTTGTCAACGATTTCGTATATACAATGGTGCAGCCCGCGCTGTGATGTGGAGCCGATATACATACCGGGGCGCATTCTTACAGCCTCAAGCCCCTCTAAAACTCTGATATTATCAGCACTATAATTTGTTTGTGATGTCATGCTTCCTCTTCCCTAAATTATTCCGTTTATACTTACATTGTACTATAAACAAGCAGATTTGACCATTTGTATCAAAGTTTAAATTATTGTGAAGTTTTTTGGGGAGTTATAGTTTCTTGAAAGAAGTGTTTTTATAAATTATCAGGGCTTTTAGACGGCAATCTCGTTGGTGAAACCCTGAAATACCCTAAAGGGCACCCTCCCTTGTATGGCTCGTACCCCGCCAACAAGAGGAGCTGCAAGTTCAGGGTGACAGTCGGGTTCGGTTATGTTGAATTTGTTTAGGAATTGAATACCCGCAAAAGCGAAAGTGTAGGGATTTTCCTTTTCCGTTCCGATTCCTCCGGGCATTCCACGTTAAATTCAAATTTTCCCCAATTTTTGAGCCCTCCTCCATAGTCACTACAAAGAAAAATCCCTACACTTTCGCGCCCCATACCATTTCTGTATTTTGTGCTAAAATTTTATCATTGATAAACATTAGAGGATGAAAAAGTGATAAAAGAACAGTATTTTCCGCAGGAAATTGAGAAAAAATGGCAAAAAGAATGGGAAGAAACGGGATTTGGCAAGACTTATGATAATTCGGACAAGCCGAAATACTACGCACTTTCCATGTTCCCCTACCCGTCAGGCAGATTGCACATGGGGCACGTCAGAAACTACACAATTACCGACGTTATAGCCAGATTCAAAAAAATGCACGGTTTTAATGTTCTGCACCCGATAGGATGGGACAGTTTCGGCCTTCCGGCTGAAAATGCAGCAATCCAGCATGGCGAAAGCCCTGAAAAATGGACTGACGAAAACATCGGATATATGAAAATGCAGCTCAAAAAGCTCGGTCTGATGTACGACTGGGACAGAGAAGTCGCTACCTGCAAGCCCGACTACTACAAATGGACGCAGTGGCTGTTCTTACAATTATATAAAAAAGGCCTTGCCTACAAAAAAGAAGCGGCAGTAAACTGGTGCGACAAATGCGCCACGGTTCTTGCGAACGAGCAGGTAATCGACGGAAAATGCTGGCGCTGCGACAGCGTTGTAGAGAAAAAATACCTTTCACAATGGTTTTTGAAAATCACTGACTACGCAGAACAGCTTTTAGCCGACATTGACAAGCTCGAGGGCTGGCCCGACAGCGTAAAAATTATGCAGAAAAACTGGATTGGCAAATCACAGGGTGCAATTTTGAGATTCAAAGTCAAGGAAATTGACGGGCTCGAAATTCCGGTTTACACAACACGTCCTGACACGGTTTACGGCATAACCTACCTCGTTGTTGCGCCTGAATACAAGGATATTGAAAAACTTACGACCCCTGAGCAAAAAGAAGCGGTCGAGGCATACCGTGCAAACGCACGCAAAATGAGCGAAATCGAAAGGCTTTCAACAGAACGTATAAAAACCGGCGTTCCGCTCGGAACACACGCTATTAACCCGTTCACAGGCGAAGAATTCCCGCTCTGGACAGCAGATTATGCTTTAGTTGAGTACGGAACCGGCGCTGTAATGGCTGTTCCAACTCATGATGAGAGGGATTTTGATTTTGCTAAGAAATATAATTTGCCTTTGAAAGTTGTTATTCAAAACCCCGAAAACCCCTCTGACTGCAAAGATGCAGCTTACGTTGAGCCCGGGATACTTGTCAATTCCGGCGAATTTAACGGCATGAAAAACGAAGACGCGAAAAAAGCAATCACAGAAAAAGCTGTTAAAGGCGGCTACGGAGAATTTAAAACCCAGTACAGACTCCGTGACTGGCTTATTTCGCGCCAGAGATACTGGGGCGCACCGATTCCGATTGTTTATTGTGAAAAATGCGGCCCGCAGCCTGTTCCCGAAGACCAGCTCCCCGTAAAGCTTCCAGAGGATGTTGATTTCAAAGTTACAGGAAAATCGCCAATTTTGACCTCAAAAACTTTCCTTGAAACAACCTGCCCTGTTTGCGGCGGAAAAGCAACCAGGGAAACTGATACAATGGATACTTTCATTTGCTCGAGCTGGTATTATTTGAGATATTCTGACGCAAAAAATACAAACGCGCCGTTCTCAAAAGAGCTTGTGAACAAGTGGCTGCCCGTTGACCAGTATGTCGGCGGAATTGAGCATGCGATTTTGCACCTTTTGTATTCAAGATTCTTTACAAAAGCCCTGAAAGACCTCGGTTTGCTGGATTTTGACGAGCCGTTCAAGAACCTTTTGACGCAGGGCATGGTTTTAAAAGACGGTTCAAAAATGTCCAAGTCCAAAGGCAACACGGTTGACCCCGATGAAATCTTTGAGAACTACGGAGCGGACACCGCAAGGCTCTTTATCCTCTCAGATTCGCCTCCGGCAAGGGATTTTGACTGGTCAGACGCAGGCGTGGAGGGATGTTACAAGTTCCTGAACAGGGTTTGGCGCCTTTATGCTTCTATGCAGGAAAATATCATTTTTGATTACAAACTGCCTGAAATTTCAACGCTGACAAAGGAAAACAACGCGCTTGTGCGCCAGACGCACATTTCTATCAAAGGAATCACGGGCGATATTTCAAACGAGTTCCAGTTCAACACGGTTATTTCAAAATACCGCGAATTTACGAACGCGATTTACGAATATATCGGCAAAAAGGATTCGTTCTCGGATGAGGACAAAAATGTCCTTAGTTTTGCGTTGATTTCGCTGTTGAAGCTTCTTGCGCCCACCACGGTGCATTTATCCGAAGCGCTCTGGCACGAAATCGGCGGAACCGGTTCAATCCATGAAACCGAATGGCCAAAATACGATGAAAACCTTGCAAAAACCGCTGCAATAACACTCGTTGTTCAGGTAAACGGCAAAGTTAAGGACAAAATCGAAGTTGACGCAGAATCATCCAAAGAAGACCTCGAAAAACATGCGCTCGAAAGCGAAAAGGTCAAGCAGTTCCTTGCGGACAAGCAGATTGTGAAAACAATCGTCGTCCCCGGAAGACTGGTCAATATTGTAGCGAAATAATTTGAAAAAAGCCTCGATTTTTCGGGGCTTTTTTGCATTCAAACCAGCGCCAGAGCCCGTTCGGCCTATTTATTCTTATCAATAAGCGTCTTTTTAATATATTCCTGCAAATCCGGCGAAACCCTGATGTTTTGCAGCCCGAGATTGAATTTTTTAATCTCCGCAAGCGTTTCCTGATCCTTTGTCAAATCCTTTTTGGGCAAAACAATCGAACGTTTGACCTCCTCAAAGCCCGATGGAGCCCTATTTCCGGTATACTTTGAGATTATGTAATCCAAATCATCCGACGGAATGTTGAATTTGTTAGAAATTTCCTTTACCGTCGCGCCTAAAGGCAATTTATAAAGCCAACGCAGCGTTTCGCCGTCATTTTCGGAAAGATTTATTACCCCGTACCTGTGCGGCGTGTACATAATATCCTGCTGATTCGGGCTGTGACCTAGCCCCAGCGCATGCCCGATTTCATGCAAAATCGTGTGATAAACCTCGTTTTCGTCCTGATATTGGGCGTGGATTATGCCATCAGAAAGCCCGATTTGCACCTCCGCAGAATATAGCCGCCCGATTGCGTCAAAATGAAAATAACAGTGCCCCAACGCCTTTCTGTCAATTCTTTTCCAGTCCAAATTTATCTGCGAATCATTGAGATTTCCGACAATTTTGAATTTGACTTTCCCTCCGGAAATCCGTTCCCATGTTTCCAGCGCCCGTTTTACCAGCGCAATATATTTGTACCCCTCGTTCTGCGCCTTGTACCAGCGGAACGGGGCAATGTAAAAGGTCAGCGGGAAACATGTTTCCGGCCACCTGATGATTTTATTTTCACGTAGGCACTGGTTTAAATAGGTCGTCATAATATTATAATAATATCATTAGCGCTTTTAGTAAATACAGCCTGCTCCTGAAGGCTTTTCGGCGGAAAAATTCCCCGCAAAATGCGGATTTTTGTGATATAATCGGGCTATGGGACGAAAAGTTGTAGTAAATAACAAAAAAGCCTTTCATGACTTCACGATTTTTGAAAAGTACAATGCCGGCATTGTGCTGACAGGCACTGAAATAAAATCCATACGAAAAAACGCCGTAAACCCGAAAGACAGCTTTGCAAAAATCGAAGACGGCGAAGTCTGGCTCTACAATCTCCACATCAGCCCCTACGAACAGGGCAACAGGTTCAACCATGACGCGGAACGCAAAAGAAAACTCCTCCTCAACAAAAACGAAATCCTGAAAATGTCCGGAAAAATTAAAAAAGAGGGCTATTCTATTATTCCGCTTTCAATTTATCTCGAAAACGGCTGGGCAAAGGTCGAAATCGGGCTCGCTAAAGGTAAAAAACTCCATGACAAGCGCGAAGATATCGCAAAAAAATCCATGCAGCGCGATATTGCAAGGAATTTCAAGGTGAGATAAAAACCCGGGCTGTATTTTTAGTACTTATATATGAAATTACACTAAATTTATTAGCGCCCCCCATCCCACCCTTCCCCAAGTCGGGGAAGGAGCTGTTGTCATAAGGAATTTCAAGGTGAGATAGCCACCCGGGCTATATTTTTTTTAGTACTTGCAAAAAAAATCAGATATGCTATATTAAGAAATGTAAACGAAAGGCAAACCATCGGGTGAAGAAAAGCCCAGAGAGGTTTTTGCCGGATAAGCACCGTAAATGTTGGTGTTTATTATTGGAGAAGTCTTTAGGAAAAAGAAAAATCCTGAAGACATATAGCTTTCTCCGATTTTACACTAAAACAGCATAAAGCCCGTTATTACGAAGAATGTAGTAAAGCGGGCGGGATTGTTGTCCGAATTTTCGGAGAAATTTTGAGGTTACTTTAGCCGGAACCCCGCTATTTCCGGCGCTTAACAGACGAAAAGGAAAATAATGTTTAAAAAATCCACTGCTTTAACATTGTTAATGTTAAATCTCCTTGCTATCCCCGCTTTTTGTTACTCAAATGAAAATACCGCAGAATTGAACTTTGCGCCGATTGAATCAACGGTTTATACGCCCGCAAAAGTCAAGAAAAACGGCTCCGCAGACGAAGTTCTTTTCTACATTCCGGTTTATACAATGACAGTTAACCGGAAAAAAGAAGCAGTGCCGGCTGCAGCCGGCGGCGGGGGCGTTATTATGCCGGTCTTTAACCAGTCAAACTACAAAAAATCCTCGGTAAGCCCGTCTGCACCGCAGGTTAGCCCGCCTGCAAACATTCTTCCGGAAACTCCGTCACAAAAGCCTGACACGCCGGATATAACGCCATCCGATCCGGAAATTTCTACAAAACCGCAGGATCCTGAAAGCGCAGGCAGCCTCTCTGACGCGGAACCGGCTTCAAATTATGAAAAATCAAAAAATATAACCGCCGCAGCGCCGCTGGGTGCGATACTTCCCGCCGCTATCTTTAAAAAAGGCGCAAGGCTGAAAGTGAAATCGCTTGATGAAGTTGCGTCAAAGGATAAAATCTACAAAAAGGTTGATTTTGTTACGCTGGAGCCGGTTGTAACGACCTATTCGACGATACCCATCGGAACTCTCGTCAGCGCTGAAATTCTTGAAATAAAAGAGCCGAAAAGGTTTGGAAAGGGCGCAGAAGTCTCTTTGAAAGCGGAAAAACTCTTTTTTGACGACCAAATCCGCTCGATTGAAGGAATCGTGACGCAGGTTGAAGAAAAAAAGGTGCGATTTAACCGCATAAAAGGCGAAAGAACCTACTGGAAAGAGGTTCTCGCTTATGGCGAAGCAGGCAAAGAAAATTACCGAAAATCCCTCGCAAAATCAAAAAACTATCTTAAAAACCCAAAAACATTTCTTATATCACCTTTTCCTGTAATTGGCGGAGCATTCGGCGCCATCGGACACTATGCCGCTGCTCCTTTTTCTTCAATCGCGAAAAAAGGCGAAGAAGTTGAGCTTGCGCAGGGCAGCTATTATGAGATTAAGCTCACATCAGACTTAAAAGTCGAAAAACCGGCCGAAACTCAAACCTGTGCAGCCGCTTTATAAACACAGGCGGTGATTGCGTCCATCAGGCGTTCCACAGGAACGATTTCAATATCTTTAAAATCTTCTCTCTTAATCTTGTTCGATTTAGGAATAATGATTTTTTTGAAGCCGAGTTTTTCGGCTTCTTTTATTCTTTTGTCGAGGTTGTTGACAGAGCGGATTTCGCCGGAAAGCCCGATTTCTCCGACAATAACCGAATCAGGGCTTACAATAACATCCCTTGCACAAGTTGCAACCGCAAGCGCCACGCCCAAATCCGCTGCCGGCTCATCAATCTCCAATCCGCCGATAACATTCACATAAACATCCTGTTTGCTCAAATTCAGCCCGATTCTTTTTTCAAGCACCGCCAGAATCATCAAAAGCCGGTTGTAATCAATCCCGTTAGAAACACGTCTGGGCGAGGGATAGGGGGTTGTGCCGACAAGCGCCTGAATTTCTATTAAAACGGGGCGGGTTCCCTCGTTCGTTGCAATAACAACGCTTCCCGGAGTGATATTTTTCGTTCTTTCGTTCAAAAACAGCTCGCTCGGGTTGGAAATTTCATGCAGCCCGTCATCGCACATGTTAAAAACGCCAACCTCATTAGTTGTGCCGAAACGGTTTTTCATGCACCTTAAAAGCCGATAAGATTTGTATCTGTCGCCCTCAAAATAAATTACGGTATCGACCATGTGCTCGAGCACTTTGGGGCCGGCGATATTTCCGTCTTTTGTAACATGCCCGATTACGACAACGGTTATATTTTTGTTTTTTGCGATATCCATCAAAATATTCGTACATTCGCGAATCTGTGAAACGCTTCCGGGCGAACTCGTGATATTTTGGGAATAAACCGCCTGAATACTGTCGATGACCAGCATGTCAGGCTTCATTTCTTCGATTTGGCGCTTAATCAGGTCGAAATTTGTCTGGGAATAAATATAAAGTTTGTCGGATTTCACCCCGAGCCTTTCTGCGCGCAGTTTTATCTGGGAGGTGGATTCTTCTGCGGAAACATAGAGGATTTTTTTGCCGCCCGAGCAGACGGATTTGCCGGTTTGAAGAAGAATTGTCGATTTTCCAATACCCGGATCGCCCGCAAGAAGCACAAGCGAGCCCTGCACAAGCCCGCCGCCCAGAACTCTGTCAAATTCTTCAATGCCTGTCGAAACCCTTATGCTGTGGTCGATTGTAATTTCGTCAATCAGGCAGGGTTTTATGTCGTCGAGCGGGAGAGAGGTTCTTTGGGCGGCGGTTTGTTCGATTTCCTCCACAAACGAGCCCCAGCTTGAACATTCGGGGCATTTCCCCAGCGATTTTGCCGTTTCATAGCCGCAATTCTGGCATATCCATTTTGTTTTCACTTTAGCCATAAAAAAATTATATCCGATTAACCGTTTTGATAACCAAAACATATACTTTTGTAACATTTTAATAAAAAAATGCTACATGGGTAATATACAAAATGCGGGGTTTGTAGTAATTTGTGTTCAAGTAACAAATCAAAAACGAGAAGGGATTAAGAAGTGAAAGTTTCTGCAATTTCACCGTCATATAACGGTTATTCAAGAGTATCAAAAAATGAAAAATCAAATATTCCGGCAAACAAAGCCGATTCTGTTTCGTTTAAAAGAGCTGAAGTTCGCGATAACTGGGCTGACACTTTTAACAAGCTTGAAAGTGTTTTCTATAATGTAAAACCGGACGCTGATGTATTAAAACGCTCTAGAGATGTTTATGCCGAATACATATCCGAACACGCAGATGACTTCCCTGACGGTACAGTAATAGAGTTTGATGTAAGAAGAGATGTTGATAAATTAAACGAAAAAGAATGGGCACCTTTTTCTTTTTTGGAGCAAACTTGTCCTTACGTTATAGATATTTCGATGAAATTCAAAAAAGTAAATGATGAAGTTATAAACTTTTTGAAAGGTGTCATAAATAAAGAAATTGAAGATACACGAAAATACCCCTTGAAAGGTTATGAGGAGGAAAAGGAAAAGATTATAAGATGTTACGAAGAAGCTGCTGAAAGAATCTGTACACCCGATGGACAAGAACAATTGCAACAGCTGCAAACTGCTGCAATTTTGAATAGACACAGAGATGGATATTATATGCCTATCGGTAAAGAACTTATTTATACATCAGGAGAAACATATCTACACTCATATTTGTTTAATCAATCACCTGCACGAAATTTAACACTTGGTTATCTTAAAAATTTCAGCATGCAACATCTAGTATCGGAAAACGCAGCCAGAAGAGCTCATGAGCTAAATCTTTCACCTCAAAAAGGCTGAAAATATCGCCAAATTTTGCCCAGCTCTGTGAGTTCTCCGTCTTTTTTAAGATATAAAGAGCTGGGGTGAAAAATCTTATCATCAGCGTTTCTGACAACATAAACATCCGAAATTTTGTTGTTCCTAAAAGCAGCTACATAATAATTCTTAACCTGCATAAATATCTCCTGAAATTTTGAAAATACGTCATTTTTCACTTCGTGAAATAGCGGAGATTCCATGCTGAATCGTGTCGTGAGTTTCATGACAGGTTTTTCGCCATCCATTGATTTTGCACTCGCAGTTATGGATTTCTTTTGATAATTTATCACAACCCCGAGCTTTAGATTCCTTACTTTGGTTTCAACGTACTGGGCATAGAGATATCTGCTGTCCAGCGCACCTTTATAAACCGATTTTACTATGCTTGCATCACCAAATTTATTTCTAAACTCCCGGGCTGACATCGGAACTTCTTCAAACATACGCACCTTGCCGTTTTCAAGCACAGCATAGTTTACTTTGTCGTTTTTGAGGACAGTAGCTACAGTTTTAAATACTTTTGGTTTCACTTTAATCATATTCCACTATAAAATCAGAACATGAAATTTTTTGCTATATATTCACATAAATTTACTTGTATTTTGGTTTTGTGCATATCAATTTCTGCTAATAGCAAAAAAGATTAAATTATTTTAATCAAATTTATTTTTTAAAACTAGGGTGAGATATAACAATAACCATGGTTTCAATAGTTTTTTAAGATTTATAAAAAAATTTATTGTAAAACTTTTATAAAGTGTCAAAAAGCCACTAAATATGACCGATATGGCTCATACTACAGTGGTAAAATTGTAAAAGAAACGGCATGGAGAACTCAAAAATTGACCATGTCATGAAAGTTTGATTTAATATTAAGAAAGGGTTCGGAATTTATTAAAAATTACACCTTACGTGATAAAAATATAAATTTTCATAGGGATTCGGAGGCGCATAGGGCTATTAGTCTTGCGCAGAATTTTCTAACCTGATTTTATACATCATTTAACCGATAAATAAAATCTTAAACAAAACTATAATATAGATAGGAAAAATATCTTCTATCGACTGGAGGAAAAAACTTTGTTAGAACACGGATACATACAAATCTACACAGGGGACGGAAAAGGAAAAACCACAGCATCATTGGGATTGGCGCTTAGAGCACTCGGCCACGGGTGGAAAGTTATGGTTATCCAGTTCACAAAAGGCGACCAGGGAACTACCTACGGCGAAATCGCTTCCGCAGGAAAATTCATGGACAACCTTGAAGTTCACCAGTTCGGTATGGACAGAGTTGTTTACAAACACAATGTTTGCATGGACGACTACAAAGAAGCTAAAAAAGGCTGGGAACTCGCTAAAAAAGCTATTCAAAGCGGCGAATATCAGCTCGTTATCCTCGATGAACTCAACATTTGCATTGCAATGAACATGATTAAAGTTTCAGAGGTTAAAGAAGTTTTATTGAACAAGCCTGAAAACCTTGAAATCGTGCTCACAGGCAGATACGCTCACCCCGAGCTTATTGCACTGGCACATCTGGTTACGGAAATGAAACCGATTAAGCACTATTTCGATATGGGTGTTATGGCAAGACAGGGTATCGAATATTAACGCAGGCTCGTGAATGGCACCAGGCCCGAAACAAGCCGGAATCCGGAAGGATTAGCGTAAATATACGGAGAAATGGGGAAATATGGGAGGTTTTTTAAAATACTCCCTTTTTTTTGGCCGTTTTTCAGGCTTTAAACATTTCCAATGCCTATTTCCGAAAGAATGTCCTGGAAGTTTTTGACAAGAATTTCTGCAAAAACCAGAGGGTCAATCTGCGTAACAACCATGGCTAAAACATCGTCCGGAAGCTCTTCGAGCATTTTTGTCAAATCCTCGGGCTCCAAATCTTTCATATTTTTGACAATGTCGGGTTTGTCCAGCTGTTTGAGCGGGATTGTGAGAGCGTTTTTGGAGAATTCTGTCCAGAGTTTTTCGTCCTTTTTAGTCAACTCAAGCACGAGCCCCATTTTTTCATCGCGCTCAAAGCATTTAAGCGCTTCTTTGAATTTGTCAGGCTGAAGTTTTTCCAAAAATTTATAAATCTGCTCGGGCTCCATTTGCAGATTCTCGGTATTCTGACCGGTCATTTTATGGATAAATTTCTGCATCATTTTGTTGAGTTTTTCAGGCTCAAGCGTTTTTATGTAGTCCATAATCTGATTTTTGTCGAGTTTGTCCGAATCAAAAAACTTATCTATTTCTTTTTCCGGAATCATTTTAAGAAATTTCTCGGGCGAGAAAGCGTTGAACAAAATTGAACAGATTTTTTCCTTTGGCAGGTCATATATTAGATTTAAAAGTTTTGTTTTTGTAAAGCACATCAATCCAAGAAGCAAATCCTTCATTTCCAAAAATTGCAGCAAATATTGCAAATCATCGGTATTCAGATTGCTGATGATGGCATAACGGTTCCGAGTGCTGGTGAGTTTCAGGAGTTTTACAAGCTCTCTGGGGTTGTTCAAAACGCTCGTATCAAAATTAGACGCCTGCGTGTTACCGTTTTGCGCCTCAATTTCCATGATTTCGTCGATACTTTTTTCGCCGTATTGATTTATCCTTTGAGTTCCAATCTCAAAGTTCTTCGTCAAATACGCTAAATCGATGTCTAATCTTATCATCTTTTAATATGCCCCGAGCCAAATCTCTTATATTATAATAAACGGTTTTTTTCAGAAAAACTTTATAGTTTACATAAAAACCGTAACGTTTCTTAATATTATAAAAACAATTTGGCAATTTTTGTCAGTATATATTTTTTATATATACAAGAGAGCAAAAATTTAAGAAAGAGAGTGTAAAAAATGGGTAACGTAAATTTTGGATCACTGACAACACAGAAAAAAGCAACTTTTAATATTCAACATGGAAACCAGAGAGCACAGGCGCTCGTAAATCAGTACAATAAAGAGTGGACAGTGTTTGAAGAAGCCAAAAAAGCCGCTGAAAATGCAGAAAACGGCGGACAAGCACAGAATGTAAACATGGCAGCAATTGAAACTGACCTTGAAAACGCAATCGCAAAGCTCGAAGAATACCAGGCAGCAATAGCTGACGCAAATAAACAGGCTCCTGCCGGCGGCACAGCTGATGACAAAGACGAAAAAGAAAAAGTTAAAGGCAAAAACCTCAATAGTATGGGGTAGTTTGTAGAGTTTGCGTAAAAGTAAGGCTTATTCATTTTTCGACGCCTATGAGTGAAACGAATCAAGCTAGAAAAATGAATAAGCCTTACTTTGTACTTTGGGAGGTTGGTGGAGTTTGTAAAATTCAACATTAGTGAAACAGCTGATAAATTTAGTATAAACTTGTAATAAATTCCAAAAATCCCAATTACGCGGCAAATATTTTTGCGCTATCATCTAAATATGATAAATTTTACAAAAATAACAACAGATTCGCAGCTCAAAACCTTTGCAAAAATTGCAAACGATGTGTGGCATGAGTATTTCAGCTTTCTCCTTTCGCCGGAGCAAATTGACTATATGGTCGCGCGTTTTCAGTCATATGAAGCTGTTAAAACCCAGATTGCGGACGGATATGAGTATTATTTTCTTGAAAAAGACGGAAAAATTGCCGGCTATACCGGTTTTTGCCCGAAAATCAGCGAACTTTTTCTTTCCAAACTTTATATACTGAAAGAACACAGAAACTGCGGAATCGGCAGAACCGCCCTCGGATTTTTAAAAGAAAAAGCGCGTGAACACAAGCTGCTAAAAATCACCTTAACCGTGAATAAATACAACGAATCCACCATAAAAGCCTATGAAAAATGGGGATTTTCAAAAACAGATTCTGTTGTAACCGATATCGGCAATGGATTTGTGATGGATGATTATATAATGGAAATAAATGTAAATTAATATTAAAAATTCCTCAAAAAAGTAAATTTTTAAAATTTACGGGCATTATATAATCGAAAACGCCGGACAAATATGAATATAACAAAGACATCAGATATCCTTAAAACCAAAGTTCTGGCGCCTGCGCTTTTTGTCGCGATAGGCGCAGGAAAAACGTACAAGGATTATAAAGAATCACAGCCTGCAAGCCGCAGTTATGTGATTACCAAAGACGCCGCAATCCTCGGTTCTTCTGCGCTCGGGTATGCGGCAGCGAATTTTGCGCTGAAAAAAATGCCAAATATCGCGTTTGTTGACAGTTCTGCTAAATTCTTCTCAAAATCGCTAAAAAAGCTTTCCCAAAAGAAATTTGTCAAAGAAAAACTCGCTCCAAATCTGGAGCCCTTTGTAAAACCGATGAATTTTATGCACACATCTTTGAATTATATTGAACAGGCGGCAAAAGACTGCACAAGCGGCTGTTTTATTATGGCTGTTACCGTGCTTTCGTCTGTTGCGGGGAATCAGCTTTTGAGCAAATATCTTTTCAAAAAAAGAGAAGAAGAAATCAAACAGGCTCTTGAGGCACACAAAGAACAGGTTGCAGCAGCGAAAAAAACAATTGAACAGCCTGAAGAAAAAGCTGAAAAAGCCTTCAAGGACTTTAAATCGCCAAATTATTATCTTCATTATGTAAATACCGAGTTTTCAAAAGATCCGGCAAACAAAATCTTTGCGTCGTTTTCATTTTTGCCTATTATGAGGGTGCTTGACCTGCCGCTGACGGCTGCTGCGGGGTTTGATATTTCAAAAGAAAAAGACACAAAAAAACAAATCAGCCGCACCTCAACTTCGATGATTGCAAACACCGTAGTTCCGACGTTTTTTGTATCAATAGTTTCTTCCCTGACGAAAAATCTTAAAACCTGCATAAGAATCCCCGTTCTTGCCGTCACGACACTCGCCGGAATCGCCTGCGGCATGGCAATTGGCAAGGCTTCCGAGAAAAAAATCGAAAAAAATCTAAATATGAGATAAATATTAAACTATGTTAAAAAATTGGCATGGGTTTGAATATTGGCTATATTAAAAACATAACTTGGGAAGAGATATCAAAATTTGCTATGCAAAAAATTTATATAGACAAGCTGCTTCACAGCAAAAATTTCATACGGAGTTTTTCCTTTGAACCCAGAGAACAGCTTGAGCTCGATTTTTCAAATGTAAACGAAATCAGGCTCGAAGACATACAGCGCCTTCTGGATTTGCAAAAAGCCGCAATTTTTAACGAAATTGCCCTGAAAGTGGAGAATCTTGAGCCTAATATTTCAAAAGTTTTAAGACAAACAGGGCTGTACAAAACATTGAACACAATCGACCCGGTCGAAACCGGAAAATTACACAAAAGACTGGCGCTCGAATAATGAAAAAACCGCAGCTTTTTGTCGTCGCAACACCAATCGGAAATAAAAAAGACCTCGGCCAAAGAGCCGTCGAGGTGCTGAAAAATGTTGATTTTATTGCCTGTGAGGATTGCCGGACGAGCAAAAAGCTTCTCGACGAACTCGGCGTGGAAACAAAACTCGTCAGCTATCATAAATTTAACGAAAAACAGCGCACAAATGAACTTTTGAAGCTTTTTGAAGAGGGAAAAACAGCTGCTTTGATTTCTGACGCGGGAACGCCCTGCATTTCCGACCCGGGGAGGATTCTGGTCAAAGAACTCTTTGAAAACGGGGTTCAAATTACCGCAATTCCGGGCGCCTCGGCGGTGATTACGTTTTTATCGCAAATTCCCAGAGAACGCGAGCAGTTTGCGTTCTGGGGCTTTTTGCCGCGGGTGAAAACTCAACAAATTGAAATTTTTAAGAAATTTTCGCACATTGATTTTGTTTTTTATGAAGCCGCAAACAGGCTCAAGGAAACTCTTTTAACCCTATCGCAGGCAAGAGGCGAAAACGTAAAAACAGCCATCGGACGTGAGCTTACAAAGGTTTATGAAGAAACAATCTGCGGAACTCCGGCCGAAATCATTGATTTTTACAACAAAAACACCCTGAAAGGCGAGGTTGTTGTGATGGTTTATGCTGATGAAGAGCCGCAGGATGGCGATTTGGCGGGGATTGCAGAAAAAATAGAAAAACTCAAATCCGCAAAATTCTCAAACAAGGATATCGCCTTAATTTTGAGTACGCTCGACGGCGTCAACAAAAATCAGGTTTACAAAATGGCTCTTGAATAAAAAGTTCATTTTTTTAAAGGATAACCGTCTTGATTTTTGGAGCTTTGTTCCTTTTGAAAATCCAGAAAGACTTTTGCTGCCCGTTTTTGGGCTGATTTTCATAAATATTTTTCAAATTCCAGTTATAGTGCGGAAGCCCGTTTTCATTCTCTTTCGGGGTGACATTATTAACCGGATGAGCCGGATTTTGGACTTCATCAGCCGGAGTTACATGCACAGCAGGCTTAAGGCGGGGTTTTTCATCCTGCCCGGGCAAAATTTCGGGCTCTGCGTCCTGATTGCAATCAATTTCCGGTTCATTTTTTTGGATTTGTTCCTGCATACAATGCGTTTCGGCTTCCTGCGTAGGTGCATATTTGCGCACCGCTGAAAAATCCTTTTCCGGCTCAAATGCCGGTGATTTCGGCGTGAGATTGTTCACATTTTCAATATATTTCTCTTTTTTCTGGCGTTCAAATCTCGGGCGCTCAAATTTTGGCATTTCAACGTTCTGCATAAACTGCGGTTTGTGGATTTTGTCCCCGTGGATGACCGGATAATAGATTCTTTTGTCCTCGGTAACATCTTTTTTCTTGATTTCAACAGCTCCGACCTCTTTTTTAGTCGCAAGTTCAGGGTGAACCGCCACATTTATAATCGGCGTAACATGCTCGGCAACGCGTTTTGAATATTCTTTTATTTTTGACAGCTGCGCGTAGCTCGGAGCGAACTGGACATTTCCGATGTCATAATTTTGTGCGGAAATGTCTTTTTTATAAAGCTCCTGCCACAAAACAGCCTCATTTTTTGTATCTATCAATGTCAAAAGGGTTGTGAGCCTGTATGTGGGTTTAACCGGCTCAAATCCTGATATTCCGAGCTTTCCGAGGATAGTTTCTTTCAAAAAATTGCTCTGAACATCCAGCCCGCTTGTAACCATCAAAATATAGTCCGCATGCAGCTCCTGCGTGATTCTTTTGAGGTTTATGTAGTCAATATTGTAGTTGTATTTGTACTCATCAAAAAAAGTCTGGGTGTACATGTTCAAATGGCGCGTGATTTTTTGCATTGAATCGCCGAGAACAGGGGCATAGACGAGGTTCGATTCGTTGAGTTTGCTGATGATATCTGACGCAATTATATCGGTCGAAGCGCCTGTAACAAGGTAAATCGTGCCCGCACGGTGATTAATATCGGTAATAACAGCGACAGTCGGCTTCAATTCGTCCGAAAATGCAGCGTTAAAACTGAAAAAAGTAAATATTACGCCAAAAATCAATAATTTTATGAAATTCTTCATCATATCCCTCTTATCCCCATTTATAAAATATTATCGCCTACTTTTAATAAACTCATATCCGCTATATAAAGGATTTTTATTAAATTAAATAGGTTAAAATAATAAGATGGAAAAATTATAATCAGAGGGATAAATGATAGACAATTATCAATTACTGGAAATGGCAAAGGAAGTATCGCACAGGGCTTATGTGCCTTATTCAAAATTTCATGTAGGAGCATGCGCGCTTTATGACAGCGGAAAAACCTACTGCGGCTGCAATGTGGAGAATTCCAGCTACGGACTGACGCTTTGCGCGGAAAGGAACGCTTTATCAACCGCAATTGCCGCAGGTGAAACCGGACAGCTTCTGAAAATCGCTATTTACAGCGAAGATACAAAAATGTGCATGCCCTGCGGTGCTTGCAGGCAGTGGATTGCGGAATTTAAGCACGGCGTGGATGTCCAGGTGATTATGGAAAGCGAGGATTCGCATTGTGCAATCTTCACTATTGACGAGCTTTTGCCCCACGGGTTTAATTTATAATTTTTGACACTCAGGGCTCATGTTTTTCTGTTAAAATAGATATGTAAATTAAATTTTACATAAACGCCGAAACTAACAAAAAATTTTTTTCAGGCATTTAATACAGATGTCAGAGAAAAGTTCGTGATAAGGAACGAAGTGACGTGAACGAACTTTTTGAGTGACCACTTGAAAAGGTGAGCCTTGGGCGGTTCGCGCAGGCGAATCGGCTAAGGCGACACTAGATTAGATTGTAGAACGTGATTGCCATGATACAAAGTATAAATTTTAAATCCACTAATCAATACAAACCTGAAACAAAACCCGCTCAAGAGGAGCCTCAAAAACGGGGTTTTGTCAGAAAAAAAGCCGTAAAAGCCGCTGCCATCACCGGAAGCGCGCTCACCACGCTCGGATATCTTGCGCTGCTTTCAAAAAACCAGCATAAAGGGCCTTTGCAGTTCAAAAATCTCTTTAAAGTTGACTTTTCCAGCGCTTTAAAAGCAATCGGGCTGGCTACTTCAGCGACAGTCGGCGGACTTGCGGGCGGGCTGATTGCTGACACAAAAGACACAAGAAAAGCCAAGCTTAAAGAGGGCATGCACCAGTTTTTGGGCAATATTATTACTCCAATAAGCATTGTCGGCATTGCAACCTCGATGATTGAAAAAAGAAAACTCCCGAGGACAAAAGAGCTTCTTTACACGGGTCTTGCGGCAATCGGAGGCGTAGGGCTGGGTGTGACTGCCGGAAACAAGGTCGCCTCAAAGGTAAATGAAGTAATTTTCAAAGAAGACGACACAAGAAAAGTCAAAGCAAAAGATTTCGGCATCCATGTTGACGATATTATGACATGGCTTGCGCTCACAGCGAAAACCGATGTAATCAAAAACTTTATCAGCAAAGCGCTGCCCGTTGTTTTCCTGATTTGCGGCTACGAAGCCGGAACCTGCGACGGTCACGGGCATAAAAAGCACTAGATTTCACTAATAAAAGCACGCAGCCCTGAAAATCCAACAATTTGGAATTAAATTTTATTTACCTGCGTTTTGGAAACTTTACTGCGCTCTCGCCTTAGCAATCGCCTGTTTTTCCACCTGATTGTCATAATCAATACGCCCGATAAGCTTGTTCAGCCTGCGCTGCGTGGCTTTGAACTGCTCAATTGTCAAGCTTTGCGCACCATCCGAAGACGCATGCTCGGGATCATGGTGAACTTCTATCATTATGCCGTTTGCACCCGCAACTAAAGCGGCTTTTGACATGGGTTCGACGAGATAGCGTCTTCCCGTGCCGTGGCTGGGGTCTGCAATAATCGGCAGGTGCGAATATTTTTTAATAATCGGAATCGCCGCAACATCAAGGGTATTTCGGGTAAACGTCGAGTCAAAACCCTTTACTCCTCTTTCACAAAGTATAACTTTTTCGTTGCCGTTGCACATTATGTGTTCCGCTGCGAGCAGGAATTCTCTGATTGTAGCAGCACCGCCGCGTTTTAGGAGTACGGGTTTGCCGCATTTTCCAACAGCCTTTAAAAGCTTAAAATTCTGCATGTTTCTGGCGCCGATTTGGACAAGATCCGCATATTCCGCGACCAAATCAACATCAGCCGTGTCCATAACCTCGGTTACGACGAGCAAACCGGTCATTTCACGGGCTTTTGCGAGGTATTCGAGCGCTTTGCCCTCCAATCCCTGAAATTCATAGGGCGAAGTCCTTGGTTTGAACGCGCCGCCTCTTAAAAACTGGCAGCCCATTTCTTTTGCCGCCTGAGCGACCTTTAAAAGCCCATCAAAATCTTTTTCTACAGAGCACGGGCCGACCATCATAACAGGTCTTTCCAGCCCGCCGACTTTCACGCCGTTGGGGAATTCAATAACCGTATCTTCCTCTTTTCCCTCGCGCGAAGCCAGTTTGTAAGGCTCCTGAATAAGTTTTACCTCCCTGACGCCGTCAAAAGACGCGATAGAAGCGGGGTCGACAAGCCGTTTGTCGCCTATTGCCGCAATAACGGTCATCACGTCGCCCTCGTTTAATATTACTTTGAACCCTTTGTTCTCAAGGCTCTTTTTTACAGCATTTATCTCTTCTGCCGTAGCTTTCGGCTCCATTACAATAATCATTATTACACTCCTGACTAAACTGTCTGCGCCATTTTTTCAAAAGCGCCTGTTTCGTTTTCGTAATCTGAATCTATAATACTGTTTTGGGCAAACATGCAGTTTTTAATGCGGCAATTCGGTGCAATTTCGACGTTATCCCAGAGAATTGAATCCTCAACAACGGCTCTCGCGCCGATTTTGCAGTTGCTCCCGAGGACGCAGCGCCCTTTCAGGATTGCGTCCGGAGCGATTTCGCAGTTTTTTCCGACCGCGCATGCAGCATTTGAAATTTTTACGGGAACAAAGCCCGGAATGCTGACTTTTCCGTCAATTGCGTCAAAATTCGACTGCCTGTATTGCTCCAGTGTACCGATGTCTGACCAGTAATTGTTAATCTGATATGTGTGAATCTTCTCTCCCGCCTCCATCAGGGACGGAAAGACATTTTTTGCGAAATCATACTTTTCGCCTGCCGGAATGAAGTCAAAAATCCTTTTTTTGAAAACATAAATTCCGGTGTTAATCAAATTGCTCTTCGCAAGCTCCACAGGGGGCTTTTCCTGAAATTCTGCGACAATATTTCCATCGGAAACAACGACCCCGTAATGGCAAACCTCCTCATGCGCAACCGGCATAACGCCCATCGTCGCAATACATCCGCTTTTCAGGTGGGATTCCATAATTTTGTCCAAAGGCGCGTCATGAAGCCCGTCACCGCTCAAAACCAGAAAATCTTCTTCATTTTCAAAGAAAAATTCACATTTTTTCACGCCGCCTGCAGTTCCGGAAAGATTTTCTTCAAAAAGAGTTCTAAAATCCAGACCGTCGGGTGCGCATTTTTCATATCTTTTTTGAATCTGCCCGCCCAGATAATGAGTATTGGCGATTGCGCCGGTTATGCCGTATTTAACGAGTTTGTGGAGCAAAATATCCATGACAGGGAGATTTGCCACCGGCACGAGCGGTTTCGGGG
>QWCY01002472.1_pt1 | contig 23737 bp, 15 predicted proteins | sample 1972631 | NCBI WGS metagenome assembly QWCY01 (sample SAMN09866696, study PRJNA288562) | Human gut metagenome isolate pre1_stool, whole genome shotgun sequencing... | isolation source: gut | host: Homo sapiens | place: USA: California
GATATTCACTACCATTTCCATAGACAAGGAAACGGCAGCTTTGGTAGAGAAGATATGCAAACGCTATTCACTGAAAAAGAGCGAAGTTGTAAAGTTGGCATTCGGATATATAGATAAGGCACATATCAACCCATCCGAAGCCCCTGAATCTGTAAAATCAGAACTGGCGAAAATAAATAAGAGGCAGGATGATATTATCCGCTTTATCCGTCACTATGAGGAAGAACAACTGAATCCCATGATACGGGCTACAAATTCTATCGCTTTGCGTTTCGATGTTATCGGTAAAACTTTGGAAACCCTTATTCTCTCTCAACTGGAAGCCAGTCAAGAGAGACAAACAGCCGTACTGAAAAAGTTAAGTGAGCAGTTCGGCAATCATGCCGATGTAATAAACAACCAGTCTAAACAGATTAACGCACTCTATCAGATACACCAACGGGATTATAAAAAGTTGCTTCATCTGATACAACTCTATTCGGAACTTTCTACTTGTGGCATGATGGATAGCAAAAGGAAAGAGAACCTGAAAGCTGAAATCAGCAATCTGATAAATACATAGGATTATGCACATAGACTTTGCCCCACCATCTAATGGTATATATAATAATGCTGGTAGTAGCCGACAACTAGCTAATTACATGGAGCATGAAGATTTAGAACAGATGGAGAAAGGCATCTATACTGAAGGCTTTTTCAATCTTACAGATGATAATATCTATAAATCAAAGGTCATAAAGGATATAGATACAAATATTGGGCAACTCCTAAAAACGGATGCTAAGTTTTACGCTATTCACATCAGCCCATCGGAAAAGGAACTCCGGGCGATGGGTAACACAGAACAGGAACAAGCCGAAGCAATGAAATGCTATATTCGTGAGGTGTTTATCCCTGAATATGCCAAGAACTTCAACAAAGAACTATCCGAAGCAGATATAAAGTTTTACGGAAAGATACATTTTGACCGTAGCCGTTCCGACAATGAACTGAATATGCACTGCCATTTGATTGTGAGCCGTAAAGACCAATCCAACAAAAAGAAGTTGTCACCACTGACTAACCATAAGAATACCACAAACGGGATAATTAAAGGTGGCTTCAACCGTGTAAACTTTTTCCAGCAAGTAGAACAAGGATTTGACAAACAGTTCGGCTACATCCGTCAACAAACTGAATCATTTGATTACCGCAATACAATAAAAAACAATCCTATGTCCGAAGATATTAAACTGAAAGAACTTCAATCTAGTGAAAGAAAAAAAGAAATCAGTCAGGATAGTAATCAAGAGTTCTTGCTTTCAATCAATCTTGAAAACAAGAACTCTTGTAGTCAGGTTTTAGTAACAAATACCCATATTATCAGTAAAAAAGAACTTAATCCTGAGATCAATTCATCTTTCAATCGGGAAAACAACCAATCATCAGGTTCGTCCATTTTCTTGATTCCAACAGGAGTAAGTTCCCCCCTCACTCCCGAAGAGCAAAATCCAATGTTTCCAAAGATGAAGAAAAAGGGGAAAAAGCGAAAAATATAGTTTACCAATATAAGTACGGCACATACCTTCTTTTATTGATCAACACACTTGACTATTTTAATCTCAACAACTATATTTACTTCCAATAGTCATTTATTAAAATATAATCGGTTATTCATTAGGCATTTAAACATTTGTTTAATATCTTTGCTTTTCAGCGTGCGACAAGAGGTCGTACAAGTAATCGTTCGAGATTACAATCGAACCTATTGTTCCGTCAATAGTAGCCTACGGAAGCGTGCGTGACTGGTAACGGTTGGGTGCGGAGCCTTTCGGGCAACGACGTCCTCTATAAGGAAGAATGTCCTGTGAGGGACATTCAACAATCGCAAATATCCTGTGATTGGGATGGCAAGGCTGACTGATATGAACAACAAATGTGAATCTCTGCACCATCGTAACAAAGAAAAGGCTTACGGATATTGACAAGCCTTGATCAAAAGGTAGGCAGACAGGATAGTACTCTGTTGTTTAGGGCTACACGGATGCAGTTCTGCCGGTGGATGGGCGGGTTCTAAGTCGGTCATAAGTTACTTGTACGAAACTTGGTAAGCCCGCATATTTCCTGTTTTTTTTAGAGCAGGTAAGCTGACCGCAAGGAAAGCCGAATGATATGCGGGTAAAGGATTGCGGAGAAAGCGAATGCTCCCTTGTAATGAGGGGGATAGAGGTTTAAACGCACCTCATGTGAAAACAGGCAGACTTCCGCAGAGTGATTCATTGCAAATATGTATGTAGAACTTTGTTAGAAGAGAAGCAAATGAGCGGAAAGGAATTGAAGTGTGCTACTTCATCTAAAGGGGAGAAGAAGAATCAAACCAATAGGGAAAAGCTACAAAAACGTATTGCAAAGGCTCAACAACAAGGAAGATGCAATAAAGTGAAAGCTTTAGAATATCTTTTGAGAAATTCAGAGAGGAAAAGCCTAACTGAAAACAAATGAAAAGCGGTATATACAAAATGTATCGAAAAGACAAATCCTAAATATAGGAGAGTAGAACTTATCGGACACTGGAATATCCAAGTTGAACCGATTTAATTTTATGAGAATTAAATTTTGAATCACTTGAGCTGTATGCGGGGAAACTCGCACGTACAGTTCTTAGAGGGGAAAGCGGCAGTAATGCCGCTGACCTACTCAACACTGAGATGTCAAGAAAAAAGCAAATATATGAAAGACATTACTATAAATCCAACTTACAAGAAAATAAGAAGGAGAACTTTGTCTCTACGGAAAATTGACTTAACTCAATTTACTAATGATGAGATAATTAATCTACTAAAGAAATCATTTCACTTTGAGATAGAGTCATTTTCTCAAAAGCCAACTAATAGACCAATATATAGAGCTCGTATCAATGAAGATGAAGCCCACAATTATAGATACACGCCTTTTGATAACAAAAATCAAATAACATATTTGGAAAATCCAAGCAAATATGGGCGATGCAATATTATTGGCAGTCCAGTGTTCTATGGAGCAGATGGGTTAGATGTTGCAGCTTGTGAATCCTGCAATGGAATTTTAAGTCAAGAGCAACCAATTATGTATTTAACGATTGGAGAATGGATACTCAAAAATGAGATTGAGGTATCAATCATTTGTCATTCCAAAAGAGCTCATAAAAAAAGTGGTGATTTGATTGTCGCTTACCGAAGCCTTCTAAGTTTAAAGAAAAAGAAGGCAACAAATAAAAAAGAAATAAAAATATGGAAAATCATAAACTCTTTCTTGTCTAATGAATTTTCCAAAGAAGTACAGTCCAACGAAGAAGCAAAGTACAAAATCAGTGCCCTATTCACAAGTAAACTTTTAAAATCCCCAAAAGTATCAGGAGTTTACTATCCTAGTGTAAGTTATCGTTTTTACGGTCATAATGTCGCTTTAGATATAGATCTAATTGATAATGGAACACTAGTTTTAGAATCTGTTAACCATGTAAAATGCACATTTGTTCATAAAAAAAAGCCACCCAAAATTGAAATTCTAAATTCTACGCAGGCTTTTCTCGGTGATAGTATAATATGGCATTAGTTATTAATTATTTAATGATATAAAATATACGTTTATTATAAAAATTAATTTTATCAACAACAAATTCTACTAAATATGATAAACACAATCTATATAAAAAATATTGCAACATATTCTTCGGTTGGTATAGAAATTAAAGACCTGAGAAAAATTAATTTCTTTTATGGAGCCAATGGATGTGGGAAAACTACGATTTCCAATTACTTGCAAGAATTAGACAATTCCAAATATCGAGACTGTTCAATTATTTGGGACTCCAATATACCTGAACATTTATTAGTTTATAATAAAACATTTAGAGAAAGAAATTTTGGTGAAAACATAAAAGGTATTTTTACTTTGGGGCAAGCAACTAAAGATGAAATCGAAAATATAGAAAAAAAACAAGCCAATTTGCTACAATTAAAAGATGAAGGTGTAATAAAAAGTAAAACTCTTGAAAAGCAAAATGAAGAAAGAGATAACATAGAAACTAACTTTAAGGACGATATTTGGATAAAAGCTTTCAAAAAACATGAAGCTATATTTAAAGAAGCCTTTAGAGGAACAATGCAAAAGGAAACATTCAAAAATAAAGTGATTTTTGAATATCAAAATAATACATCTTTATTACTGGCATATGATGATTTAAAAGAAAAAGCTAGAATTATATTAAATGAGGCCCCACAACCTCTAACTGATATATCAAATATAAACTTTGATAAAATCATTGATATAGAATCCTCCACATTATGGAGTAAAAAAATAATCGGAAAATCAGATGTCGATATTGCTAAACTAATACAGAGTCTAAATATAAATGATTGGGTGAATGAAGGTAGAACATATTTGCAAAATAATGGAGTCTGCCCTTTTTGTCAAAAAAAGACTATAACAGAAGACTTCATTCAACAACTAGAGTCTTTTTTTGATGAATCATTTTTGCATGAAACAAAAACAATTAAAGAACACAGTAGTGAATATATAAGATTATTTGATGTTATTTTGAATGAATTAGATTCTATTGAAATCTCTGAGAAATTAAAAAAGGAATCTAAAATAAGTATAGATATATTCTCTGCGCATCTTAAAACTCTGCATAGTCAATATGTAACTAATAAAGAGTTGGTTAATAACAAACTTAGAGAACCGAGCAGAAGTATCAATTTAATATCGACTTACGAAGAATTGTTGGCTATTCAAAGTTTGATATCAACAACGAATGCTGAAATAAAGAAGCATAATAATATTGTCAATAATTACACACAAGAAAAAAACAAACTAATAGAATCCATCTGGAGATATATTATTGAAGAAAACAGGAAAGATATCCAAGCCTTTATTAGTAGAAATGAAGGACTTAAAAAAGGAATTACAGCTTTAACTAAAACAGTGACAGAATTAAGAGAAAAATATAAAGAACTCAAAAATGAAATAGAAGGGCTTAACAAAAACGTTACCAGCGTGCAACCTTCTGTTGATCAAATCAATCAAATATTAAAGACGTTTGGCTTCAGTAATTTCTCAATTGTACAATCTCCAACTCTGAAAAATCATTATCAAATTCAAAGAGAAGATGGAAAGCTCGCAGACTCAACACTTAGTGAAGGAGAAATAACATTTATCACTTTTCTCTATTTCGTGCAATTAGCAAAAGGAGGAATTTCACAAGAAGAAGTTAGTGAAAGCAAAATATTAGTCATAGATGATCCTATTTCAAGTTTAGATAGTAATGTATTATTTGTTGTAAGCTCTTTATTAAAAGAAATTAGGAAAGAAATTTTTCAAAATAAAGGCAATATAAGGCAAATGATTATTTTAACTCATAATGTTTATTTCCACAAAGAAGTTTCTTTCATAGATGGAAGGACTCAAGAAAGAGGAGATGCAAATTTTTGGATTTTGCGCAAAAACAATAACCAAACCTCTTTACAGCCTTATGGTATTAAAAACCCTATCCAGAATTCATACGAACTACTATGGAAAGAATTAAAAAATAGAGATTTGAATTCAAGTATTACCATACAAAATACAATGAGAAGAATTATTGAAAATTATTTCAAAATTCTAGGTAAGTATGGAGATGATGATTTAATTTTAAAATTTGGCAATAAAGAGGAGCAGGAAATATGTCGAGCATTGCTTTGCTGGATAAATGATGGCTCTCATTGTATTCCTGATGATTTATTTATTGAAGAACAAGGAGATACCATAGACAAATACTTTAGTGTATTTGAAAAAATATTCAAATATACCAATCACTTGGAACATTATAGTATGATGATGAAGTAGTGAGTATAGAAAATTTTACAAACTTTAAAATAGAAACCAAACAAAATCACAATCAAAGAAATGAAAACAATCAGATTCTCAGAATAAAAAATGAAATACGCATTCAGATGTTTCTATTATTTTTGTATAAACGTTTAAATTTAAGACTATGGCAAATAATGAAACAAGGAAATTCAAATTTCAAGTTATAAATATTAAGCTGCAAACATCCAAAACAGGAGATGCTAAGTTAGAAGCATATGAGACTCTCATAAAAAGGTTGAAAAATAGAAAAATTCATAGTTCGGTAGCTGAAAATACTCACATGATCATTTACAGCTATTATAAAAGGGAAACACCAGTTTCCAATGTTGGGTATCTATATGGTACTATAGGGAAAGGTATATATTTTGAAAAGGAAGTAATACGAACATTGAATATAGAGAAATCAGAGGATGAAAAAGAATACTCTGATAAAAATAAAATTTTGGAGCCAAAAATTGGAGAATATATATTTATCCCTGAAGCTCATCGATTTATATACATTAATACATCAGGAATTTCAATCAATAACATATATAAATTTCTAAAAGAGTCACTTCCTATTGTAGCTGATAAAAATGATATAGTTGAAGTCGAAATTGTTAAAGACCCTAAGATTACTGACGAAATATTAAGTGCATATCAAGTGCATATGTTAGACTACTCGGTTTCATATACAAATGATGACCCAACTTCTTCACATGAAAAATTATTGGATGAAAGATTAAAAAGAATTTTTGCCGGAAAACTGTCTGTTAAAGTAGAAGCTGATAATCATGGTTATCTTAATACAGCAGATGAACTAACAGGTGGCGGAGTTAGACTTTCAGAACAAAATGGACAAGTAAATGAAGCAATAATCACGCCGAAAAGAGGAGATAAAAAGATAAAACTATCAAATGCTGAAAAACCTAGGTTTTTTGACGTAGAATCCTCTGAAGATAACTATAAAGAAACAATCATTGGTAAGATTATGCGTATGATAAGAAAATAGTGCAATGGAAGTAGATGAAATAATTGAAGAGATAAAAAGAAAACATAAAGGGAATTTCAAAACCCTTTGGATGATATATTCTAAACATAAAAGATTTCTAAAAAGCCTACAGTTATGGTTTGCTGTAGGTTTTTCTATTGCATTTTTATTACTCTCATTTTTTTGTGTAAATGATTCTGTAAACATAATAGTCATAATAGGTAGTATTGTAAATAAGATATTAGCAATTATGCCTACAATACTAGGCTTTTCTTTGACTGGATATGTCTTATTTATAGGTTTTGGTTCTTCTGATTTTCTGGAAAATATAACAGAACAAAACGATCTTGGCTTTAGCTTTTTTCAACATTTCAGTAGTATATTTGCATGGTGCGTATTAGTTCAATCTATTACGCTTATTCTGTCTTTTATAGTCTCATTTATTATAGACTTAAATATTCAATGTAAGTATGCGCTAATCGTGAACTATATTGTGCTATTTATAATACTACTTCTTACATTTTACTCCCTGTTTTTGATTATGAGATTTGTTCTAAATATGTTCAACTTTAGTCAAGAAATTCAATACAACTATACAGAAAAAAGACTTGTTGCAAAAATTGAACGTAAAAAAAAGCAGATGGAAACTACTAAAAAAAACAGCTTTGCAAATAAAATAATAGAAATAATAAAGATATTATGGAAATAAAGACATTAACATTACATAGAGTTGGAAATAAATTAAAGGAAGAAGGAATTATTTATTCTGATTCTTTAATTGATATTAGTCAGCAGGTAAGAACTCAATTAAATAAATATTTTTCGACATCTATCAAAGCAAATGAATATTATCATTTATATCATGAGCACAAGTTGTCGCTAAATGAAATATATACGTATGCTTTTGAAATGTTTCAGGAAAAGAAATTACTTTTGGATGAATCAAAAAAAATAGCAGATTTTCTATATAGAAAAAGTGAGCATCCCCAAATTAAGTCAGGAGATTTATTTGTGGTATATTTCACTAATTGCATCATAGGTGATCAAGAAGTTGATGCAATAGGAATATTTAAAGCAGAAAGTAATGATACATTTATCAAAGTTAGCCAAACAGCAACAGGATTCTCTATAGATACTGAATCCGGGTTTAGTATAAACAAATTAGAAAAGGGATGTATTATATATAATACAGAGGAAAATAATGGATATATTTTATCAATCATTGATTCTTCCAATAAAGTTGGATTAGAAGCTAGATATTGGAAAGATGATTTTCTTTATGTTAAGGAAGTAAAAGACAGTTCATATCATACTAACACTATGATTGATTTATGTAAAAAGTTCACAACAGAATACTTAGCAGAAAAAATCCAATCAACAAATGTAGATCAAATAGATCTATTAAACAAAACAATTAATTATTTTAAGGACGCTTCTATTTTCAATATAGAAGAATTTGAATCTAAAGTATTAAAAGACAAAGAAACAGAAAAGCACTTTAAAAAATATATCCAACTATATGAGGAAGAAAAGCAAACTCCTATAAAAGAGTCATTCGAGATAGCACCATCAGTAGTTAAAAAGCAAAATAGATTAATAAAAAACACCATTAAACTTGATGACAATTTTAAAATTATGATTGACGGGAATAGAAATCTACTAAAGAAAGGATATGATGAAGAAACAGGAATGTCATATTATATCCTGTACTTTAAAGAAGAAAGTTAATCAATGAAATAAATTGTACAGAATAGATAAGGATTAAATTGTAAATGATTCATTGTAATTTTCTAGAAATTAATTATCTTTGTCCTAGTATTCTCCATGAGGAAAACTACTGCAAAAGCACGTAGCAAATTAGTGGGATAATTCATGGGATATGCTTGAAACTAAAAATATAACGTTTTAGATATCAGCGCGGTAACTCTCTTAGGAGAATCCCAGGCGAAGTATAAGAAATTAAGTAGTTATCTGATGTAGATGGCTACTTTTTTTGTTTATATACATTAGATACAGGCATTTATGCATGTTTCATGACAAGTAGCCATCTTTCCTGTTCTTACTTTTGATGTTTACCTCTTTTTCACTCTAAAACAAATGATGGAGAGTGGGGTTGGGGAGGAAATAATCATTAATTAAAAAGAACAGTGTGATGAGAATGAAAACATTAAAGGAAGGTATTGTGGCTCATGCAGATAGTCTGAGCGAGTTGTTTAAGTTTTCGGCAGAGCATACTTGCAGAAGTATATTGCATAGCTTAGAAGAGTTTACTAATATCGAGTTACTAACTTTTAAAGATTTGACAGCAGGATTCTTTCTGGGTTTTGAGCACTATTTGTGGGCTTCGGGATGTTCGCGAAATACTTCGGCATGCTATTTTCGAGCGCTACGGGCTATTTGTAAAGGGGCTGAGAGGCAGGGAATGGTGAAAGACGCTAAGAAGCTCTTTTGTGAGGTGTTTATGGGGTATGAAGAGACGAAGAAGAGAGCGCTGAGTATTGAACAGCTTCGTATGGTGGCAGGTGCAGATTTGGAGGAGCCAAGTTTAGTGATGGCACGAGATCTGTTTATCCTTTCTTATTATTTAAGGGGGATTCCTTTTATAGATTTAGCTTATTTGAGGAAGACGGATATTCATGATAATGTGCTTTGCTATCGCCGTAGCAAGACGGGGAGGATGTTGACGATTACACTTGAACCGTGGATGTGGGAAATTATTGAGAGATATTTATGTGATGATCTTGATTCACCCTATTTATTAAGGATTATACGCCAACCGGGAAGCATACCAGAAGAAAGGCGTCAGTATGAGAGTACCCTGCGACTTTACAATAAACATTTGTATCGGTTATCTGAACGATTGGGATTAGAGGTGAGGTTGACTTCATACGTAGCACGACATACGTGGGCGACTCTAGCATATAATGAGGATATACCGGTAGCTAAAATTAGTGCAGGATTGAGCCATGCTTCGGAAGAGATAACACATACTTATTTGAGATCGTTCTCTGATGAACAACTGGCAATGGTAAATTTGCAGATGGCGGCATTGATTAATCCGGAGGCCGAGAAAGAATGGAGAGGAAAAGGGGGAGAAAGGAAAAAAGGTAAAGATAGGGAAAGCTCTAAAAATGAGCTTCATACAGGCGTTCCGATTCCCGGTAGGAAACGGAACGATTCCGGCGGTAAAGGAACTGTTTTCAATTGAGATAAACAAGGAAAACCGGAAATACTTATCGAAGTTTCCCTGTTTTCTGTAAAAAATCGGTTAGTTTACAACATCAGACACGACAAAAACAGCTCTCTTATCCTGAAAGTTAGATTTTGTCCGGAAAAGTCATGCCAAGAAATGGGATATTGCTGTAATAATATGATATACTGCCTCGAAAGTCCTTTATATAGATTAGAAAGCTTTCACTTTTTTTATTTGAAGATACGACTCCCCTTACCCATACCTCAATATGGGGGAAGCTCATTATAAAATCGAAGAATACAAGGAGGAAAAACGAAGAATTGTCCGCCTTTTTTAAAAGGAAGACGAGTATTATCCGCCTGTCCTATGCTTACGGCGCCGTTTGTTCCGTTTCCTACCGGGAATCGGAACATCCTTAACAAAACAGACAATAATCTACATAAAAAGCAAGCGCTATGTTAACACTCAGAACCAAACTCGCCCTGGCAGTACTACACGACATCCAATATAAGGATTATCAGTTGAGCACTTCCTTCAATTATTCCCCTTCCGAAATAGCCTATCTGTTGCAGGCTCTCTCAAAAGGACATATGATTACGCTGGCGGAGAACCAGCCGGACAACCTGCCCGAATCTTACCGCCTTGCCTGCGAATATCATAAAATCAACCTCCTCTCCATTCTTGAAGCATTGGGCGAAGGTATCTACTTCAACCGTCCCAGCGATGAGGATTTCTATTCCTGCTACGGGACAACAGCCCGTAAACTGGGTATCATCAACCAAATGACACGTATCTATCTGATGGAGATTTCCATAGCCGAACTCCCTGTCAGTGAATGCCTGACCGGCAACCATGCCATAACCATGCCGTAACCCGCATCCGACACGCCAATATAAATCCGAATTACCCATGAAACGACTTTATCCGCTGATTCTGTTACTCTGTACGGTGAGTACCGCTGCCTTTGCCCAACGTGTGGCATTGCGCACCGACCTGCTGTTATGGGGAACCACCACTCCGAATGCAGGAGTGGAAATCAGCATCAACCGTCATTTCACAATGGTACTGAACGGCGCTTACAATGCATGGAAATTCGGTAATGATATGAAACTGAACCTTTATCTGGTGCAACCGGAGTTGCGTTATTGGCCCTGCCGCAAATTCGAGGGGCATTTCTTCGGCGTGCACGGACATTACGCTTATTATAATGTGGGGCAGATTCCCTTCTTTTCGGGCATGGAAGACATCATTTACCGGGGCGACCTGTATGGCGGGGGCATCACCTACGGTTATCACTGGGTGCTGGGCGACCGCTTCTCCGTGGAGGCCGTGATAGGTGGCGGCTACGCCCGCATGGAATATGACAAATACCGGTGCGCGGGCTGCGGCGAGCGCATGGGACATTATAAAAGGAATTATTTCGGGCCTACACGGGCCGGTGTGTCACTCATTTATTTCATCCGATGAAAGTTATGGTAATCCTCTGCTGCATACTCTGGTTCTGCACCTCCTGCACGTTCGATTTTGACGAGCCGCAGGTGTGTCCCTACAATGTACGGCTGAATTACCGCTATGCCGGAAGACCCGATGCCGGACAGCTCGCCATGTATGTGGATAATATCAGGCAGTTCCTTTTCGATGCGGACGGGGTGCTGGTGGATACTTGGACATTGCAGGGCGACAGTCTGGAATACTGGCAGGGAGAATTACCTCCCGGACGCTACACCCTCGTGGCATGGGGAAACCAAAGATATGAAAGTGACATACTACCCCCGCCGCAACCCGGCGTGACAAAAGTCCGTGAACTGGTAATGACCTCGGCCACGGGAACACCCGCAGGAGGATACCGGACCAATACCGAACGGCTCTATTACGGATATGGCACATTCGAAGTTCCCGCCACAGGGGTTTCAGTGAACAGGACCGTATACCTGACACACTGCCACGCCGTGCTCCGGATAACCGTACATTGGGAAGACAGGTATTATCCTGCGGAAGGAACGGGCGGATATACGCTCCGTATGCGGGGCGTGCCTTGCGAATACGGTTTTCCGGCAGGTTACGACATACCGCTGGCTGTGGGTGACGGGGCTTTCACATTCCCCTCCATAGGCAGTCCGGTGACGTGGCACCAGACCCGGGCGGCAATGAACTACAATGACGAACTGACGGGGGAACTGGTGACGTACCGCCTGACATCGGGTTCGCACCCGTTGCTGAGTATCTACCGGGGCAATGAAAGGATTATGAAGGAGATAGACCTGCAACTATTCTTTCGTAAGCTGCCTGTCAGTCTGGACGAAAACACGGAACAGGAATTCGACCTGCTGGTAACCATAGGGCGGACGATTGTGGTAACGCAAATGAATGCGTCGGACTGGACGGAAGGAGGAGGACTGGGGTAAATTAAAAATTGAAAGTTGAAAGTTGAAAATTAAAAATGAGGCATATAAAGAAAATATTAGGAGGCTTGGTTGGGGTACTGCTGGCGGCGGAAACATGGGCGGGCGGAACTCCGGTACTCAGTTCGCATGTCTTTACGCAAGGGGACAGTCTTCATATAGAACTGCTGTTGAATCTGGACGATACCAAAGCAGGGAATGCGGAGGCTTACCGCTTTACGCCCGTGTTGCGCAGTGCGGGACGCTTGCAGGAACTTCCGGCAGTGGTGGTGAGCGGGCGTCGGCGTGCCCGTGCCGATCACAGGCAGCAGGCACTCCAACCAGCACCCGGCTATATTCCTCCTTACCGCACGCTTTATGCCCGGAACCGGAAAGACAGTATCAACTATCATGTGTCCGTCGCTTACAGTCCGTGGATGGAACATGCCTCGCTGGTGCTGATGCGTGAGCAACGGGATTGTTGCCGGATGAAGATTCTCGGAGTGGAGCCGCTGATGGTAGACCTTGATTTGGCAAGCCCTTTCCGGGTGCCGCAGGGGCAGATAATGATTTCACAGGGGCAGGCTGCGGGTTCGCAAGGACAAGTAGCGATTCCGCAGGCGGTTGTGGAAAGGCAGGAAACGGGTGCTATCGACCGACGGGAAACAAAGGGCCGTGCAGACTGCATGCCCTGTGCTGAATGTACGGCTATGGTGACTTACCTTACTCCCGAGGTGGAAACACAAAAACACCGTTCGGAAAGTGCCACCTTATATATAGACTACCCAACAGGAGTGTATGATGTCCGCCGGGAGTTCCACAACAACCATTCTGAACTAGAGAAACTGGACAGCCTGATGCGTCCGCTCATCAAAGGGAATCTGGCAAGCATCTCTGAAATTTCCATTTGCGGCTACGCTTCGCCTGACGGAACATACAAAGACAATGAAATACTTGCTTCCAACCGCGCCCGCTGTTTCAAGGAATATATGTGCGCAACGTATGCGCCGGGACACAACCTTTATAAAGTCTCTTCCATACCCGAAGACTGGGACGGACTGGTGGAACTGCTGAAACAGCAGCCCATGAAACATGGTGACGAGGTATTGACTCTTATTTCACGAACAGGCATCTTTGAAGGACGCGAAAAGCAGTTGATGGATATGTATGGAGGAAATGTATATAGGGAACTTTTGCAAGACTATTTTCCACAATTAAGGCGCATACGGGTTACGGTGGGTTATGAAGCCCGCGCTTTCAATATCGAAGAGGCGGCAAGCCTGATATACACACATCCCCGCCTGCTGTCATTGCAAGAGATGTACCGGGTGGCCGCTTTCTACCGTCCCGGCACGGAGCAATATCGTGAAGTTTATGAGATAGCCGCTTATCATTTCCCGGACGATGCATTGGCAAACATCAATGCCGCTTCGGCGGTAATCATGGCAGGCGACCCGATAAGCGCCCGGCAATATCTGGATAAGGTAGCGGACGATCCGCGTGCATGGAATGACTTCGGTGTACTGGCTTATCTGGAAGGTGACCGGAAGAAAGCGGAAGAATGGTTCCGCAAGGCACTGGGCATAGAGCCGGAAAAGGCGAGGAAGAACCTGAAGAAAATGAGGAATGAGGAATTAAGGATAAAGTATGAAGTCTGAAGGATAAAATATAAAAGATAAGTAATGAAAATAAATAGTAACTACATAAAACACTACAAGTTATGAAAAGATTAGCTAAATTCTTGCTACGCCTCTCATTGGCGGTGCTACCATGCCTGACGGCAGCTTGCACCTCGGAGGTGGAAACAGTAGGCGAAACTCCCGGAACACCGGAGAATCCGCAAGCCAATGACCCCAACCGCCGTTCGGTGGTAATCTCTTTGCAAAACAAGTTGATTCTGGTGAACGGTACACCGGAAAACCGTACTGCCATGACCCGTGACGGCATAGCCGAAGACGATGAAAACCGTATTGAAAGTTTTGATATTTATGCTTTCGGCAGCGATAAGGAAGAAGGGCCTTATACTTTTCAGGAACGCTTTGCCTACCGTGCGGAAGCCGGTAACCTGCCCGCAGGCACTTCCCCGCTCGACCTGAAATCGGATGAAGCAGCCGGGAAGGTGAATGTGGTGTTCTATCCCCGCAAGGGCCTGTTCACCAAGTTTTATTGTGTAGCCAACCAAACGAAAATGAATGATGCGACAGGCCATGAGTACATCGGCTATACACCGCTGCAACAGAGTTCTCAACAGGCAAGCACGCCAGACGATGCAGTAACGACACCCGGCATTCCCACCGAGAATGACTTTATCAAACTGAATACCCCGTTATTGGAACCCACCGGTTTCAATAACGATATCCTACTTGCCCCACTGCCCATGTCCGGTGCCAACGGGCAGCCGGTTGACTTGCGGGAATACAGCATGGGGACTTATGTGCGGCTGAATATTTCGCTCACCCGTGCCGTGGCGCGATTTGACGTGGTGAATGATGCCGTAAAGTCTCATTTTACTATTACCGATATCAGTATGGGCAACGGACGACAAGGCGTAACACTGTTTCCCATTCGGGCTATAGGCGACGTTCCCGCCACACCCGGACAGTTGATTACATATCCCTACCGCCCTTTTGACGGGCTGAACGCCAACGCAGGAACTACTACCAAAGCTTTCTATTGCTACCCATGCAAAGCAATGGATGACGGATTCCTGATATTGAAAGGACTGTATGCGGTGAATCTGACAGACGAGAAGAAAGAGGTTTCTTACCGCATCCCCTTCGAACGGGTAAGTGACGGTAACGGCACACATATTGAAATTAACCATAACCATCGCTACACGGTGCAGATTACCGAGGCTGATCCTTTTGAACTGACAGCCAATATCCGTCTAGTGGACTGGGAAACGGGCGATTATATTGACGATTATGAGCCCGACAACGGGCTGGATGCCATCACCGTATCCGCCCTGTTGCCTGACGGTGAAACCACCTATGATGTTAACACCAGTATTGTCACACTGGCACTTAAGGCAGGCAGCAGTTTCAATATTTCTACTGGTTCTAATGCCGGGGTAGAGGCAAAACTAAGCTATTACGGTGGAACTACGGAAACCGAATGGTTGAAGCTGGAAGAAATACCCGGCACCGCTACCCGTGCAGGCGGTACGCAGCAAGTGAAGTACAAAGTATCTTTCAATGAGGACTACATGGGTGATAGCTATCCCCGCGGCATCCTTCGCCTGATAGACAAAGCGGGGGGCGGTGAGGAAGTGATATTGATAAATACCACTTTCGGTATCCCTGTCGTCGAATCAACAGGAGGCACAATGAGTCCCGACGGAGTCAACAACTGGGATGCGGCAGAAAATACACTTTATCTGGTACAGGCAGCTGATGCCAAAGTTTCTACGGGCAAGATAACCATCACCTCCATAGGCGGCAGTAAAGTAGAACTTCCCGCTGATGCAGGTATTACTGTCATACCGGCTTCGAGCACGCACACCACGCAGGAATATACTTTCCAGTGGGCAGGTATGAATGCCACCGACCTGACGGAAAAAGAACTTGCCGTAACTCTGAAAAACAACTCGGACGAGACAAAAATCGGGGATGTCAAAGTGAAATTACTACCTAACCAAATCAGTAACTTACAGCTAACAAACGCAGGGGCAGGTATCAGCCTTTCAAGCGTAATGGGCACCACCGCCACACTTACCATGCCTATCATCAAAGACAGGCAATTCACCCTCACAATGGATAATTATAGCAAACCAACCATAAGTAAATGTCCGTCGTGGTTGGAAGACATCACACCGCTGACCACACGTAGTACCCCAGAGAGTAAAACCACAAGTTTTACCTTCAAACTGATAGAGAATGCTGCGAGTTTCGATGATACACAAATCGTATTCACGAACGCTACCGGGGGTACAGGAATGACAGTAAATATCACGAGAGAATTTCAGATACCTACAATTTCGGCTGTCAGTATGGATCCTACTATAAATTCGTATGTATCGGGCAGTAAATCATTGAGTCTGTATCAGTTGAAATCATCTTATAATTCTACTGCTACACTAAAAGTATATTCTTTGGGAGGAAGTAAGTTACAGTTCCCGGCAAACGTGACGGCTAACTTAACGCAGTCTACCGCAAAAGAGCAGAATTATGTGATTAAATACAATACTAACAGTTTCTCATTAAGCGATATCAGTGGCGGAACGCTTTCCGTCAAGAACTTATCGGATGAAGTGAAGAGCCAAGCTATTTCGGTTACTTTCAAAACATCATTACCCACATTTACCACAAATAAATCCGGTATAAGCTTTACGCGAGCGACAAGCGATGTAGATATGGAATTATCAGCAAGCAATTCCGACCTTTGGGGAATCACAGAATTTACAGTGACATTTGCAGCGCCCACAACTTACAGCTACAATGAGAGTGGAACCAGTAGTGGAGCAAAAGACTACCAGACCGTAACCAGAGAAAGTACAACATCAGGAAGTCCTATAAAGAATACTACTTTTAAATTAAAATTTAAAGATGTCACTATCAATGAGACAAATAAGAACTTATATTATTTTGTTTTTACTTCGGATGACGTTAGATTCCCCGACTATCAAATTGATGAATGGACAGGTAGTCCAATCGTACATGGTATGACTACTTATGACATGAATGGATATTGGGTCTATTCACCCCATATAGCCAAGTCGTGGAATGATGCCAAGAGCTCTGCACCTTCAGGCTGGAATTTACCGACAATGAATCAATACAGGGTATTTGCCGGAAGGAGTCAAACGAATTATGATGATACTAGTTGGTACTATATTTATCCCAATGATATTCAGAAGCGAGTTTTCACTGATGGGCGCTATCGGTCAATTGATGTAACCGAGTACGGTGCAGCACGAACTATTGATTTTCAATATAATACTACACAATCAATGTATGGATTTCCAAGTGTAACAGAATATCATCCTTACTTATACTGTAGGGGAAAATGATTTCTTGTACTGACACCCGTCCCGGTAGATTTGCAATTCTTCGATATTAAGCATCAGGATTTGTAATCCGACATATCACATCCGATCAAAGGATTAATTCTTATCGGATTACAAATCCTACTACCAAACACAAGCGGATTGCAAATCCGCTTGAACGAATACCGTTTGAAATGATAATCCCTTCATTGGGCATAGCTGGTAACAGCACATTCGTTCTTTGACATGTTGGAATGATTTTTTTGTGAAATTCATTCCCTCATGCCATAACTATCCGATTTATCAACCCGGCAAAACTCCGGTTTTACCGACATTATTAATTATAAAAAATAAAGATTATGGCAAACGAAATCAAGTATCAAATCAACGGCCAACTGGCGGACAACACCGTGACCGTGGACAACAAGGAGGACATGATCCTCGTCCCCGTATCCATCGGCAACGCGGATGAAAACCGCATCATCGCCGAACTGAAAGCGGAAGACTCCGGTCTGCGCGAAGAAACCATCCGTCACGTATTCGACCTGCAAAAGCGTGTCATCAAGCGGCTGCTGATGACCGGAGTGAGTGTGAATACAGGGTTATACTACGCTTCTGTCAGCTTCCAGGGCATCATAGAGAACTCCACCTGGAATCCGGCAAAGAACTCCATCGTGGTGAACTTCAACGTAGGCGCCGACCTGCGGAAAGCCATCAAGCAAACCACCGTGGGCATCATCGGCGAGAAAGGCAGCGCCATGTACATCGGTGGCGTACAGGATGCCTCCACCCGCGCACTCGACGCCTCAGCCACGGCAGGACGCGCCCTCACGCTTACGGGTGGTAAGCTGAAAGTAGTGGGAACCGACCCCGCCGTAGGTATCACCTTGACGAGCAGCAAGGGCACGGAAACCAAAGTGACCGAAGACCTCTGGGTAACGAACGATCCTTCGAAACTGACATTCATTATCCCCGCCGATCTGGCTGACGGAACGTATGAGCTGAAAGTAACCACGCAATTCGGTAGTAATAGCAAGACATTGCTAAAAGCTCCGCGCAGTGTAACGAAGACCATTTATATCGGTACGGCTCCCTCAGGAGGGGGTAGCGGTGGAGAAGGCGGTTTAGATGAGAACCCGTTGGGATAAAAGAAACAACCGCAACCGATAGCCCTACTGCTACGCCGGTCGTAGGTGACCAGCTACGGGTGGCATAGACGGCCGGCTACGACCAACGAAGACGACCACCTACGGTACCCGTAGCAGTACGGCCTGCTAAACAGCTTATAATTAATTTATTAACTTTCAAATAAAAGTATAGACAAATGATGAAAAAAAGTAACATGCTTTGGATGTCCGCTCTACTGGCCCTGCTTGCAGGATGTAGCCAGAACGAGTTGGGTATTGACGACACTCCCACAAGTGGAGCGCAAGGCAAAGAGATCCGTCTCGTATTTAGTGGCGGAGGAGAGTCGCAAGAATACACCCGCGCCATCGCTTCCGAGAGTGAAAACCAGATTGACAACCTGGATATCTATGTGTTTGCCGCCACCGCAGACGGCGGAGACTACCAGTATCTGGAAACGTGGAAAGCCGCCGCACAGGACAACACCGCAGCGAAGACCTTCAAACTGAGCGGTGCCGGAACCGACCGGAAAGCCTCCATCTTCCCCACGGAACTGAAAGGCATCCCCAACCTGAAACTGTATTGCGTGGCAAACAGTACAACGCTCTACAAGACTGACGGAACCGCCATCGATCCCCTGACAGCGGTGACCACCAACGCCGCCACCGGAGCCATCGAAACAGAAGGTACGAAAGCCGCAGTCTTCGAGAGCTACTTCACCGAGAAACTGGACGCAGCAGGCACCGCCTTGGGCACCCCGCTGGTGATGACCGGAAGCGGTACTACGAAGATACTGGGTAACATCGCCACGGTGAACATCGAACTCAAACGCCGCGTGAGCCGCTTCGACATCGACAACGAATCCGCCAAGACGGGATTGATTATCGAAAGCGTATCGCTGGGCAACGGGCGAAACCAATCTACCGTGATGCCGGGCACGCTGGAAGAACTTGATCCTGCCGGACGCACCGCCAGCCTCATCCAGTATCCCACCACCGAAGGTAGTTATCTGATGCTGCCCAAAGCCAATCAAGGAGTGACGGAAAGTGCCCTCTATACTTATCCGCTCAAGGATACGGACAAGGCGTTCCTCATCATCAAGGGCAAATACCAGAACCCGATGCAGAAAGAGCCCGTTCCGGTGGAATACCATCTTGATATACAACGTATACCCGATGGCGGCGGTGATCCTAAATTCATGGACGTAGTAGCCAATACCCGCTATACCCTGCACATCAAGGAAGTGATGGAAGCCACCATCACCGCTTTCTTCGAAATCGTGGACTGGACCAGTGGCGGTGGAGTCATCATCAAACCCGACAACGCAGCACCCGTGGTGACTGCACTGAATGTGGAAGGAACCGAAACAGACGTCACCACCAAGGAAATCAGTGTGAACGCTGACAATACGGAAAAAACCATCACACTGACCGCCACTGCCAGCGGCAAGGTACAGCCGAAGTTCAGCACTACAACCGGATGGAACATCGACTGGTTGACACATGACGTTGCCAGTTATCAGTCGGAAGTGGTAGACGGAGTGACTACCACCACCATGACCTTCAAATACACGCTGACTGCTGATGCACCGTATGCTCCCGTCACACTGACGCTTGCCAATGAATCAGCGTCACAAGATGAGTCGGTGTACACTACGCTGACCATCGTGCCGCCTGCCACAGCCCCGGTACTGGATTTCGCCACACCGGATGCGGCTACGGGGAATTTCAATTTATATGATCAGGTAAATAACAAGCTCACTATGTACAAAACCGGCAAGAGTAGTATCACGCTCGGGGCAAGCTGTCCTTTTGGCACGAAGTTGGTGTTGTCTAACACGCTTCCCTGGCTGGAGGTATCGAAAGCTGCCACAGGTCCGGCATCAAGTGACACCGGAACTCCCGCCACGGATGTGCATGCAACGACTCCGGTAGAGGAATTCTATACGCTGAAGCTGAAGGATGTGACGGCAACCAGTGACGCGAACAGCAAGTTCGAAATCATCAGTCTGGGTGACGACACCAAGAAGCTGGAACTGACGGTAGAACTGCTTGACCCTGCCATTACGACGATTGAGCTAACAGGCACTCCGGGTGGAGCCGCCTATACCGACAATAAGATTACCGATGTGCCCCGCACCAACGCAGCCACCGTTGAAGTGAAGGTGACTTCCCCGCAGGGTGTGACGGCGAGCACATTGTCATCCTGGTTTACTGTTGCAGAGACTTCTCCTTTTGCAAAAACCAATCCGACGGATGCCACTGGCAGCCAGGTATTCACCCTGACCGTGAAAGATTCCGTCACCGACTTCACCGCCGCACCGATTGTGCTGAAAAACAATATCTCGGGCATGGAAGACGTGACAGTGCTGGTAAGTCCGGCCGCACCTGCTGTCGTTCCTTAATTCAGTAATATAAATCCCGTGAGTTGTCTGTATGGACTATCTCAATTCCCCTCCTCCGACGGAGGAGGAGAATTAGAATACTCTTTCAACAAAATGAATAACTCGTAAAATATCAATAAATAACCGATTAATAACAATAAGATCATGATTAAAAACAGAAAACAGTTTTCCGCATGGGTGATAGGCTTGCTTGCCCTCTCACTTGCGAGTTGCAGCGAAGCGGAAGTGCTGCCGGCAACCACTCCCGGTGATGACCCGCTGGCCGGTGACCCCACACGCCGCGAAGTCATCCTCGGCTTCCAGAACAAGCTGAACATAAAGACGGCGGACACCGATACCCGTGCCGCTAACGCCCGCATCGCCACCACCCGTGCCGACGGTGCCATAGCCACCACTGAAGAGAATGAAATCACTTCACTGGACATCTATGTGTTTTCCTCGGACAAGGAGGAAGGACCGTATACCTATCAGGAACGGTTCTGCTACCGTGCGGACGGCTCTACGGTGATTAACGCCACCAAAATCGTGCTGACAGTGGAAGGTAACAACGTGGCACTCGCCACCCTTCGCCCTAAGAAAGGCCTGTTCACCAAGTTCTACTGCATTGCCAACCAACCGAAATTGCTGAAAGCCGGAACGGAATACACCGTCTTCACCCCGCTGGAACAAAGTTCTCCGGGGGCAGATTATAACGTTGTGACAAAGGCGGGTGTACCGACCGAAACGGATTTCCTCACCTTTACCACTCCGTTGCTGGACCCTGCCGAAGCCGCAGATGTATTGCTGACACCCCTGCCGATGGTAGGTTCTTATAGCCCCGCGCTCGATTTGCGGGACATCAGTATGGGTTCACGCACACGCATCAACATGACGCTGTCGCGTATCGTCTCCCGTTTCGATATTATCAATGATGAGAAATTGTCACACCTCACCATCACCGGTGTATCGATGGGACACGGTCGCAAAGGCGTTACTTTCTTCCCGGTGGTTCCCGTGGAGGATGTTGACCCGACTCAGACGCTCATCACCTATCCCGACCGTGACTTTGACGGCGCCGATGCCAATAAAGGCACGCAGACAGGTGCTTTCTACAGTTATCCCAGCCCGATTGCGGATAAGGGTTATCTGATTATCAAGGGCAAGTATGCGCTGAACATGACGGACCCACCGCAGGACGTGAGTTATATGGTGGATTTTGAACAATCGGTAGCGGGTACGGGCGGTTACATCGAGGTGAAACCCAACCATCGGTACACGGTGCGCATCACCGATGCCGATCCCTTCAAGCTGGATGTGAACATCACCGTCTCGGACTGGACGGACGGTGGGGATTTCGAGTATCAGCCGGAAAACGAACTGGCTATCGGGACACTGGCGGCAGAACCGGCAGGTGCAACCGTTATTGAGGATAACAATAAAGCCACCGTCTCGCCGGATGAAACCGACTATTTCAGCATTCCCTTCACCAGTAATTCGGAAGCGGAATGCAGCATTGTCTATACAAGTTCTGCGGGCGGAAGCGCCGAGTGGCTGAAGACGACAATCACGAAAGATGCGGTAACCCGTGCCGGCTCGGTCGCTTATACGTGTAAAGTATCAAAAAACGCAGAGTATACGGGCAATCTGTTTCCGAAAGCCATCATCGTGTTGCGCAGCAAGGCGGGACGTGAGGAGAGCCAGATTTCAGTGAAGGCAGCAGTCGGAGTACCTACCGTTGCCGCGGCGACAGGCACCCCGTCGGAACCGACCGGAGCTAATTCTTACGTTGCTGGAAGTGAAGCGCCGGATGTGATAACCGGAGTGCTCAGTATGCAGAGACAGGCGAGTGCCGGCACTACTTCGTCCATGAAACTGACCGTGACCGCCAAAGGGGGAAGCCGGATTTCCGGTCTGCCCGCATGGCTGAAAGCGGACAAGGCGGTAGGACATGCCACCGAAGCTATAGATTATACCTTGACGCTGGATCAGAATGCAAAGGATTTCCCAACAGGACCATTTCCCGCGAATGCGGCGGCAACCTTTGAGATACAGAATCTGTCGGATGCGGCAAAGAAGGTGACGGTAACGGTAAATGTGACGGAGGCAGCGATAGTACCGTAAAGAAAGGACAAGGAAGAATGAAACAGGTCTTTGTTACATAATAAAAAAACTTTTGAGAATAAAGAATCGGGTAGGAAGAGGACGAAGGGGTCTTCTTCCTACTTTGGTTTTAGGGGCGCAGTTACAGCAGATATTTCTCTGTTATCTTAACCTGAATTTCACCATCTTTTTTGTGACACATCACTCAGTTAATTCTTCTATAGTTCGAGTTACATATTGCTTTTAATCCATTTTTCATGCAATGACTACTATTATATGGGCACTTACAAAGTCTCTCAATTATCAATTAAAAAATGGTCGGGAAGCTTCCTCCTGCCCTATTTCATCTTCCCCAAAATCTTAGGAAACTGCCAAAAGAACAACAGCGTACAGCAAATTGCAGCCGTAGCATCGGATATAGCCTCAGCCGTATATACTCCGGTCACTCCCATATAATGCGGCAGTATCAGTGCTAACGGAATCAACAGAATGGCCTTGCGGAGCAAAGCGATAAAAATGGATATCCTGGCCTGCCCCAATGCAACAAACATATTCTGACAGGCACGTTGCAAACCGAAAATGGTCATACCACCCAGAAAGACAGGCATGGTCCAACGGACCGTTTCTATCAACCTTTCATCACTTGTAAAAGCAGATGCAACCGTTGACGGGAACAGGATCATAAGCAGCATCAGAATCAGATTAAAAGAGAACATCGTGATCAGTGCAATAC
>QWCY01002476.1_pt1 | contig 23720 bp, 16 predicted proteins | sample 1972631 | NCBI WGS metagenome assembly QWCY01 (sample SAMN09866696, study PRJNA288562) | Human gut metagenome isolate pre1_stool, whole genome shotgun sequencing... | isolation source: gut | host: Homo sapiens | place: USA: California
CGGCCAGCACGGCGGCGCGTGCGTCCGAGAGCGTCATCATCGTCTCGATGACGTACAGATCGACGCCGGCTGCCTCGAGCCCGGCCGCCTGCTCGGTGTAGATGTCGACCAGATCCTCGAACGACGCCTCGCCGAGCGGGGCGAGAAACAGGCCTGTCGGCGCAAGATCGCCCGCGATCCACGCCTTGCCGTCCGCTGCTTCGCGCGAGAGCGCGGCAAGGCGGCGGTTATAGTCAGCCGTCTGGTTGAAAATGCTGCGCTCTTCGAGCTTCTGCCGGTTGGCGCCGAAGGTCGGCGTGTAGAGCACCTGACTGCCGGCGGCGACATAGCCGCGCTGGATGTCCACAATGACGTCCGGGTGCGCGAGCGTCCACTGCTCGGCGCTCACATCGCCGGCGTAGCCGTGCTTTTGCAGTTCGGTGCCGGTCGCACCGTCCAGGATGAGGGGAAAACGGATCTCCATATTGTGACCTCCGTGAAATGTTATGGCTGCGGGAACGACAGATTGTCGGTAAAGGCCGCGGCAAAGTCCGCGCGGCCGGACAGTTCCGAATAGCTGCATGCCCGGGAAATATCCCCGATGCGCTGCCACTGCGCGGGGTCGAGCGTGAGCGCGGCCGCACCGGCGAGCGCCGTGTTGCCGAGCGTGTGCAGCCTGCCGGCGCACGCACGCGGGAGCATGCCGATGGTCATGGCGCTCTCGGGGTCGAGATAGCTGCCGAAGCCGCCGGCGAGATACACGCCGGCCACCTGTTCCGGTGAAATGCCGCGCTGCTGCAGCAGCACGCGGATGCCCGCCGCGACGGCGGCCTTGGCCAGCTGCAGATTGCGCACGTCCGCCGCCGTGAGGCACACCTCCGGCGTCAGGTGAAAGCGGCCGTTGCCGTCATCATCGCGCGTCAGATAGCGGCGCAGGGGTGCCGGCGCGTCCTCCGGTGGCAGCAGCCGCCCGCCGGGCGCGATGGCACCGAGGCGCAGCAGCACCGCCGTCAGGTCGAGCAGGCCGGAGCCGCACAGGCCCTTCGGCTCACCGCCGCCGATGACGTCGTACAGAAAGCCGCGGTCATACCGCACGCGGCTGACGGCACCGTCCACGCCCGGCATGCCGCATGTGATGCCCGCGCCCTCGAAGGCCGGGCCGGACGCCACGGCGCAGCAGACGAACCCGCCGCGCCCGCCGAGCGCCATCTCGCCGTTGGTGCCGATGTCGAGAAACAGGTTTTCGCCCGGCAGCTCCGCCAGCCCGGCGGCCAGAAGTCCGGCCGTGATGTCCCCGCCGACGTAACCCGCCACGCAGGGGGCGAAGCGCACCGGCACGCCGTGCAGCGTTTCGCCACCGGGCGCTGCAAAGAGCGTCTCCGGCCGGAACGGCGCCGCGGCGATGCCGCGCACGGAGTACCCGGCAAAGAGGTGCTGCATGACGGTGTTGCCGGCGAGCGTGATCTCGCGCAGGGTATCCGGCGCGCGGCCGCTGCGCGCGAGCGCGTCCGACACCAGCGCCCAGACCTGCGCGCGGATGCGCTGCGATAGCTCCGGCAGACCGTCCGGCTGCTCGAGCGTATACTGGATGCGGCTGATGACGTCGGCCCCGTAGGGGGCCTGTGCGTTCCAGCCGCTGCAGGTTTCGAGCTCCGCGCCGGACGAGAGATCGTACAGCCGCACGACGACGGTCGTTGTGCCGAGGTCGACGGCGGCGGCGCAGCCCGTGCGCCCCGGTCGGCAGGCGGGCAGCGGCACGGTGCCGGTCAGGATCGTGCCGCCGGCAGTCTCCGGCAGCGTGACGGTGTCGCCGTCCGCCGGGTGGATCCGGCAGGCGAGCCGGGGTACGCCGTTGACCGGCACGCGGCACTTGCCGCAGCGGCCCTTTCCGCCGCAGGCGGCGGGGATGGAATAGCCCGCGCGCCGCAGGACGGACAGCAGCGTCTCACCTGCCGACAGGGGAACGGTGCAGATACGGCCGTTTTGTTCAATTTGAATGCTTGACATGGCCGCCGCCCCCCGATAAGATATAGGCACATTCTAAGCGGCGAAACTTTGCTTTGTCAAGAGGCTTTGCATATGAACGATCCCGAAACGCTGGCCGCACAAAACGGCTTTTCCCACTGGGTACAGCTGAATATGGCGGCGGCGGTGCCGCTCGAGGCGGTGCGCGCCATGTGCGCGGACGGCCGCTGCGGCCGTTACGGGCACAACTGGGCCTGTCCGCCCGGCTGCGGCAGCATCGAGGCGGCTGCGCGCCGCATCGCAGGCTTTGACGCCGGTATCCTCGTGCAGACGACCGGGATGCTGCGCGATGATTTTGACTACGAGTCCATTGCGGCCACCGAGTGCGCACACAAGCGCCGCTTTGCCGACTTTGCCCGCCAGATGCGGCGGCTCCATCCCGGCTGCCTGCCGCTGACGGCCGGCAGCTGCACACTCTGCGCCCGCTGCACGTACCCTGACCGCCCGTGCCGGTACCCGACCAAGCGCCTGTCGTCCATGGAGGCGTACGGCCTGTTCGTGAGCGACATCTGCACGCGCTCGGGCCTTGCCTACAACTACGGCCCGCGCACCATGACGTATACATCCTGCGTTTTGTACAACAAGGAGTGAAAACCATGTCCACACCGAAAGAGATCTTCCTCGAGCTCATCCGGCCCGACGGCCAGCCGGAGCGCCAGCTGCGCCAGTATGAGGCGCTGCACATGTGCCTTACCGACCCGTGCAACACCTACCTGCGCGGCAACCGCAAGCGCGGCACGACGAGCAGGGACCGCTGGGGCACGACGATCCTGTTCCCCGAGGACGCGCCCGGCCCGATGCCGGACACGCGCGAGGGTCTTGCCGTCTGCCCGGACATCACGCGCTGGCGCGAGACGGTGCACGCGCCCGATCTGGAGGCTGCCTGCACGGAGGGGTGGGAGGCCTGCCGCGCCGAGGCGCGCGCCGCCTGCGGGCCGGATCACCTGCTGGCGGGGTTCATGGGCACGGGCATTTTTGAGCAGTGCCACTTTCTCATGGGCTTTGAGGATACGCTCACGAACCTCTATGCACACCCGGACGAGATGCACGCGCTCATTGACTACATCACGGAGTACCGTCTGACGTATGTGCGCATGCTCATCGACAACCTGCAGCCGGACGTGATCTTCTCGCACGACGACTGGGGCACAAAAAACGCCCTGTTCATGAAGCCCGAGATGTGGCGGGAATTCTTCAAGGAGCCGTACCGCCGGTTTTATGGCTACATCCGCTCGCGCGGCGTCATCGCGATCCACCACGCGGATTCCTATCTGGTGCCCATCGTAGACGACATGGCCGAGATCGGCATCCAGGTCTGGCAGGGCGTCCTGCCGGAAAACGACATTCCTGCTCTGCAGGCGCACTTAAACGGGCGGCTCACGCTCATGGGCGGCTTCGGCGCGGCCATCGACCGCAAGGACGCCACGCCCGAGGACATCCTCACCTATGCCCGCGGCGTGCTGCGGCGCAACTGTCCCGGCGGGCACTACATCCCGTCGATCACCTACGGCCTGGCGGGCACGGTCTACCCGCACGTGGATACCTATCTCAATCAGGCGGTCGATGAATACAACGCCACGCTGCACGTGCCGGTGACGCACCTGCCGCCTGTCCCGCGCCGGAGCGTGCACGCCCCGGCTGCACCAGCCCAGAGCACGCCCGAGGCCGAACAGCCGCAGGGCGATGTGCTCTCGCGCATCGCGTCCGCGCTCGTGCGCGGGCAGCAAAAGCGCGTGCTGCAGCTGTGCTCCGAGGCACTTGAAAATGGCCACGGCGCGCAGGAAATCCTCACGGACGGACTCGTGCGCGGCATGACCATCCTCGGTGAGGATTTCTCGGCCAACCGCGCCTTCGTGCCGGAGATGCTCATCGCGGCGCGCTGCATGGCGGCGGCGACGGAATTGCTCAAACCATACATGACGGGGGAAAGCAGCGAGACAATCGGCCGCGTCTGCCTCGGCACGGTGCGCGGCGACATGCATGATATCGGCAAGAACCTTGTCAAGATCATGATGGAGGGCAGCGGGCTGGAGGTCGTGGACCTCGGCGTGGACGTCACGGCGGAGCAGTTCGTGGACACGGCCATCGAGCAGCACTGCGACATCATTGCCTGCTCCTCGCTGCTGACGACGACCATGACGGAAATGCGCGACGTGGTGGAGCTGGCGAAGGCCCGCGGTATCCGCGACCGGGTGAAGATCTTTGTCGGCGGTGCGCCCATCACGCAGGGTTACAGCGACGAGATCGGCGCGGACGTCTACTGCCCGGACGCGGCCACGGCCGCACGCTCGGCCGTGGCGCTGCTGCGCGGCGCGTAAGCGTATAAAAGACATACTACGAGAATGTGTCTCTGACGGGCAAACACACGCCCGGCAGAGACACTTCCATTTTATGGGGCAAAATTCAGCGAAATGGATAGAGAAAAATCGAAAGGGCGGAATTATTTCAGGTTCTTGAATAATTGCTTTTCGGTGCCGCCGGATTTATAATCAAGGCGTTCCAACAAGTGAACACAGACACTTTCAGGTATAGGCGGGGAAGTCACATGGGCCCCGCGTCTCTACCGGGCGGCCCTTGAATTGCCCGACTACCGGAATGCAGCACGCACAGCGCAAAAACCGCTGTGTGAGCTTTGCCGTTTCGGTGGAGGGTCGCAGATCGCGGCACTCCGCCGTTTTTTATTTGGATAGAAAGCGGAAACGCTTTTTATGGTTGATAGCAGCTTATGATTTCAGGGAGGGATTTTGATGCGTACACGCAAGGCAAAGGATCGCTCACGCCTCATTCAGGCGGCCATGGGTCAGATCCCGTGCGATCTGACGATCGGCAACGTGCAGTTTTTCAATGTCATTACGGGAGAAATCTATCCGGCCAGTGTCGACATACTGGACGGATTTGTTGTTTTGGTGCGTGAGGAAGGGCAGGAGGCCGTCCTGCCGTCCAAGTCGTACTACGACGGTCAGGGCCGTTACCTGATCCCCGGCTACATCGACACGCACATGCACATCGAGAGCACGATGATGATCCCCGAGAATCTCGCCCGCGCCATCCTGCCGTGGGGCACGACGACCATCTGCACCGACCCGCACGAGATCGGCAACGTCATGGGCCTTGACGGTGTGCGCTTCATGCTCGAGAATGCGAAAAAGTCCAAGCTCCGCCAGTACGTGCTCGCTCCGTCGTGCGTTCCGGCCGTGCCCGGCATGGAGAACGCCGGCGCGGAGTTCCTCGCCAAGGAAGTCGGCGAGCTGCTGGACATGGACGACGTCATCGGCATCGCCGAGATCATGGACTATGTCGGCGTCATTCAGGACAGCGAGCGTATGCGCACCATCATCGACGAGGGCCTGCGCCGCGGCGTGTTCCTGCAGGGCCATGCGCCGTACTGCTTCGGCCGTGAGCTCGCGGCCTACCGCATCGGCGGCCCCGTGTCCGACCACGAGAGCGTGAACGCCGACGAGGTGCGCGCCAAGCTCCGCGCCGGCATGCACATCAATCTCCGCGCCAGCTCCCTCATTGATAACCTCTCCTTCCTTGTCGACGGCTGCAAGGATCAGCCGTGGCGTGATTTCGTGTCCGTCTGCACGGACGACGTCCACGCCAAGGATCTGCTCACCGTCGGCCATATCAACAACGTCGTGCGCAAGGCGGTCGCTTCCGGGCTCGACGGCCGCGAGGTCGTCAAGATGGCGACGTTCAATGCCGCGCGTGAGTACGGCTTTGACGATCTCGGCGCGATCGCGCCGGGCTACATCGCCGACATTCAGCTCGTCGACGCGCTCGACGGCAGCCGGCCGAAGGCGGTGTTCACCGAGGGCGTGCTCGTCGCGGAGGACGGCAAGTACCTCGGCGGCGACTGCAAGACGGCCGACTATGACCTGCCGAACACCGTTGATCTGCCGCAGATCACGGGCCCCGCGTCCTTCGAACTTCGTGTGCCCGAGGGCTACACCGGCGACACGATCCGCGTCAACGTCATGGTGTCCGAGGACGGCAACCGCATCCTGCGCCATGTCGAGCCGGTGGAGCTGCCGGTGCGTGACGGCGTGGTCGACATCAGCGGAGATCCGACGCTTGTGTTCGTCTGCTGCGCCAACCGCTACGGCCTCGGCGGCAAGACGATCGCCGTCTACCGCGACTTCGGTCTGCGCAGCGGCGCGCTCGCGTCCACCATCTCGCACGACAGCCACAACTTCACCGTCAGCTATCATGATCCGAAGGACGCCTTCCGTGCCGCCGAGATCCTGCGCGCGTGCGGCGGCGGCGTCTGCGTGATCGACGGCGAGCAGGAGACGCACATCGCCCTGCCGGCTGCCGGCCTCATGAGCCAGAAGCCCTGCGCCGAGGTCGCCGACGAGATCGCGGCCGTGCAGTCCGCGCTCGATGTCATCAGCGACGGACAGCTCACCCTGCTGGCGACCGCCATCATGGCGCTGCCGGTGCTGCCGAGCGTGGTCATTACGGATATGGGCCTCGTCAACGGCGCCAATCAGACGTTCGTACCCGTGTTTGCGGATGCGGAAGCATAAATCAACCAGAGACAGAGAAAGGATAAGGAGCTTTTGATGGAGAAATTCTTCAAACTCGGCCTGCGCGGTACGGATAAGAAAACCGAGATCATCGCAGGCCTGACCACCTTCATGACCATGGCGTATGTGCTGGCCGTCCAGCCGGCCGCGATCTGCGGCGGCGAGGCGTACATCACGGATGTCAATGGCGTTGTCATCACCAAGTCCGCCATCATGATCACCTGCGCGCTCGTGTCCGGCCTCATCACGCTGCTGATGGCCTTTTACACGAACTTCCCCTTCGCGCTCTCGACCGGCATGGGCTCGAACTTCATTCTCGGCGCGCTCATCCAGTCGCAGGCGCTGAGCTTCGGCGCCGCCATGGCGATCACGCTCATTTCCGGCATTGTGTTCGTACTGCTGACGGTCTTTGGCCTGCGCGATCTGATCGTGCGCGTCATTCCCAAGAATATTAAGATCGCCATCTCCGCATCCATCGGCTTCTTCATTGCCTACCTCGGCTTCAAAAACTGCGGCATCGGCTCGTTTGAAAACGGCATCGCCCTCGGCAACCTCACCGATCCCGCTGTGCTGCTGGCTATCGGCGGCCTGCTGCTCATCATCGTGCTCAATGCCCTGAACGTCAAGGGCGCCATCCTCATCAGCATCATCGCCACCACGCTCATCGGCATCCCGCTCGGCGTCACGACGCTCAACGGCGTCGCCGCCGTGCCGGACTTCGGCGAGCTGGGCAACGTCATGTTCAACCTCGACTTCAAGGGTGTGTTCACCGCGAGCGGGCTCATCCTCGTGTTCGTGTGCTTCTTCGGAGATTTCTTCTCCACGCTTGGCACGGTGCTGGCCGTCGCCAACCGCGCCAACATGCTCGATGAAAACGGCAACCTGCCCGGTATCGAGCGGCCCTTCCTCGTCGACGCCATCGGCACCTGCATCGGCGCGCTGACCGGCAACACCACCATCACGACCTTTGTCGAGTCCACCTCCGGCGTGGAAGCCGGCGGCCGCACCGGTCTGACCGCGCTTGTCACCGGCGTCATGTTCCTGCTGACCATCTTCCTCGCGCCGCTGTTTGTCGCCATCCCGTATGCCGCGACCGGCCCGGCGCTGATCTATGTCGGCTTCCTCATGCTCAAGGGCTTCACGGAGATCGACTTCACGGACTTTGACGATGCCATCGGCCCCTGCGTCATGATGATGTTCACGGCCTTCACCGGCAACATCACCAACGGCCTCGGCGCCGGCATCATCGTGCACGTGCTCGTCAAGCTCGTGCGCGGCAAGGCCAAGGAGATCCACCCGATCATGTACCTGCTGTGCGCGCTCATGGTCGTCTACTTCATCGTTGGATAATTTGCGTCTCTCTCACAAAGCAGCCGCCGGCAGATTTTCTGCCGGCGGCTGTGCTATTAAATCGTGAAAAGGTAAGAGTGAATAGTTAAAAGGTAAGAGTAAGAGTGAAGAAGTAAAAATCGGCAAGCATCGTATGATGCTTGCCGATTTTTGGTGCGGGAGATGGGACTTGAACCCACACGTCTATGGTTGGACACAGGCACCTCAAGCCTGCCTGTCTACCGATTCCAGCACTCCCGCATATGCACTTTTCAAACGCATGAGTTATTATAACAGAAAAGCGCGGAATGTCAACAGCAAATTTTCGACTCAGGTCGATTTTTTTATTTTCCCGTCCAGCGGCGATCTCTGCCGCAGTTCCAGCGCCAGCACGGCCGCCAGGATCACAAGCGCTGCGATGAGCGCGAGCGCGCCGTCGGCCATCGGCAGCAGGTAGCGCATGCGTAGATAGGCGTGATAGCCGAGCAGGGACGCAAATTCGCACAGCACCGCAGGCAGCGTCAGCTGCGGCCACGCGATCGCCAGCGCGAGCGTGAGCGCATCGGCGGCGAAGAAGTACCGGTCATGCATATGCGGCAGGAAAAACGGGATCGCGACCGCGAGCAGCGCCGCCGCCAGCACGAGCGCCCGGTCAGAGCAATCGTCCCGGTGCAGCCAGAACCAGACGGCCAGCAGCGCGATCACGAGTGCGGCCGCGCCGATGCCGAGCTTCGCGGCGAGCTCGGGGTCGCGCACATCCGTGACGAGCGCAAAGACGGACGAGGAATTGTAGTTGAGCCCGGTGCCGATGCTGCCCGTCTGCTGAAACGGGAGGGTCAGCGCGTCCCACAATCCGCGCCCAGCGATGACGGCCGGGAGCACCATGACCACGCACGTGGCGGGGAAGGCCAGCGCGTGCCGCAGCCTGACGCGCCGCGTGAGCCAGAAGAGCAGAAATACCGGCATGACGAACACGGCCTGCAGCTTGAAGGCGAACGATGCCCCGATGCTCACGACGCCGAGCAGGGGGTGCCCGGCCAGCACGAGATAAACGCTCAGCACGGCGAGGGCGGCATACACACTGTCACACTGGCCCCAGAGCGCGCCGTTGAGAACGACCGTCGGCCAGAAGAGCACGAGAAAGAACGCCGCGAGCTTCCACGACGCTTCCCGCCGGAACAGCCCCACGAGCTGCATGACCGACCACGCGAGCACGACATCAAAAAAGATGCTGAACAGCTTGATGAGGTGCAGATCGGACAGGGAGCTGCCGCTGATGAGCGCCAGAAACGTCAGGTACGGTACATTATAATTCCCCACAGGCTCCCGCAGCGCGGCAAGCCCGCCGTGCGTGCGGAAAAAATCGACCCACACGGTCAGAAACTGCGTGTAGTCGCTCGTCTCGTAATTCAGGCACAGCCCGCGCAGCACGAACGCCGCTGCCAACAGCAGCGCCGCGCACAGGACGTGCGCCGGTTTCCGGAGCACGCCGGCGCTCCACAGCAGCACTAGCGCCAGCCCGGCCTCGGCGGCTAGCAGCAGGCAGATCCGGACATCCATGGCCATCCCTCCGAAGATACAAAAAAGCGGCAGGGCGACGCGCTCCTGCCGGCGGAAAATTCAAAAATAGTGCTTGACAACCTATGCGTTGAAATGGTAAAATATCACGCTATGTGTCTTTGGGAGCGGGAGAGACTACTCCCGCAACCTACAAGCACATTTTACCGGATACGCTGCGAAAATGCAACAGGTCAAAAAAAGTATTTTACAACCCAACCGGGTGTTCGCAATCTCAAAAGAAGGAGTGTTCGCCATGCCAAAGGCAGTCACCTATGGAAAAACCGAACGAATGAGCTTTGCCCGTCACGAGGAGATCCAGAGCATGCCGAATCTTCTGGAGATCCAGAAGAATTCGTACAAGTGGTTCCTCGAAGAGGGCCTGCGCGATGTGTTCAAGGATGTGGACGTCATCACCGACTACTCCGGCAACCTCGAGCTGCGCTTTGTGGATTATTCCATGGACGAGAACCCGAAGTACACCGAGGAAGAGTGCAAAGCGCGCGACGCCACGTATGCGGCCCCACTGAAGGTCAGCGTCCGCCTGCGCAACAAGGAGACCGAGGAGATTAAGGAACAGGAGATCTTCATGGGCGATTTCCCGATCATGACGCCCAGCGGCACCTTCGTCATCAACGGCGCGGAGCGTGTCATCGTCTCGCAGATCGTGCGTTCCCCCGGCGTGTACTACGATAAAAAGACCGACAAGGCCTATAACTCCACCTACGGCACGACCGTTATCCCGTACCACGGCGCCTGGCTCGAGTACGAGACAGACCTCAACGACATCTTCAACTGCCGCATCGATAAAAACCGCAAGCTGCCCGTGACCTGGTTCATCAAGGCCATGGGCGCCTACAAGGCGGACAACCCGAACACCTGGCTGTCCTGTATCCCGGATATGACGACCGGCGTCGTCACGAACGAGCAGATCAAGGAAGTGTTCGATAACGACGCGCGCATCGTCGCCACGCTCGACAAGGACACCTGCAACTCCCGCGAGGAGGCGCTCGTCGAGATCTACCGCAAGCTGCGCCCGGGCGATCCCCCGACGGTCGAGAGTTCGGAGTCGCTGCTCGAGGGCCTGTTCTATGACCGCCGCCGCTATGACATTTCGAACGTCGGCCGCTATAAGTTCAACAAGAAGCTCGGCCTGCGCGGCCGTATCGCCGGCTTCGCGCTGGCGGCCCCGGTCGCCGATCCGATGACCGGCGAGATCATTGCCGAGGCGGGCGAGGTGCTCACGCGCGAGCGCGCCGAGGAGATCGCCGAGGCCGGCGTCAACGACGTCTATCTGGACGTGGACGGCAAGTCCATCCGCGTGTTCGGCAACGGCATGGTCGACATGAAGCACTATGTTGACTTCGACCCCGCCGAGCTCGGCGTCAAGGAGCTCGTGCGCGGCGTGATCCTGCGCCAGCTCATGGAGCAGTACGAGGGCGACGCGCTCAAGGAAGCCATCGAGGAGAACCTTGACCTGCTCATTCCGAAGCACATCATCGCGGACGATATGTTCGCGTCCATCAACTACCTGTGCTGCCTGGCACACGGCATCGGTGAGCCGGACGACATCGACCATCTCGGCAACCGCCGCGTGCGCAGCGTGGGCGAGCTGCTGCAAAACCAGTTCCGCATCGGCTTCAGCCGCATGGAGCGCGTGATCCGCGAGCGCATGACGCTGCAGGATCTCGACGTGGTCACCCCGCAGTCGCTCATCAACATCCGTCCCGTGACGGCCTCGATCAAGGAATTCTTCGGCAGCAGCCCGCTGTCCCAGTTCATGGACCAGACCAACCCGCTGGCAGAGCTGACGCACAAGCGCCGTATCTCCGCCCTCGGCCCCGGCGGCCTGTCACGTGAGCGCGCGAGCTTCGATGTCCGTGACGTGCACTACAGCCACTACGGCCGCATGTGCCCGATCGAGACGCCTGAAGGCCCGAACATCGGCCTCATCAGCTACCTCGCGTCCTACGCCCGCGTGAACGAGTACGGCTTCCTCGTGACGCCGTTCCGCCGCGTGGAGAAGGGCACCTGCCGCGTGACCGACGACGTCGAGTACATGACGGCGGATGTTGAGGACCGCTACATCGTCGCGCAGGCGAGCGAGCCGGTCGACGAAAACGGCTGCCTCATCAACGAGCGTATCACCTGCCGCCACCGCGACGAGATCGTCGAGGTCGACCGCGACCGCGTCGACTACGTCGACATTTCCCCGCGCATGATGGTCTCCATCGCAACGGCCATGATCCCGTTCCTGGAAAACGACGACGCGAACCGTGCCCTCATGGGCGCGAACATGCAGCGTCAGGCCGTGCCGCTGATGGTCACGGAGGCGCCGATCGTCGCTACCGGCATCGAGCACAAGCTGTGCGTGGACTCCGGCGTGGTCATCCTCGCCGAGGACGACGGCCTGGTCATGGCTGTCTCGGCCGACAGCGTCAAGGTGCGCTACGACAGCGGCGAGATCAAGGACTACAAGCTCATCAAGTTTGCCCGCTCCAACCAGGGCACCTGCATCAACCAGCGCCCGATCGTCGCCGTCGGCGACCGCCTGAGCAAGGGCGACGTCATTGCCGACGGCCCGGCCACCTCGCAGGGCGAGATCGCGCTCGGCAAGAACCTGCTGGTCGGCTTCATGACCTGGGAAGGCTACAACTACGAGGACGCCGTGCTCATCAACGAGCGTCTGGTCATGGAGGACGTTTACACCTCCATTCATATCGAAGAGTTCGAGTGCGACGCGCGCGACACGAAGCTCGGCCCCGAGGAGATCACCCGTGACATCCCCGGCGTCGGCGACGATGCGCTCAAGTATCTCGACGACCGCGGCATCATCTGCGTCGGTGCGGAGGTGCGCAGCGGTGATATTCTGGTCGGCAAGGTCACGCCGAAGGGCGAGACCGATCTGACCGCTGAGGAGCGCCTGCTGCGCGCCATCTTCGGCGAAAAGGCGAGAGAAGTCCGCGACACCTCGCTCAAGGTCCCGCACGGCGAGGCCGGCATCATCGTCGATGTCAAGCGCTTCACCCGCGAGAACGGCGATGAGATGTCCCCCGGCGTCAACGAGGTCGTGCGCGTCTACATTGCGCAGAAGCGTAAGATCTCCGTCGGCGACAAGATGGCCGGCCGCCACGGCAACAAGGGCGTCGTGTCCCGTATCCTCCCGCGCGAGGATATGCCGTACCTGCCGGACGGCACGCCGCTCGATATCGTCCTCAACCCGCTGGGCGTGCCTTCCCGTATGAACATCGGTCAGATGCTCGAGGTGCATCTGGGCTACGCGGCCCAGGCCCTCGGCTGGAAGGTCGCAACGCCGGTCTTTAACGGCGCCAACGAGGAGACCATCCGCGAGACGCTCAACAAAGCCGGCCTGCGCGAGGACGGCAAGAGCGTGCTGTACGACGGCCGCACCGGTCAGAAGTTTGATAACGACGTCACGGTCGGCTGGGTCTACTTCCTCAAGCTCCACCACCTCGTCGATGATAAGATCCACGCCCGCAGCACCGGCCCCTACAGCCTCGTCACGCAGCAGCCGCTCGGCGGCAAGGCGCAGTTCGGCGGCCAGCGCTTCGGCGAAATGGAAGTCTGGGCGCTCGAGGCCTACGGCGCGGCTTACACCCTGCAGGAGATCCTGACGGTGAAGTCCGACGACGTGACCGGCCGCGTGCGCACGTACGAAGCCATCGTCAAGGGCGAGAACATCCCGCAGCCGGGCGTGCCGGAGTCGTTCAAGGTGCTCATCAAGGAGCTGCAGTCCCTGTGCCTGGATGTGCGCATCCTCGACGAGAACGGCGACGAGATCGAGCTCAAGGACGACGAGGACGATTACATCCCGGGTATGCGTGATGAGATGTCCTACAAGTCCGACGATGATGAGATCACCGGCAGCGGCTTCACGATCGAGGACGTACCGGTGGAGGAAGATGACAGCCTCGGCGCGTTCGGCGATGCCGGCAACGACGATGACTACACGGACGATTCTGATAAGGAGGAGGAATAAAACATGAGCTACACCCCGTTTGATGCAATTCAGATCGGCATTGCCTCCCCTGAAATGATCCTTTCCTGGTCCTCCGGCGAAGTGAAAAAGCCCGAGACCATCAACTACCGCACACTCAAGCCCGAGCGTGACGGCCTGTTCTGCGAGCGCATTTTCGGACCCACGAAGGACTGGGAGTGCCACTGCGGCAAGTATAAGAAGATCCGCTACAAGGGCAAGATCTGCGACCGCTGCGGCGTCGAAGTCACGCGCGCAAAGGTCCGCCGCGAGCGCATGGGCCACATCGAGCTGGCCGCGCCCGTGAGCCACATCTGGTATTTCAAGGGCATCCCGTCGCGCATGGGCCTGATCCTCGATCTGACCCCGCGCGTGCTGGAAAAGGTGCTGTATTTCGGTGCGTACATCGTCACCGATCCCGGCATGACGCCGCTGCAGCGCTGCCAGATCCTGTCCGAAAAAGAGTACCGCGACATGCGCGAGAAGTATGAGGACGATTTCGAGGCCGGCATGGGCGCCGAGGCCATCAAAAAGCTCCTGCAGCAGATCGACTGCGCCAAGCTCTCCGAGCAGCTGCGCGCCGAGCTCGAGGAGGCCAGCGGCCAGAAGAAGGCGAAGATCGTCAAGCGTCTGGAGGTCGTCGAGGCCTTCCACCGCAGCGGCAACCGCCCGGAGTGGATGATCATTGACATCCTGCCGGTCATCCCGCCCGAGATCCGCCCCATGGTCCAGCTCGACGGCGGCCGTTTCGCCACGTCCGACCTCAACGACCTGTACCGCCGCGTCATCAACCGCAACAACCGTCTCAAGCGCCTCATGCAGCTCAATGCGCCGGACATCATCGTCCGCAACGAGAAGCGTATGCTGCAGGAAGCCGTCGACGCCCTGATCGATAACGGCCGCCGCGGCCGCGCCGTCACCGGCGCCAACTCCCGCGCGCTCAAGTCCCTGTCCGATATGCTTAAGGGCAAGCAGGGCCGCTTCCGTCAGAACCTGCTCGGCAAGCGTGTCGACTACTCCGGCCGAAGCGTTATCGTCGTCGGCCCGGACCTGAAGCTGTATCAGTGCGGCGTGCCGAAGGAAATGGCCATTGAGCTCTTCCGCCCGTTCGTCATGAAAAAGCTCGTCGAGGACGGTGTTGCCAACAACATCAAGTCCGCCAAGAAGATGGTCGACAAGCAGCGCACTGAGGTCTGGGACGCGCTCGAGGTCGTCATCAAGGACCACCCGGTCATGCTCAACCGTGCACCGACGCTCCACCGTCTGGGCATCCAGGCGTTCGAGCCCGTGCTCGTTGAGGGCCGTGCGCTCAAGCTGCACCCCCTGTGCTGCACCGCATTCAACGCTGACTTCGACGGCGACCAGATGGCCATCCACGTCCCGCTGTCCGCAGAGGCGCAGGCCGAGGCGCGCATCCTCATGCTCTCGGCCAACAACCTTCTCCGCCCGCAGGACGGCCACCCCGTCACCGTGCCGACGCAGGATATGATCCTCGGCGCGTACTACCTGACCTACGTCCGCCTCGGCAAGGCTGAGAAGGGCGCCGAGCAGGTGTTCGTGACCGATGCCGGCGATACAGACCTGCCGGTCGATGAGATCGTTGACGCAGACGATTTCGTCGCCGCGCAGAAGAAGGCCGAGGCCGAGGGCGGCAAGCTCCCGAGCTATAAGCCGCTCAAGGTCTACCGCGACCCGAATGAGGCCATCATGGCCTACAACTATGGTGATGTCGGCCTGCACGCGCCGATCCTGGTGCGCGTCGCGCGCGAGGTCAACGGCGAGACGCTGCACCGCACGATCGAGACGACCGTCGGCCGTATCATCTACAACGAGCCCATCCCGCAGGACCTCGGCTACGTCGACCGTACCGATCCCGAGCACATGTTCGATCTTGAGGTCAGCTTCAAGGTCGGCAAGAAGCAGCTTGGCAAGATCATCGACCGCTGCATCGAGAAGCATGGCTTCACCGTCGCAACGGAAGTGCTCGATAACGTCAAGGCCCTCGGCTACAAGTACTCCACCATCGGCGCCATCACGATCTCCATCGCGGACATGACCGTCCCGGAGGAGAAGAAGACCCTCATCTCCGCCACGGAGAAGAAGGTCATCGCGATCGAGAAGAAGTACAAGCGCGGCTTCATCACCGAGGACGAGCGCTACCGTCTGGCCGTGTCCGAGTGGGAAAAGACAACGAAGGACGTCACCTCGGCCCTGCAGAACTGCCTCGATGAATTTAACCCCATCTATATGATGGCGGACTCCGGCGCCCGTGGTTCCATGGCGCAGATCCGTCAGCTCGCCGGCATGCGCGGCCTGATCGCGAACACCGCCGGTAAGACCATCGAGATCCCAATCAAGGCCAACTACCGTGAAGGCCTGTCCGTCCTCGAGTACTTCATCTCGTCCCGAGGCGCCCGTAAGGGCCTGGCCGATACCGCACTGCGTACCGCCGACTCCGGTTACCTGACCCGCCGTCTGGTCGACGTCTCGCAGGATGTCATCATCCGCGAGGAAGACTGCGGCACGACCGACGGCATCATGGCCCGCGCCGTGTTCGACAAGGGACAGGAAGTCCAGAGCCTTGGCGAGAGCATCCACGGCCGCTACCCGGCCGAGCCCGTCGTGTCGCCCAAGACCGGCGAGGTGCTGTTCGATACCGACCATATGCTCATGCCCAACGATGCCAAGGTGCTCGCCGAGCACGGCATCGAGGAGGTCAAGATCCGCAGCGTCATGACCTGCGAGGCGCGCAGCGGCGTCTGCGCCAAGTGCTACGGCATCAACCTGGCCATCGGCCAGCCGGTCAACGCCGGCGAGGCGGTCGGCGTCATCGCCGCTCAGTCCATCGGCGAGCCGGGCACGCAGCTGACCATGCGTACGTTCCACACCGGCGGCGTTGCCGGCGACGATATCACGCAGGGTCTTCCGCGTGTTGAGGAGCTGTTCGAGGCGCGCAAGCCGAAGAAAATGGCCACCCTCGCCGAGATCCCCGGCATCGTCAGCGTCGAGGAGACGAAGAAGACCTCCATCTACGCCGTCACGATCACGAACCCGGTCGACGGCGCGACCGTCACGTACAACCTGCCGTACTCTTCCGGTATCCTCGTTGCCAACGGCGACACGGTCACGAAGGGCCAGCCGCTTTCGAGCGGCGCGTACAGCCCGCACGACGTGCTGCGCATCTGCGGCGTGGACGCCTGCCAGCAGTATATCATTCAGGAGGTCCAGAAGGTCTACCGTCAGCAGGGCGTTGACATCAACGATAAGCACATCGAGATCATCGTCCGTCAGATGATGCGCAAGGTCCGCGTCGATGATTCCGGCAGCACGGACCTGCTGTCCGGCGCCATCGTGGACCTGCACGAGTTCCGCGCGGCCAACCGCGCCATCGCCGAGCGCATCGCAGCAGGGGAGACCGACCTCGTGCCCGCAACGGCCGAGCATGTCCTCATGGGCATCACGAAGGCGTCGCTCGCCACGGAGAGCTTCCTGTCGGCCGCGTCCTTCCAGGAGACCACGAAGGTGCTCACCGACGCTGCCATCAAGGGCAAGATCGACCACCTCGTCGGCCTGAAGGAGAACGTCATCATCGGCAAGCTCATTCCTGCCGGCAGCGGCCTTGCCTGCTACCGCAACTTCGAGACGAATGAGGAGCCGGCGGCTCCCGCGGAGCCCGAGGACGACGGCGTGGATCTGTCCGATCTCGCCAACATCTCCAACGCGCTTTAAACGGCCGAATACCAACCGTTTCACCGGGATATGCAGGCATATCCCGGTGAAATTTTCGCTTCCGACTTGAATAAAAATGCTTGACGAATCTTGTGCAATATGCTAAAATCCTATTTTGCGTGGGCGTGCGCCCACGGATTTGTCATGCCTGTGTAAAAAGCACAAAAATGGCCGGGATTTCCTGAAAATTTTCCGGCAGAATCACGGTTTATCCGGTGCTGTTTTCTGGCATCGTATAAATAGATCCATTTTCGAGGAAAGGAGGAAAACCATGCCTACTTTTAACCAGTTGGTGAGAAAGGGCAGAGAGAAAGTCACCTACAAGTCCACGTCTCCCGCCATGCAGAAGGGCCTCAACACCCTGAAGAACCGCGAGACCAATCTGAGTGCTCCTCAGAAGAGAGGCGTCTGCACTGCCGTGCGTACCTCTACCCCCAAGAAGCCGAACTCCGCGCTTCGTAAGATCGCCCGTGTGCGTCTGACCAACGGCTACGAGGTAACTGCCTACATCCCGGGCATCGGTCACAACCTGCAGGAGCATAGCGTCGTTATGATCCGCGGCGGCCGTGTCAAGGACCTTCCTGGCGTTCGTTACCACATCATCCGCGGCACGCTCGATACGCAGGGCGTTTCCGGACGTATGCAGGCCCGTTCCAAGTACGGTGCCAAGCGGCCGAAGGCAGGAAAGAAGTAAGTTCCAACAGCAAATTTTGCCCTGTTGTTAACTGATATATATGTATTCGTTAACCCCGGGGCGCAGACGGAGATGCACCGCATCTTCGAGTACCTGTGAAGTCATTTTTTAATGAAGGAGGGAAGTATAGTGCCCAGAAGAGGTAACGTTCCCAAAAGAGAAATTTTGCCGGATCCGATGTACAACAGCGTTCTGGTGACCAAGCTCATCAACAGCGTGATGCTCGACGGCAAAAAGGGTGTTGCTCAGAAGGTCGTGTACGATGCTTTTGACATCATCAAGGAAAAGACTGGCAAGGAGCCGCTCGATGCGTTTACCGAAGCCATGAACAACATCATGCCGAGCCTCGAAGTCAAGGCCCGCCGTGTTGGCGGCGCGACCTACCAGGTTCCTATGGAAGTGCGTCCTGAGAGACGCCAGACGCTCGGCCTGCGCTGGCTGACCGGCTATGCCCGCAAGCGCAGTGAAAAGACCATGAAGGAGCGCCTCGCAGGCGAGATCATGGATGCCTGCAACAACACCGGCGCTGCTGTGAAGAAGCGCGAAGACACGCACAAGATGGCCGAGTCCAACAAGGCGTTCGCACACTTCCGCTGGTAATCTTCCGACTAGGAGCTATCAATTATGCCCAGACAATATTCCCTTGAAAACACAAGAAACATTGGCATCATGGCGCACATCGACGCCGGTAAGACGACCACGACGGAACGTATTCTGTTCTACACGGGCGTCAACCACAAGCTCGGTGAGACCCATGAAGGCACCGCCACCATGGACTGGATGGCGCAGGAGCAGGAGCGCGGCATCACGATCACGAGCGCTGCGACCACTTGCTTCTGGAAGGGCAACCGCATCAACATCATCGACACCCCGGGCCACGTCGACTTCACCGTTGAGGTCGAGCGCAGCCTGCGCGTGCTTGATGGCTGCGTGACGGTCCTTTGCGCCAAGGGCGGCGTGGAGCCGCAGTCCGAGACGGTCTGGAGACAGGCTGACCACTACAATGTTCCCCGCATGATCTACATCAACAAGATGGATATCATGGGCGCGAACTTCTACAACGTTGTCGACATGGTGCACGAGCGCCTGCGCTGCAACGCTGTTCCGATCCAGCTGCCGATCGGTTCCGAGGCGGACTTCCGCGGCATCATCGACCTGATCGAGATGAAGGCGGACGTCTACTACGACGATCTTGGCAAGGATATGCGCGTCGAGGAGATCCCCGAGGACATGCGCGCCGAGGCTGAAGAGTACCGCACGCAGCTCATTGAGGCCGTCGCCGATTTCGATGACGAGGTCATGGAGATGTATCTGGAAGGTGAGGAAGTCCCCACCGAAAAGATCAAGGCGGTCATCCGCAAGGCCACGACGCAGGTCAAGTTCGTCCCGATCGTGTGCGGCACGTCCTACAAGAACAAGGGCGTGCAGAAGCTGCTGGACGCCATTGTCGATTATATGCCGTCCCCGCTGGACATCCCGCCGATTACCGGCACGGTGCCCAAGACGGATGAGGTCGAGCACCGCGCCGCGGATGATTCCGCGCCGTTCTCCGCTCTGGCCTTCAAGATCATGACCGACCCGTACGTCGGCCGTCTGGCGTTCTTCCGTGTCTATTCCGGCACGATCGAAGCCGGCAAATCCGTCCTGAACTCCACCAAGGGCCAGCGCGAGCGTCTGGGCCGCATCCTTTTGATGCATGCCAACCACCGCGAGGATATCACGCAGGTCTATTCCGGTGACATCGCGGCGGCGGTCGGCCTCAAGAATACGACGACCGGCGACACGCTCTGCGACGAAAAGTACCCGATCGTGCTCGAGTCGATGGAGTTCCCGGAACCGGTCATCCGCGTAGCAATCGAGCCCAAGACCAAGGCCGGGCAGGAGAAGATGGACATCGCCCTCGGCAAGCTTGCCGAGGAAGACCCCACCTTCAAGGCCTACACGGACGAGGAAACGGGTCAGACCATCATCGCCGGCATGGGCGAGCTCCATCTGGAGATCATCGTTGATCGCCTTCTGCGCGAGTTCCGCGTCGAGGCGAATGTCGGCAGACCTCAGGTCTCCTATAAAGAGACCATCACCAAGGCCGCTACGGTGGACACGCGCTACGCGCGCCAGACCGGCGGCAAAGGCCAGTTTGCACACGTCAAGCTCATGGTGGAACCCAACGAACCCGGCAAGGGCTACGAGTTCATCAACCAGATCACCGGCGGTGCGATCCCGAAAGAGTTTATCCCCTGTGTGGATCAGGGCATCCAGGGCGCGATGCAGGCCGGCGTGCTTGCGGGCTACGAGGTCGTGGACGTGAAAGTCACGCTGCTCGACGGCTCGTATCACGAGGTCGACTCGTCCGAGATGGCGTTTAAGATCTGCGGCAGCATGGCATTCAAGGAGGCCTGCCAGAAGGCTGGCCCGACGCTCCTCGAGCCCATCATGAAGGTCGTCGTTACGGCGCCGGAAAGCTATATGGGCGACGTCATGGGCGATATCAATGCCCGCCGCGGTCAGATCGCCGGCACGGACATCCGCAACGGTGCGGCGATCGTCACTGCAAACGTGCCGCTGGCATCCATGTTCGGCTATGCGACCGATCTGCGCAGCAAAACGCAGGGCCGCGCGACCTACAGCATGGAGCCCAGCCACTTCGTAGAGCTGCCGAAGTCTCTTCAGGAGAAGATCATCCACGGCAGCAACTGACCTGCGCAACCGGCACAATGTGCCTTATACGAGAGTAAGTCACGACATTATTTTAGAATTAGGAGGATATTCTAATGGCAAAGCAGATGTACAATAGAACCAAGCCCCATGTCAATATCGGCACCATCGGCCATATCGACCACGGCAAGACCACCCTGACCGCTGCGATCACCAAGGTTCTGTCCCTGGCTGACCCGAACAGCGCCGAGTTCGCCGCCTACGACCAGATCGATAAGGCTCCGGAAGAAAAGGCTCGTGGCATCACGATCAACACCGCTCACGTTGAGTACCAGACCGACGACCGCATCGGCGCCGACGGCACCGAGATCAAGGGCCGCCACTATGCGCACGTTGATTGCCCGGGCCACGCCGACTATATCAAGAACATGATCACCGGCGCTGCTCAGATGGACGGCGCGATCCTCGTTATCGCTGCTTCCGATGGCCCGATGGCTCAGACCCGTGAGCACCTGCTGCTCGCCCGTCAGGTTAACGTTCCGTACGTGCTGGTGTTCCTGAACAAGGTCGACCAGGTCGACGATCCCGAGCTGCTTGAGCTCGTTGAGATGGAAGTCCGCGAGCTGCTCGACAAGTATGACTTCCCGGGCGACGACACCCCGATCATCAAGGGCTCCGCTCTGAACGCCCTGATCTCCGAGTCCACCGATCCGAAGGCCCCCGAGTATGCCTGCATCTGGGAGCTCATGGACGCTGTTGACACCTGGATCAAGACTCCGGACCGCGCTGCTGACAAGCCGTTCCTGATGCCCATCGAGGACGTGTTCACCATCTCCGGCCGCGGCACCGTCGTTACCGGCCGTGTCGAGCGTGGCACCGTCAAGGTTGGCGATAAGGTTGAGATCGTCGGCATCAAGGAGACGCAGGAGACCACCGTCACCGGCACCGAGATGTTCCACAAGACCCTCGAGTTCGCCGAGGCTGGCGACAACGTCGGCTGCCTGCTCCGCGGCATCGACAAGAAGGGCGTCGAGCGTGGCCAGGTCCTCGCTGCTCCGAAGTCCATCCACCCCCACACCAAGTTCAAGGGCCAGGTTTACGTCCTGTCCAAGGAAGAGGGCGGCCGTCACACCCCGTTCTTCAACAACTACCGTCCCCAGTTCTACTTCCGTACCACCGACGTGACCGGCGTCATCAGCCTCCCCGAGGGGGTTGAGATGTGCATGCCCGGCGACAACGTCGACATGGACGTCGAGCTGATCACCCCGATCGCGATCGAGGTTGGCCTGCGCTTCGCTATCCGTGAAGGCGGCCGTACCGTTGGTTCCGGTGTTGTCATCGCCATCAACGAGTAATTCCAGCTTTCTGAATTCCTCTCCGGCTTCGGCCGGGGAGGAATTTTTTGTTTTGCGATAAAATTGTTTCACAGCCAAAACTTTAATTACTTTTCTAATGCATTTTTAAAAATTGCGGCCTATATTTCGTGGTGAAAAAAGGCTCCAGGCACCGCACCGATGGGATGCGGGCGCCTGTGTCCGACATTTTGCCGGCACCTTATCCATGTATGCTTGCTTGGAACTTAAAGGAGGCAAAATCCTATGAAAAAAATGCGCAAGGCGTTGAGTCTGATGCTGGCCCTCGTGCTGGCGTTCAGCCTCGCTGCGGTCCCGGCTTTCGCGGCAGACACGGAAGCGGAGAGCAGCACATCCGACACGGCCTATGGCCAGCTGCACAACGGTCTGCTCAGCGAGATCCTGAGCCAGATTGGCATCGCGAACGACGATAACTTTATTCACGGCATCGTCAGCGACATCGCGGCCGGTACGCTCAGCGAGGATCAGGCGTCCGCCATGGTTGATCAGCTCACTGCGACTGGAAGATCAGCCTGACGGACATCACGACCCTGCTTGGCAGCCTGACGGACAGCGGCCTGCTCAATGTCAGCACGGCGGCCCAGCTGCTCTACGAGCTCATGACCGAGCAGGCGCACAAGCAGTATGACCGCAGCGGCAACGGCTTCAGCGGCGTTCCGGCCGGCCAGCGGTACACGGTCGCGGTCAGCACACTGGCCAACGTCGGTGCCATTACCGGCGGCGGCGACGGCACCTTCCAGCCGAGCAAGGCCATCAGCCGCGCAGAATTTGTGACCATTCTCGCCGGGATCTATGGTGAGGATACAACGAAAGGCATGCCGTTTTCCGATGTGGGACGGTTGGTGCTATGATGCGGTCGCCACGGCCTATGCCAACGGCTGGGTCAGCGGCTACACGGACGGCACCTTCCGCCCGGACCAGACCATCACCCGCGCCGAGGCGGTCGTCATCCTCAACAGCGTGCTTGGCCGCGGCGGCGACCTGTCATTTGTGCAGGCCCATGCGCAGGCAGCGCTGCACTTTACGGATATCACGCCGGGCGCCTGGTATTATGCCGACGTCATCGAGGCCCCGATGGGCCACACCTATACGGAGTTGGCCGGCATCGAGCGCTGGACGGCGCTCGCCTGCCCCCCCAAAAACAGCAAACTCCCGGCACATCCGTGCCGGGAGTTTTTTCGCCCCTTTACCGCAGACCGTGCATGAAGCCGTCCATGGCCGTCGCGTGGATGTCGCCGCCGATGACGCGGTTGCGGTAGACAAACAGCTGCGCGAGCACGGTGTCCGTCGAGCCCGCGTAGTTCGTCACACGGTAGGTATAGGCCGTGCACGTCTCGCCGGCGTAGGTGGACAGGTCAAAGCCCTGCTGCTTTTGCAGGGCGTTGTAATCGCCGAACACGCCGCTGAACACGCGCGGAATCACGATCTCCTGCATCGTTTCGGTCGCGGGGTCCGCCTCCCAGCCGAGCGCCTGCAGATAGGCGATGCGCCCGTCGGTTGTCGTGACGTTGTAGTGCGCCGAGAGCACGCCGTCATTGCTGCGCCAGATAACGGCCAGCGCCAACAGCATGGCCAGACCGATGAGCGCGAACACGACGGTCCGTCTTGTCCAGTGAAAGGATTTGAGCTTCATAACCACACCTCGGAACAAGCCTATTCAAATTTGCCGCCGGATATGTTATAATGAAGCCAAATGTCCGCAAAGGAGGGGCGCGCGTGATCCGTCTGGACAAATATCTGGCCGATACCGGCGCCGCTTCCCGGCGCGAGGCCAAGGCGTATATCCGCCGCGGCGAGGTCACGGTCGACGGCGTGCCCGCCCGCGCACCGGAGCAGAAGATCGCGGAAACGGC
>QWCY01002488.1_pt1 | contig 23624 bp, 19 predicted proteins | sample 1972631 | NCBI WGS metagenome assembly QWCY01 (sample SAMN09866696, study PRJNA288562) | Human gut metagenome isolate pre1_stool, whole genome shotgun sequencing... | isolation source: gut | host: Homo sapiens | place: USA: California
TTCTGGCCGTTGACCATCTCTTCGACATAGCCGTTGAGATCCGCCAGCGCCGTCTGCTGCGCCATGAAGTAGCCGCCGATGCGGCCGGTGAGCTTGCGCACGAACACAAGAATGAGCGCCATGACCGCGCAGACGATCAGCGTCAGCCAGATGCTGATATACAGCATGCAGAAAAACACGACCGTCAGCGTAAACACGGACGACACGAGCTGGGCCATGGACTGTGCGATCATCTGGCGCAGCGTGTCGGTATCATTCGTATACAGGCTCATGATATCGCCGTGCGTATGCGTATCAAAATAGCGGATGGGCAGGCGCTGCATCTTCTCAAACATCTCGTCGCGGATGCACTTGAGCGTGCCCTGGGCGATCGTGACCATGCGGCGGTTATACAGCCACGTGGCCAGCGTACCGACAAGGTACACGCAGCCGATCGTGACAAGTGCGCGGATCAGGCCGGAAAAGTCCGGCGACGCCGTGCCGAGCATGGGGACGATATAGCCGTCGATCAGCTTCTGCAGAAACATGGATGAGGCCGCGCCGGCGACCGCGCTGAGCAGAATACAGACGGTCACGAGCACGAGCGTGCCCTTATAAGCGCGCATATACGACAGCAGGCGCTTGAGCGTCTGGGAATCAAACTTCGGGCGTTCAGGCATCGTCCTCGCCTCCCTTCTGCTGGGACTCATAGACTTCGCGGTAGATCGCGCTCGTGCGCAGCAGCTCCTCATGGCTGCCGACATCGGCAATGTGGCCGTCATCGAGCACGACGATACGGTCCGCGTTCTGCACGGAGCTGATGCGCTGCGCGATGATGATCTTCGTCGTCTCCGGGATATAGGCCGAAAAGGCCTGCTGGATCTGTGCGTCCGTGCGCGTATCGACGGCGCTCGTCGAGTCGTCGAGGATGAGCACCTTCGGCTTTTTCAGCAGTGCGCGGGCGATGCACAGGCGCTGCTTCTGGCCGCCGGAGACGTTCGTGCCGCCCTGCTCGATATAGGTGTCATAGCCGTCCGGCATGGCGGAGATGAACTCATCCGCGCACGCAAGCTCGCAGGCATGGCGGAGCTCCTCGTCCGTGGCGTTTTCGTTGCCCCAGCGGAGGTTTTCCTTGATCGTTCCGGAAAACAGCTCGTTTTTCTGCAGCACCATGGCAACGGCGTTGCGCAGCGTCTCCAGATCATAATCGCGCACGTCCACGCCGCCGAGCGTCAGCCTGCCGCCGGTGACATCGTACAGACGCGGGATGAGCTGCACGAGCGAGGACTTGGACGCGCCCGTGCCGCCGATGATGCCGATCGTCTCGCCGGAACGGATGTGCAGATCAATGTCATCGAGCACCTTTTTGTCCGCCTTGGAGGCGTAGACAAAACTCACATGGTCAAAATCAATGGCGCCGTCGCGCACGGCCATGACCGGGTGCTCCGAATTTTGAATGTCCGTCTTTTCCTCGATCACCTCGGCAATGCGGCGCGCGGACGAGAGCGAGATCGTCAGCATGGCAAAAACCATCGACAGCATCATCAGGCTCGAGAGGATCTGCATGGCATAGGTGATGAGCGCGGTGAGGTTGCCGGTCGTCAGGCCGAGCGCCGGATCGTTTCCGCTGGCGATGATGGACTTGGCGCCGAGCCAGGAGATGATGATCATGCACGCATAGATGCACGACTGCATCAGCGGCGCGTTGAGCGTGATGAGCCGCTCGCCCTTGGAAAAGTCCTTGTAAATGCGCTCGGAAATGGCGCCGAATTTGCGGATCTCGTGCTGTTCCTGATTAAAGGACTTCACGACACGGATACCGCGGACATTTTCCTGCACGACGTTATTGAGCTCGTCATATGTGCGGAAAACGCGCGTGAAGACCGGGAACACGCTGCGGATGATGAAGAACAGCGCCACGGCAAGGATCGGCAGAATGATGAGAAACGTCATGGAGATGTCACGGCTGATGCGGAACGACACGATCATGGAAAAGACCAGCATGACCGGCGCACGGATCGCCATACGCATGAGCATCTGAAAGGCGTTCTGCACGTTCGTGACATCCGTCGTCAGGCGCGTGACGATGGACGCAGTGGAAAACTTATCGATGTTGGAAAACGCAAAGGTCTGCACATTGTTGTACATGTCCTCGCGCAGGTTTGCTCCAAAACCGACCGAAGCGCGCGCTGCGATACGCGCCGCGAGCACGCCGGTCGCGAGCTGGAACGCCGCCAGCAGCAGCAAAAACGCACCGAACTTCCAGACCGCCGCCATACTGCCGCCCTCAATACCGAAGTCAATGAGGTTGGACATGAACAGCGGGATCACGATCTCAAACACGACCTCCAGCGCCGAGAGCAGGACCGTCACGAGCGCGGGGCCTTTGTTTTCCCGCAGGCTGCGGGACAATGTATGAAGCATGGATTTCCTCCTTCCTGAATCGCGGACCGATCAGCCGAGGTCGGCATAGATCGTGCGCAGGGCCGATTCCAGCGCCGCGATCTGTTCCGGCGTCAGCGAGCGCAGCATCTGCTGCTCCGTTGCGTTGATCGTTGCCTGCATCTCGTGCGCGATCGCGGCAGCACGCTCCGTCTGGCCGACGATCTTGCTGCGTTTGTCCGCCGGGTCGATCCAGCAGCGCACAAAGCCGTTTTGCTCCATGCGGCTGATGATACCCGCCACCGTCGGGTGCGACACCTGCAGGAACCCTTCGATCTCCTTCTGCGTCGCCTGACCACCGTTGCGGTTCAGATAACCCAGCACACGGCTTTGCGTCAGCGTCAGCCCCTGCTGCGCGAGATCGGCATCTGCCCGCATTTTGATCTTATCCGTGATCATTTTTAATAGACATCCGATTTGGAATTGCTCCATGATACACCTCCAAATGTGTAGCACGCTACGCATTATAAGGACATTCACGCAAAACGTCAAGAGACTTCATAAATTGTTTACACGCGAAAACGGCCGCAAAAAGCGCCCGTCTGCCATGGCAGACGGGCGCTGAAAAATGTTGGAATTACAGGTGCTGGTCGCGGTCGATCTTGTCGTAGTGCTTGAGCAGGATGCCCTCCATGACGGAGGTCAGCTTCATGTCCAGGTTCCAGAAATAGATGACAAACGTGACCACAAACGCGCCGAGTGCGCCGAGCGACACACCCATAAGGGCCTTGAGCAGCTTACTTTTCAGATTGTTCATGTTCGATCTCCTCTCTGATTACCAGGACTTGTCGTCCTTCAGGATCTCCAGGCTCGGATCCACAGGCTCTTCCTGCATGACGGTGCGCATGTAATCATTGACCTGCTGGCGCACGCCCTGACGCGAGACCACGCGCGGGTCAAACAGATCGTGCGTGACCCAGATGAGGTGGATGCCGTGCTCGCGGGCGCGCTCCTCAAACAGGCCGTGCATGCCGTCGAGCGCCTTGCAGCTCATGTGCTCCCAGAGGATGACCATGTCGGCGTTGAACTGCTCGCAGAACTCCCAGAGCTCGTCGAGGAGGACCTTATAGCCGCCGTGGGTGCGGTTGCGCATGATCATGTTCTCGGTCAGCCAGGCCATGTCGTAATATGCCTGCTCGCGGTTTTCGGGCGTGTCCTCCGTGACGAGTTCGCGCGTCGAGACCATGGAGAGCATATCCGTCAGCGGCACGATGCCCCAGCAGTTGAGCAGCCAGACGAGGAAGTCCATGTAAAAGTGCGACTGCACGCCCCAGACGATGGCGCGGTGGCGGTACTCGTTGGCGGCCTTCTTCTGCTTGCGGTAGGCGCGCTCGGCAAGCTGGGTGATCTTGCGATCGACTTCGCGGAACGCGGGGACCTTGCCGCAGATGGCCATGTAGTTCGTCTCGGTATACAGCGCGAGGTTGGAGCCAAAGACCTGCGGGTAGTCGGTCTTGTTCATCTCCAGCCACTCGAGGCGGCACTTGGTGGCGTAGTTCACGCGCTCGGCGCACTCGAAGTACGCCTTCCAGTCCCACTTCTCGCCGGTGTGCTCCTCGATGAAGGCGATGGCGTTTTTGATCTCCTGCGCGGCGTAATCCTGCACATCGTCCTCGCGGTGGCGCAGGGGCGCGGCGAGCTGGAACACCGGGATGCCGTCCTCGAGCTCGAGGCGCTTGGAGATAACGCCGTTGCCGAGCAGGGAGCCGTCGCACGTCGTGTTACACTGCACGGCGCAGGCACCGAGCACCGGGGCGTCGTCGTCGATGGACACGCCGGTCTCTGCCTCCGGCATCGGGCAAACGTCGCCAGCAAGACCGTATTCCTGCGCAATGTCGATATAGTGCTCTGCCGCGTGCTGGTTGAGCAGCACGGAGACGTAGGTCGACGGGGTCTCACGGCTCAGGCCCTTGAGCGTCGGGAAACCCATCATGACGGCGGTCATCTCGTTTTCGTCCACGAGCACGACCTTGTCGGAGAACTTCTTGTCCTTACCGATGCGGCGGTCGCCGCGGAAGAGGCCGTCGAGCAGCTTTGCCACGTCCTCAATGATGAGGTCCTGCTCCAGGTGGCAGATGCGCAGGTATTCATCGCGCAGGCCCTGGGTGTGACGGTCGACCATCATGGGCACGGCCAGGTAGTTGGCCATCCAGCGATAACGGAACATGGCCTTGATGTTGCGCGGCTTGGAAACCATCTTCGCCATGGTGATCCAGTTGTGCAGCCAGCGGGAATAGTCATAGAGTGTGTCGGTCACGCCGCGCCACTCGCGGCGGTTGCGGACCTTGCCCTCGGTATAAAACTTACCGAAGTTTTCACAGCCGATTCTCTTGTTGGACATCACTGTTTCCCCCCTTGAATCTTCTTGATCTCCATGCTTTCCACGAATGCCTGCACACGGGTGCGCATCTGGCCGGAGGAAGCGATGTTATACGGGCGGTCAACGGACAGGACGGGATAGCCGTAGTCATCGTTGAGGATGTGCGAGCCGAGCATGCGCTCGTACGCCCACGGGTCGCAGAACTTGATCTGCTCGTAAATGATACCGTCGGCCTCGTATTCCTTGGCCAGCTGGTTGACGTATTCACGGCGGCCGATCATCTTGGGCATGTTCATGTAGCGCGGGCACTGGGCGCGGTTCATGTACTGGCGGCAGATCTGGGTCAGTGCGTCCTCGTCGTCCGTCAGCGTGATCGGGTCGCGGCCCGGGAACGAACCGTAGCAGAAGCGGTCGGCACAGACATAGGCGCCGGTCTCCTCGACGAGCTTAATGAAGTCAATATCATCGACCTCGGAGCCGACGACGACCACACGCGCGCGGTACGGATTCTTCTTGTCCGGGCGGCGGGTCTTGAGCTCCTTGAGCGTCTCCTCGAGCTTGTCGATGAGCAGATACTTCGGCGCGACATAGGTCGCGAGTGTGATGACGTGGAACTCATAGCCCGTAATGCGCGGGTTGGGCCCCTTGCGGTACTCGCCGATGGCGCGGATGAGCTCGCACACGCGGTTGTGCTCGGCGACGGCCTTGCGGATGGCCGCGTCCGAGACGTCGATGCCATAGACATCGTGCAGCGGCGTGAGGATATGGTTGCGGCACTGGAGCACGTACAGATTCAGGCCGTTGTCGTCCGCCTTCATCGGGATCTCCATGTACTCAAAGAAGAACTTCGGCTTGTCCTTGCCCATGGTCTTGAGCAGCTCCATGTTCTCCACGGCACGGTTCATCATCGAGCAGCCGTCCGGCGTGATCATGCAGTCGGCAAAGTTGTAGCCGCCCTCAATGGCGCGCTCAAGCAACGCGCGGCTATACTCGCACAGGAAGCTGGTCATATAATACGTGGCCATTTCCATGGAACCGGTGCGCGGCGCGCGCAGGCGCGTCGAGAAAGCGCCGGGCAGGTTCAGCAGCGGCTCGGGCGTGTTTTCGCAGGCATAGGCAACGCAGATCTTCCCCTCGTTCTGCGCCTGTGCGATCAGGTCATTGTGTGCTTCCTGCAAAAGGTTTTCGAAGTACAAAAGATGTTTCAGGTCTTTCATGGTTCACTCCCTCTTCGTTTGTTTTTCTATTAAAAGCGGCTGCGCGACCGCTTCTGTCTGTTTTCTGCCCATAGGCAGGGATGCGTGCCGGGATCAGCGCGCCTCAATTTGCTTGATATTGATCTCATTGCCCTGCTGCAGCCAGGTGTTGCCGCTGCCGCAGTGCGGACAGGTCTTGCCGTATTGTACGGTCGGGTAAGTGGTCTTGCAGTCGTCGCACCAGGTGACGGCCGGAATGATCTCATACAGGAATTTCGTGCCCTGAATGATCGGTTCCTTCTTGGTATACCAGTTCCAGCAGTCCTCAAGATATTCCGGCACAATGCCGGAGACCTCACCGAATTCGAGCGTGACCGACTCGATCTCGGTGAGGTTGTTTTCCTTGGCGATCTCCTGCACCTGCTTGACGACATAAGTAACGATACTCAGCTCGTGCATGGGGGCTCCTTTCAAACGGGCGGGCACAGCGGGAAGGGTTCTGTGCCCGCCTCATAATGGATGGATTACTTTTCCTTTTCCGCCAGGGACTTCTTGATGATCTTCACCTGACGCTTGGCAGCGTAGGGACCGATGGCCTTGAACTTATCCTCGGCCGGGATCATCTTGCTGTTTTGCGGACGCACGCGCTTGAGGTGGATGGCATCGAATTCGCACTTGGTCGTGCAGATGCCGCAGCCGATGCACTTGTTCGGATCGACAACGCTGCGGCCGCAGCTCAGGCAGCGGGACGCCTCGGAGCGGATCTGCTCTTCGGTGAACGTCACGCGGTCGTCCTGCATGGTGCGCACCTTCTTGCTGTCGATAGCAACGGCGGCACGTGCGGGCTTTTTGATCTTCTCGGTCGGCAGAACGATGTCGTCCTTATTGAGCTCCTTGAACTCGCGGGTGTTGCGGTGGATCGTCAGGGTCTGGCCCTTATTGACGAAGCGGTGGATGGACACCGCGCCCTCGCGGCCGGTTGCGATCGCGTCGATCGTGTACTTCGGGCCGGTGGCGCAGTCGCCGCCGACAAAGATATCGGGCTCGTTGGACTGGAACGTCACGGCGTCGTGTGCGATCAGGCGGCCGTCGGCCGTCTCTGCCGCGGTGCCGGCGAGAACATTGCCGCAGACCGAACGCTGGCCGATGGCGACCAGAACGTTGGAGCACGGGACGGTGATGGTCTCGTTCTCGTCATAGACCGGGGCGAACTTGCCGCTCGCGTCGCGGACGGACACGCAGCGCATGAGCTCGATGCCGGTGACCTTGCCGCCCTCGCCGAGGATGGCCTTCGGTGCCCAGGAGTTGTTGATGACGACGCCGTCAGCGATGCCGGCGTTCTTCTCGTCCGGCACGGTGGGCATCTCTTCGTCCTTCTCGAGGCAGTACATATTCACGCTGCCCTTGGTCAGACGCAGGGCCGCGCGCGCCACGTCGATGGCCGCGTTGCCGCCGCCGATGACGACCACGTCGCCCGTGAGCTTCTTGAGCTTGCCGGCATTGACTTCGCGCAGGAAGTCGAGGCCGCTCTTAACACCGGTGAGATCTTCGCCGGCGATGTTGAGCTTCGACGCCTGCTGCAGGCCGACCGCGACGTAGAACGCCTGGTAGCCCTCTTCGCGCAGCTGCTGGATGGTGACGTCCTTGCCGACTTCGACGCCGCATTTGAACTCCACGCCCATCTCGCGCAGCACGTCGATCTCGGACTTGACAACGTCCTTGCCGATGCGGAAGCTCGGGATGCCGTTGACGAGCATACCGCCGGGCACGGCTTCCTTCTCGAACACGACCGGGCTGTAGCCCTCGATGGCCAGGAAGTAGGCGCAGGACATGCCGGCCGGGCCGCCGCCGATGATGGCGATCTTCTGGTCAAATTTCTCGTGCGTGCAGGAGTTCATGGGCGGCACGTAGCGGTGCTCGGCCTTCATGTCCTGCTCGGCGATGAACTTCTTGATCTCGTCGATGGCCAGCGGCTCGTCGACGGTGCCGCGGGTGCAGGCATCCTCGCAGTACTTTCTGCAGATGCTGCCGCAGACGGCCGGGAACGGGTTATCCTTCTTAATGAGCTTGAGCGCGTCGGCATAACGGCCGTCGCCCGCCATCTTGATGTAGCCCTGGATGGCGATGTGCGCCGGGCAGGCAGCCTTGCAGGGCGCCGTGCCGGTCGGCCAGGTCTGGATGCAGCCGTTCTCGTTGCGGTAATTCTTGTTCCAGTGATCCTCGCCCCACTTCGTGTCATCCGGCAGCTCGTGGTGCGGATACTGGATGGGGCCTTCCTTCGTGCAGAGCTTCTGGCCGAGACGCACAGCGCCGGCCGGGCAGGTCTCGACACACTTGCCGCAGGCAACGCACTTCTCGGGGTCGCTCTCAGCCACGTAAGCAGAGGCGGACAGGTTCGGCGTGTTGAACAGCTGGCTGGTGCGCAGTGCGTTGCAGACGCCGACAGCACAGTTGCAGATACCGAAGATCTTGTTCTCGCCGTCGATATTCGTGATCTGGTGGACATAGCCGCGATCCTCTGCCTTCTGGAGGATCTCCATCGCCTCTTCATAGGTGATATCGTGCCCGTGGTTCGTCTCGCGGCAGTAGTCGGCAAAGTCGCCGACGCCGATGCACCACTCGCCTTCCACGTCGCCGGAGCCCTCGCCGCGGATGCGCTGCTGCTTGCGGCAGGAGCACACGGACACACCGATGTGGCCCTCGTACTTCTTCAGCCAGTGGGACAGGTGCTCGATCGGCAGAGACTTGCTCTCGGCCGGGATCGCCTTTTCGACCGGAATAACATGCATGCCGATGCCGGCGCCTCCGGGAGGCACCATCTCGGTGATGCCCGCCAGCGGCAGATACGCCATGCGTTCAAAGAAATCAGCCGTCTCCGGGAACATGTCCGACTGCTCGGGGTTGATCATCATGATCTCGGCGCTGCCGGGAACGAACATGTCCAGCACCCAGCGCTTTTCATGGTTCGGATTCTTGCCGTCGAGGTTCTCCCAATGGAACTCGACCAGGCCGCTCTCGCTGATGGCCTGCATCGCTTTTTCCAGATAGGCTCTGTCAAACTGCGGGTTCTTCTTTGCGAGCTGCTCGATCGTGAGCGGCACGCGCTTTTTCATCGTCAGGGCGATATCGAGGATATCGTCTGCCATCTTCTCATCGTACTTCACCGCCGTAAACTTAAGGGCGGAGTTGATGCCCAGATACTCCGGAGCATCCGGCGTGATCTTGTCCTTGCCGAGCAGGACAGTTGCGCGATCCGTGATTTCTTTGCCGAGCTTTGCAATTTTCTCGTCTTTTGTCATGTTCTCGCTTCCTTCTCTGATAGTTTACATCCAAATAACGACGAGCCGTTCTGACACTTGAACAGCTTACAACGGCGACATGTTAATTTATTAACCATGCAATGTCAAGGCCTTCAGGGCATTTTTGAAACAAGTCACAAAAAAGTTGTAAAAGAATTGCGAATAAAATCTTATGTGTGTTGAATCACACAAACAAAAGTCGTATAATGTTTGAAAACGGCAAACAATTTTCATCAGGAGTGCTTTTTATGCAAGAATCATCCTGGAAGTTCAAAGAAGAAGTCGCGGAAACAGCCATTTCTCTCTTCAAACGCGATGGATATAACAACGTGACCGTCAATGATATCTGCAAAGCGTGCGGTATCTCCCGCTCCGTGTTTTACTCCTCTTTCAACGGCAAGCGCAGTATCCTCGAATACATGGTGGAAAAACCGCAGCACAATGACGATGCGAGCTTCATGAAGTTTGCGCACGCGGACAATGACTTTGAGCGCATCTGGCAGCTGTTCGACCGGTTTATTACGATCGCTTACGACTTCGGACCGGAACTGACCAGCACGCTGTTCATCATGCAGTTCGAATCCCCCGAGGGGATACGCGCAGCTGTGCACGCGCTCGATGATCTGTTTGCGACACTGGCCACAAACTGTGCCAAGTCAGGCATTATCGACACGGAGGAGCCGCCGGATCTGCTGTCGCGCATCGCGACGGATCTGGTCTGCCATGAGCTCTATGTCTGGTGCAGTCAAAAGGGCAACTTCTCGCTGCGCGCGCGTGCGCGGCAGTATGCAGAGGTCGCCTACCACGTCAAGCCGGAATACCGCATGCCGGCCGAACAGCGGGATGCTCTGTAACTTGCTGCACACGGCCGCCGCCTGAATCTGTGCATGCAATACCATGGCGCTTTCAGTCAGTGACGTAAAATCACGCCGCCACAGGGACTGAACAATCTGCTGCTTGAGGAAATGATACATGAATAAATATGTTTATAAGCTCGGAGAATTCAGCGGCAGTGATTACCTCGAATGCTGAACATTCCAGAAGCCGTTCTCCCCGAATTTGTAAGCGATGCTAAGGAAACGATATCTGCTATAGACCGTTGGGTCACAGAAGAAATCGGTGAGAACGAAGAATTCATTGTCATTGGCGTATGACAAAAAAGAGCTACCTGACTTCATTTGAAATCAGATAGCTCTTTTCTTATGAATCATAAAATTTTGTTGCCAAATCGTTGCCACGATGGGCATCAAGGCTCAAAAAGTCCAGTGGTTACGAGATTTTTTGAGCCACAAAATCATTCCCACTCGATCGTGGCGGGCGGTTTGGAGGTGATATCGTAAACGATGCGGTTGATGCCCTTGACCTCGTTGACGATGCGCACGGAGACGCGATCGAGCACATCATACGGAATGCGCGTCCAATTGGCGGTCATGAAGTCCGTCGTCGTGACGCTGCGCAGCGCGAGCGTGTAATCATACGTGCGGCCATCGCCCATGACGCCGACGGAGCGCATATTCGTCAGCACCGCGAAGTACTGATTCATCGTCTGCTCCAGATGCGCCTTGGCGATCTCGTCGCGGAAGATGAAGTCCGCGTCGCGCAGGATGTCCAGCTTGTCCTTGGACACCGCGCCAAGGCAGCGGATGGCCAGACCCGGGCCCGGGAACGGCTGGCGCATGACCAGATACTCCGGCAGACCGAGCTCGCGGCCGAGCGCGCGCACCTCGTCCTTAAACAGCAGGCGCAGCGGCTCGATGATCTCCTTGAAATCTACAAAGTCCGGCAGGCCGCCGACGTTGTGGTGGCTCTTGATGACGGCGGCAACGTTCGTGCCGGATTCGATCACGTCGGGATAGATCGTACCCTGAGCCAGATAGTCGACCGAGCCGATCTTCTTGCCCTCTTCCTCAAAGACGCGGATGAACTCCTCACCGATGATCTTGCGCTTCGTCTCCGGGTCGGAGACGTCCTTCAGGCGCGTGAGAAAGCGCTCTTCCGCGTTGACGCGCACAAAATTGATGTCCCAGTTCTGGAACGCAGCCTCGACCTCGTCGCCCTCGTTCTTGCGCAGCAGACCGTGGTCGACAAAAATGCACGTGAGCTGATTGCCGACCGCCTCCGCCAGCAGCGCGGCCGCGACCGAGGAATCCACGCCGCCGGAAAGCGCCAGCAACACCTTGCCGTCGCCGACCTTGGCACGGATGTCCTCAATGGACTTGCGCATGAAGTCGCCCATCGTCCAGTCACCGGTCGCGCCGCAGACCTCATACAGGAAGTTACGCAGCATGGCCTGGCCATACTCGGTGTGGTTGACCTCCGGGTGGAACTGCACGCCATAGAAGCCGCGTGCTTCGTCGCAGATGCCGACCGTCGGGCAGGCAGCCGAGTGCGCCACGAGCTGGAACGACTCCGGCACCTTGGCCATGTAATCGCCGTGGCTCATCCACGTGATGCTCTGCTCCGGCAGGCCGCGGAAGAGACGGCAGTCGGTATCGAACCAGGTCTGCGTCTTGCCGTACTCACGCGCGGTGTCTTTGCCGGCGGCAGTCACTTCCCCGCCGAGATACTGCGCCATAAGCTGGCAGCCGTAGCAGATGCCAAGAATGGGGATGCCAAGCTGGAAGATCTCAGGATCGACCTGCGGCGAACCTTCGGCGTACACACTCTGCGGGCCGCCGGTAAAGATGATGCCGATGGGGTCAAAGGCACGGATCTCGTCGACGGACATGGTGTGCGGCTTGACTTCGCAATACACATTGCACTCGCGCACACGGCGCGCAATGAGCTGATTATACTGCCCTCCAAAATCGAGGACGATGACAGACTGATTCGGCATGGATGACGCTCTCCTTATTCGACGGTAACGGATTTGGCAAGGTTTTTCGGCTTATCGATCGCGCAGCCATTGGCCTTCGCAACATAATAAGCAAAGAGCTGCAGCGGCACGATCTCCGCCGGGACAACGAACAGATTATCCATCCGCGGCACAAGGATGACATCATCCGCCTCGGAATAGATGGCCCGGTTGCCCTCGAGCGCCACGCCGAGCACGCGCGCACCGCGCGCCTTGACCTCCTTGACGTTGCTCATGGTCTTGTCAAACAGCGGCTCGTAGCACGCGACAGCGATGACGAGGCGATTTTCTTCGATGAGCGCGATGGTGCCGTGCTTGAGCTCGCCCGCGGCATAGGCCTCCGAGTGCAGGTAAGAGATCTCCTTGAGCTTCAGCGAGCCCTCCATGCAGACGGCATAGTCCACATTGCGGCCGATGAAGAACAGGGACGGATTGTTTTTATAGCGCTCAGCCAGCTGCGCGATCTGCGGGTTGAGGTCGATGGCGCGCTGCACCATCTGCGGCAGGATCATGAGATCGTCCGTGAGTTTGGCGGCCTCTTCCCTGCTCAGGCAGCCGCGCTTCTCGCCCAGATAGAGCGCCAGCAGATACAGCACCGACACCTGCGTGGTGTAGCCCTTCGTGGTCGCAACGGCGATTTCCGGGCCGGCCCATGTGTAAATGACATCGTCCGAGATGCGGGCGATCGTGCTGCCGACAACGTTGACGATTGAGAGCACATAAGCGCCCTTGCCCTGCGCCTCGCGGATGGCGGCGATGGTGTCCGCCGTCTCGCCGGACTGCGAGATGATAATCATGAGCGTGTGTTCATCCACGATCGGGTCGCGGTAGCGGAACTCGCTCGCGAGGTCGGCATCGACCGGGATATGCGTGAGCTTTTCGAGCGCGTATTTGCCCGCCTGACCGGCATAAAACGCCGAACCGCAGGCCGTGATCATAATTTTGTTGAAGCCCATGAGCTGTGCATCCGTCATCTTCAGCTCGTCAAACACGACGCGGTGATCTTTCACACGCGGGTCGAGCGTGGACTTGATGGCGCGCGGCTGCTCCATGATCTCCTTGAGCATAAAGTGCTCATAGCCGCCCTTTTCGGCCGCCTCAATGTCCCACGCGACGCGGGAAACGGGCTTTTCGATCGGCTTGCCGGTGCAGTCAAAGACGGTATAACCGTCGGCACGCACCTCGGCGAGCTCCCCATCGTCGAGATAGACCACATTTTTCGTGTGCGACACGAGCGCCGTGACGTCGGAGGCAAAGAAGTTCTCGCCCGCGCCGACGCCGATAATGAGCGGGCAGCCGTTGCGCGCGATGAAAAGCTGATCCGGGCAATCGGCGCACAGGATGCCGAGCGCGTAGCTGCCCTCCAGGCGGCCGAGCGTTTTGAGCACAGTGTCCTTGAGATTGCCGTCGCCGGTATAATACATATCCAGCAGGTGCACAATGACCTCGGTATCCGTCTCACTATGGAACACAAAGCCCTTGGCCTGCAGCATCTCGCGCAGCTCCATGAAGTTTTCGATGATGCCGTTTTGCACGATGGCGAACTTGCCGTCGTTGCTCACATGCGGATGGGCATTCGCCTCCGTCGGCGCGCCGTGCGTTGCCCAGCGCGTATGGCCGAGGCCAATGTAGCCATGAAGATCCTCACCATCATGCGTTTTGGCAAAAAGGTTCTTGATCACGCCGCAGGACTTGGCCAGTTCGATCGTGCTGCCGTCGAGCACAGCGATGCCGGCCGAGTCATAACCGCGGTATTCGAGCTTCTGGAGCCCTTCGAGAAGGATCGGCGCAGCCTGCTGCGCGCCGACGTATCCAACGATTCCACACATAGTCGGTTCTCCTTATTATTTTGAAAAGTCATCGTTATTGCAATTTTATGCCGGCGCCGTACAAATACGTACAAAACGCCAAAATAGCATGCTAAATTTTATACCGTTATCCCGCCCATGTCAAGTTGCGGTTTGTGAACATACTATGTGACGGTGTCCCAATCTAAGAAACCGCCAGTTTGTCAAAGTAAACTGGCGGCACGGGAAATAAGTGTTTCGTGACACACTTGAAACAAGTACTTAGACACTCACGGCTTGTAAAAAGATATAACTTATAACTATGGTGTCATCTCATCTTCCTCAAAATCAATTGCCCCAAAATATTTGAGAATGAGCGGACGTGCATCCTCCACGTGAAATCCCGAAATTATGAGAGCTCGGAAAGGGTAACGAAGCCAATACGCTATGACCGATGAATGCTTTTCAAACCGTCTGCATCCTTTTGAACTTATGACGTAGGCCGTTCTTGCATCCCACAATGTATGTGATACTTGCTCAACGCGCTCCCAAGGGAAAAAACGCACAGGGAAAAACAGTAAATAGCGATAAATTCCATTTTCATTGATGCGGTCATTTTCTGAGCCAATAACAAAGCCAAGGCACGCGAATATCACAAGATAAATGTGAGTTCCACGGTCAACAGGCGCAAAAAGGGCAATAATTAAAGGAACAAAAGATAAAACTAGCGCAACATAATTTGGCCCATTTTTGAATTGACCAGGTGACGTTGCCCGGTGTGTTGATTTTTGAAACATAAATCCAACGCCCTCCTGTTGAGGAATATTACTTATCCATTTCTGTACAATAGATTATATCTGAAAAACACAATCATCGCAACTATAACAATACGGCGCATATCCCCACGCGCCGAACGCCGCCGGAAAGAAAGGCAAACGCCGACAAAAACGCTTGCAAAAATTGCATTTTTCTGCTCTGCATACTTCCATCCTGTCCGCAGAAAATAGTAGCGGGTCAAGAAACCCAAAACACGAAAAGGAGATGGAAAACGAAATGGCTACTTCCAACAGCAACAATCTGGTCAACCCCAATGCCCGCGAGGCGATGAACCGCTTCAAAATGGAGGCCGCTGCGGAAATGGGCGTGAACCTCAAGCAGGGTTACAACGGCGACCTGACGTCCCGTCAGGCCGGCAGCATCGGCGGCCAGATGGTCAAAAAGATGATCGCCGCCTACGAAAACGGCATGCAGTAATCTGAGCAAATCCTAAAAAAGCAGGGTCGCGGAATTCCGCGGCCCTGTTTCCTGTTTGCATCATTTCCCGGGATAAGCGGCGAAAAACGCCTCGATCACGGCGGCCGGGGCTGTGCATGAGCCCTGGATCATGGTCGGCTTGCCGCCGCCGCGGCCGGAGATGGCGGCGTTGATGGCCTTCGCCTCCGCGCGCAGATCGACCGTGCGGCTGCCGATGATATAGCGATAGCCCTCCGCGTCGCTGCCGGTGAAAGCGGCGCAGACGCCGCCGGCAAGCAGCATGCCGGCATTGACGAATTCGCGCATGGCGATGGGATCGTCAAAGCGGTCGATGACGCAGATGCTGCCGGGCGTCTCCTGCAGCAGCTGCAGCCGCTGCTCATTGAGACGGCGCTCCAGTTCCGCGGCCGCAGCCTTGTGCTGTGCGATCTCGTCGAGCAGCCGCTGCACAGCCGGAACGACGTCCGCCTGCCGCACGGACAGCTGCGCCGAGAGCGCCGCGACCTGCGCACTCTTTTCCCGATAGTCCGCCTCCGCGTCTGACCCGCACAGGATCGTCACGCGCACGCCGCCGCGGTGGCGCATGACCGACGTGAACTTGATCGCGCCGATCTCGCCCGTGTGCGACACGTGCGGCGCGCAGCAGGCGCAGACATCGTAGCCCTCCACGGTCACAATGCGCACATCCTCCTTCAGGTCGAGCTTGCTGCGGTATTCCATATGCGCCAGCCGCTCCGGCGCCGGGTACTCCGTCCGGATCGGCACATTGCGGTACACAGCCTCGTTCGCGAGCCGCTCGATGTGCATGAGCTGCTGCCATGTGAGCTCGCCGCTATAATCCATCGTGATCGTCTCTTCCCCAAGGTGGAAGCCAACGTTGTCAAATCCGTATTCGCTGTGGATCAGCCCCGAAATGATGTGCTCACCCGAATGGCCCTGCATGCGCCGGAAGCGCTGCGGCCAGTCGATCTCCCCGCGCACCTGCGCGCCGGGCGTAAGCGGCACGTCCGTATAGTGTACGATCGCATCCGGCAGGAGCTGCACATCGAGAACGCGCGCGCCGCCGAGCACGCCGGTATCAGCCGGCTGGCCGCCGCCCTCCGGGAAAAACACCGTCTGATCGAGCACGACGGCGTAGCGCTCCCCGTCCGGGTCACAGCGCAGCACGGTCGCGGAAAAATCACGCCGGTGGCTGTCGAGATCATATAATTTCCTGGTCATGGTCAAATCCCCCATTTCTCATACTAGTATAACAGGATTTTTCGTCGCTCTCAACCCTTGCTTATTTGTGTCGAATATCGTATCCTTGTGCCACCAACAGAAATAAGGTGATATTATGAACCAGAAACTCAGAAATCTCGTCTACACCGCCATGCTCATAGCGCTGTGCTGCGTGGCGACGCTCGTCATCAAGATTCCGACCATGACCGGCGGCTATCTCAACGCCGGCGATATTGTGGTCGTGCTCGCCGCCCTGCTGGCCGGCCCGCTCTACGGCGGCGTGGCTGCCGGTTTTGGCTCCGGCCTGGCGGACGTGATCTCCGGCTACATGAGCTACGCCCCCGGCACGCTCGTCGTCAAAGGGTGCGCGGCCGTGGTCGCGGCGCTGATCTTCCGCGCCTGCCGCAAAAAGAACTTCGGCTTCGCGCTGCTGAGCGCCATCTGCGGCGAGATTATCATGGTGCTGGGCTACTTTGCGTTTGAGGATTTCATTCTTTGCTACGGCATGGCCGCGGCGGCAGAGATCCCGGGCAACGCAGCACAGGCTGCCGTCGGCATCGTGGGCGGTCTGGCGCTGTACTTTGCGCTGAACAAAGTGCCGCAGATCCGCGATTTCTCCGAGGCTGCGCTGGCAAAAAAGCAGAAATAAATCCATTCCATACGCAAAACAGCCGCTCCCGATCGGGAGCGGCTGTTATTTTATCGCTATTTACACCACGCGCACGCGGATGACCTCCGGGATGCGGTCGATCTTTGCAACCTGATCGGCATCGAGGCGGCCGTTGAGGTCGATCATGGCATAGGCGTATGCGCCGTAGGCCTTGTTGATCATGTTCTCAACGTTCAGGCCCGTGCTGCAGGTGATCTCGAGGAACTGGTTGAGCATTGTCGGCACGTTCTGGTGCAGGATGCACACGCGGCTGACGCCCATGCGCTCGAGCGTCGCGTCCGGGAAGTTGACGGAGTTTTTGATGTTGCCGTTGGCAAGATAATCATAGAGCTCGCGCGCGGCCATGACGGCGGACTTCTCCTCGCTCTCGGGTGTGCAGGCACCCAGATGCGGCAGCGCGATGATATTCTCCACACCGACGACCTTCTCATTGGGAAAGTCCGTGACATACTTGCCGACGCGGCCGGAAGCGAGGGCGGCCAGCATGGCGTCGTCATCCACGATCTCGGCGCGCGACTCGTTGATGATGCGCACGCCGTCTTTCATCTTGGAAAACGCCGTCGCATCGAGCATATGGAACGTCTGATCCGTGTATGGCACGTTGATGCTGATATAGTCCGCCTTGGCATAGATGCCGTCGAGGTTCACCTCGTGCTTGACATCGCGCGAGAGACGCCAGGCGGCGTCCACGGACAGGTACGGGTCGTAGCCGCAGACGTTCATGCCGAGGTTCACGGCGGCGTTTGCGATGAGCGCACCGATCGCGCCGAGGCCGATGACGCCCAGCGTCTTACCCATGAGCTCCGGGCCGGCAAACTGCGACTTGCCCTTCTCGACGAGGGCGGGAATGTCCTTGCCCCTGCCGTTGAGACTCTTGACCCAGTCGATGCTGCCGAGCACGTCGCGCGACGAGAGCACGAGCGAGCAGAGGATCTGCTCCTTGACCGCCTCGGCGTTTGCGCCGGGCGAGTTGAACACGACGATGCCGCGGTGGCAGCAGTCCTCAAGCGGGATGTTGTTCGTGCCGGCACCGGAGCGCGCAATGGCGATCAGGCTCGGCTCAAAGGCATAGCTGTGCAGGTCGGCCGAGCGCAGGATCAGGCCGTTCGGATCCGGAATGTTCTCCCCGACGATGCAGCCGTGTTCTTCGAGCTTCTGCAGGCCGCAGGGAGATATATGGTTCATGGTCTTAATTTTATACATGATGTTCTACCTCAAACTGTTTCAGATAATCCACGAGCGCATCCACACCCGCCATCGGCATGGCGTTATAGAGCGAAGCGCGCATGCCGCCGGCGATGCGGTGGCCCTTGAGATTCAGCAGTCCGCGCGCCGCCGCGCCGCTGATAAATTCCTTATCGAGCGCATCGTCCCCGGTGCGGAACGTGACGTTCATATCCGAGCGGGAGTCCGGCTGCGCGCAGGGATGAAACAGCGCGCTGTTATCGAGAAAGTCATACACCTTTGCGGCGCGCGCATGCTTGAGCTGCTGCATGCCTTCCACGCCGCCCTGCCGCTCGAGCCACGCGAGCACAAGGCCAAGGATGTAAATGCACCAGCACGGCGGTGTGTTGTACATGGAATCCTTGTCGATCATGCGCTGATAGCTGTACATGACCGGCGTAATGGGCAGCTCGTGTCCGGCGAGGCTGCGGTCAACGATCGCGACCGTCAAGCCGGCCGGGGCCATGTTCTTCTGCGCGCCGGCAAAGATCACGCCGTATTTTGACACGTCAACCGGGCGTGAAAGAATGTCCGACGACATGTCGCACGCAAGCGGCACGCGGCCGGTCTCCGGCACGTACTGCCACTCGGTGCCGTAGATCGTGTTATTGGCACAGTAATAAAAATAGGACGCGTGCGCATCGAGCTGCAGCTCGCTCTGCCGCGGAATGCGGGTGTGGCCGCAGGTGGAGGTATCCGCCGCGATGTGCACCCTGCCGTACTTCTCGGCCTCTTTGGCCGCATTGCCGGAAAAATGCCCGGTCACGGCATAGTCCGCCGTCCCCTGCTCGCCCATCAGATTGAGCGGGATCATGGAAAACTGCGCCGTGCCGCCGCCCTGCAGAAACAGGATCTCGTGTGTGTCCGGCACGGACAGCGCAGCGCGGAAACGCGCCTTCACGTCCTGAAAAATATCCGAAAAGGCCTGACTTCGGTGACTCATCTCCATCACGGACATGCCCGTGCCATGGTAATTGAGCAATTCCGTCTGCGCCTGACGGAGCACTTCCTCCGGCAGGACCGACGGTCCGGCAGAAAAATTGAACGTTTCACTTCGGGTCACGGAAAATCGCCTCCAGGGGTCAAAATTCATCGCATGCAGCACATTCTGCATGGATTGAGAAAAGTCTAACACGTTCCGCAAAGCGCGTCAAACCAAATCCCCCACAAGCATTTGATCGGAAACGGCAGAGATTTTGACATTTTTCACAACGCCGCGCAGATTGCCCCCCGCAACGCGCACCAGACAATAGTTATCCGAGTGCCCGACCCAGTTTCCGTCGTGCTCCGTCTCGAACAAAACGGGTAAAATCCGGCCGACCTGCTGCGCCAGATAGCGCTGCTTGCAGGCATCGGCCACGCGCTGCGCCTCGTGCGCACGCGCCGACTTGACCGCGTGGCTGAGCTGCTCCGGCATGGCGTCTGCCTTCGTGCCGGGACGGCGGGAATACGGAAACACGTGCACGGCCGCAAAGCCGACCTGCTCCAAAAACGCCACCGCCGCCGCCTGATCGGCCTCCGTCTCACCGGGGAAGCCCGTGATCATGTCCGCCGTGAGCGCACACCCCGGGAAATACCGCCGCAGCCGCTCGACGCAGGCGAGAAACTCCGCCGTGTTATATTTGCGGTTCATGCGCGCGAGCGTGCGGTCGCACCCGCTTTGCAGTGAGAGATGAAAATGCCGGCAGACCTGCCCGGTCGCGGCGGCGCGGCGGCAGAAGTCCTCCGTGATGACCGTCGGCTCAAGGGAACCCAGGCGCAGGCGCATCTGCGGCGCGGCCGCGGCAACCGTCTCCACAGCGTCGGCCAGTGTCAGCGCGCCCGGCAGATCCCGGCCGTAGGACGCGATCTCGATGCCGGTCAGCACCAGCTCCCGGTAGCCCTCGGCGGCCAGATGCGCCACCTGACGCGCCATTTCATCCAGCGGCAGGCTGCGGATGCGGCCGCGCGTATACGGGATGACGCAGTAGGTGCAGAAATTGTTGCAGCCGTCCTGAATCTTCAGCATCGCGCGCGTACGGCCGTAAGCCGCGCCCGCCGGCAGCGGCTCAAAGTCAAAGCGCTGGAACGGATTATCCACGCACGTGACGGGCGTGTGCTCGCGAAATGCACGCAGAATATCGTCCACAAACGCCTTCTTGCTGCCGCTGCCGTGCACCACGTCGGCACCGATGGACGCCGCGTCCTCCGGACTGAGCTGCGACCAGCAGCCGCACACGGCGCACAGCGCCTGCGGGTGTTCCTCGCGCAGTTTGCGGATCATCTGGCGCGACTTGCGCCCGCCCTCCGCCGTGACGGCGCAGGTGTTGACGACGATCAGGTCGACCGGTTCGCCGTCCGCCGCGGGCGTAAAGCCGTGCGCGTGCAGGAGCGTTTCGATCGCCTGCGCTTCATACTGGTTGACCTTGCAGCCAAGGGCGGTTATAATGTAGTGCATAAAAACATCTCCAAATCGAGGTAAGAAATCATGGTTTATCTGGACAATGCCGCAACGACCCGTGTCTGCCCGGAGGCAGCGGAGGCGGCAGTACATATGATGACGGAGTGCTTTGGCAACCCGAGCACGACCTACAAGCTCGGCCGCGAGGCCAAGGCCGCCGTGGATAAGGCGCGCAGCCAGATCGCGAAAGCGCTCGGCTGCCAGCCGGACGAGGTGTATTTCACATCCTGCGGCTCCGAGGGCGACAACTGGGCGCTCATCTCCGGCGCGCGGTACATGCGCCGCCGCGGGAAACACATCATCAGCTCCGCCGTGGAGCACGACGCGGTGCGCAAGTCGCTGGACTTTCTGGAAAAAGAGGGCTACGAGATCACGCGCCTGCAGCCGGACGGCACCGGCGCCATCCCGCTCGAGCGCGTGCGCGCGGCGCTGCGGCCGGACACGATCCTCGTCTCGCTCATGATGGTCAACAATGAGACCGGCGCGGTCAATGACATTGCCGCCGTCGCCCGGATGCTCAAGGTGGAAAACAGCATTGCCCTGCTGCACACGGACGCCGTGCAGGGATTTCTAAAGGTGCCGTTCTCGGCCAAAACGCTCGGCGCGGACATGATCACCATCAGCGGCCACAAAATCCACGCGCCGAAAGGCATCGGTGCGCTCTACATCCGCAGCGGGCTGAAGCTGCCGCCCTATATCCTCGGCGGCGGGCAGGAGCGCGGCATACGCGCCGGCACGGAGGCCACGCCGCAGATTGCCGCCTTTGGTACGGCGGCCGAGATCGGCAGCGCAAAAATGGCCGAGGCCACAAAAACCATGGCCGAGCTGCGTGCCCACGCCATTGACCGGCTGACAGCCGAGGTGGACGGTCTTGTCGTCATCGGCGGCGGCTCACCGCATATTCTCAGCATTTCCCTGCCCGGCTACCGGAGCGAGGTTTTGATGAACTTCCTCGAAGCCCGCGGCATTTACACATCAAAAAGCTCCGCCTGCAAAAAGGGCGGGCGGAGCCATGTACTTGAGGCGATCGGGCTGCCGGCGAACGTGATCGACGGCGCGCTGCGCATCAGCTTTTCGCGCTACACCACGCGGGAAGACATCGACGCGCTGTGTGATGCGCTGCGGGATGCAAAGCAATCCCTCTTCCCGTCACTTCACTGAACCATCCTGCGTATCCTTAAGCGATTCGGGCGGCGCTTCCTTCGGGAGGCGCACCGGCCGCATCGTGGCATCGTCGATGTAATCCAGGTCCATATATTCTGCGGTCTCCGTCTGGAGGCCGCGTTTTTTCAGCCCGTCATTGACCAGCTTCTCCAGGCCGGCATAGATCACAACGAACACCGGCACACCCAGCAGCATGCCGATAAAGCCGAACAGGCCGCCGCCGAGCAGGATGGCGAACATGATCCAGAAACCGTTGATGCCGGTGGAATTTCCAAGGATCTTCGGCCCGATGATATTGCCGTCGATCTGCTGCAGGACAATGATGAAGATGACGTAGATCAGGCACTTCATCGGCGAGACAAGCAGAATGATCAGCGCCGTCGGCACCGCGCCGATAAACGGGCCGAACACGGGGATGATGTTCGTCACGGCGACGATCACGCTCACGAGCACGACATACGGCATGCGCATGATCGCACAGCAGATATAGCAGATGACGCCGATGATGGCGGAGTCAATGACCTTGCCGCTGATAAAGCCCATGAACGCCGTGTCCGTGAACCGGACGGCCTTGAGGATGCGCTTGGAGGCCTTGACGGAAAACAGACTGTAGAGCACCATCTTGGACTTTGCGAGAAACAGCTCCATATTCGACAGCACATAGCAGGCGACGACGAAGCCGATGAGCACATCGAGGATCGCACGCAAAACGGCATAGATGCCGGTCGTCACACTCGTGACCACCTTGCCCATGGACGGCAGCAGCGCAGTCTTCGCCCAGTCGAGCAAACTATCCGACACATTGCCGGTCGCAGAGAGGAGCACTTCCTCTACCTCAGGATTGTTCTCAAAGAACTTGTTGATCCACCCGGTGATCGTATCATAGTAATCCTGCGAGTTGAGCACGATGCTCTCCACGCTCGTGTAGATCTGCGGGATGATGAGCCAGATGAGGGCGGCGATGATGAGCAGCGCGACCAGAATCGAGAGCGCGACGGACAGGCCGCGCGCAAGTGAGGTGCGCACCGGTTTTTTCGGGCGGATCTTTTTGAGCAGCGGCTCAAAGAGCTTGCGCTGGAATACCTTCGTCAGCGGCCAGAGCAGGTAGGCGATCACCATGCCCCAGATGATCGGGCTGAGGATACCGAGCAGCGAACTGATCGCATCGCCGATCGATTTGCCGTGCTGCAGCAGCATGTAAAACAGAATGCAGCACGCGATCACGCCGAACGCCGTGATGCCCCAACCGAGGTATTTGTTTTTTGGATCAAATCGCTTCATAAACCGTCTCCCCCATCGCGCCCGGCGGCGCCCACCAGTGTCTGTAATCAGTCTGATTTATTTTACTATCATGTGCCCGCACCGTCAAGCCGGTAATCCCGGGCTTTTCGCACATTTGCGACACGGTGCGCCGCATCTTGACACGCTCTGAGCGGTTTGGTGTGCAAAAGCCTGTGCAAATTGTGGGGAGCCGGACTGCTTTTCCACGCATCACCGGCATAGGGTGATAAGGAGAAATCAACGGAAAGGGCTGAGCATATGAAACGATTGACCTGTCTGCTGCTGGCGGCGCTGCTGCTGCTCACACCCGCAATGGCGCTCGAGCAGCCCACGGACGAAGAGCTGAAGATATCCGCACCGTCAGCGATCCTGATGGAGCGCTCGACCGGCACGGTGTTATATGAGAAAAACGCCGATGAGCACCTATCCCCCGCCAGCGTGACGAAGATCATGACGCTGCTGCTCATCATGGAGCAGCTCGACAGCGGCCAGC
>QWCY01005497.1_pt1 | contig 23580 bp, 19 predicted proteins | sample 1972631 | NCBI WGS metagenome assembly QWCY01 (sample SAMN09866696, study PRJNA288562) | Human gut metagenome isolate pre1_stool, whole genome shotgun sequencing... | isolation source: gut | host: Homo sapiens | place: USA: California
CATCCAGTATTATCTGCGCTTTTGGCTTAGCAGCTGCCGCACCTCGCTCGCCGTATCGGCACTTAGAATTATGCGGTATTGCCTTTAATTGGCTTCGCATAAAAAAGAGTAATAGTCGTGTGGTGCCCACGGCGGCGCATTTTAACTAGGTCAGCTGCTCCGGCAAGAAGTATTCTGGCCAGAGCTGCCAACCTGTTTTATTCGCACCGCCGCGGGCGGTGCACCGACATTATTCTTTATTCATTATTATTTATTATTTCATTCCTGATAGAAAAATAGCGCCCGACGGTTTAAGCGTACCTGTCGGGCGCTGTTTGTTTATTTGCTTATTTATCCGGTTCACAGTCCAGAATGGAGGGAATATTGGCCCATTTATCCGGTTCGGCTTCGTACCGTTCGTGCAGCCAAGCAACGGCGGCATCGAGCCCCTCCTGATTGCCGGGGAACTCTGCCATCTCCTGCTTTTCATCGGCGGTGTGTTCCAAGCTCCATGGGCCGGGCCAGATGGTGGCGGTCAGATATTCGATCTTCCGCTTGCCGCTTTCATCGGCGGGGTCAGCTTTTTTGGTGGGGGCTACCAGATAGCGCATGCCGCCCTGTGCGCCGGAGTACGGGTTGCCGCAGTGGAACCAATGGTAGATGGGCAGGCAGTCCAGCATAAAATCTCCTCACTTTCAGGTTTTGCTGCGGTTCAGTTCCGCGCGTAGTTGGATCAGGCGGGCAATATCTTCCTTATCGGCCTGGGTCAGTTGGTCTTTCAGGTTCTGGTAGGCGGCAATGGGTTCGTCCTGAATCAAAGCGTCCAGTTCCGCCCCGGCAGGGGAGCCCTGCCACCCGGCCAGGTAGCCGGGCACCACGCCAAGGCAGGCGGCAATGCTTTCCAGCTTATCCAGCGGAATATTGGTTACAATGCCGGTCTCGTATTTATAAACCGCTTGTTTGGTCACATGCACCTGTTCGGCCAGCTGCTCCTGTGTCAGCCCTTTGGCGGTGCGTGCTTCGCGGATGCGTTCCCCAATGGTCATGCGGATCACCTCCCAAAAAGTATAGCAAAAAACCTGCGGGTTTACAAGATGATAAAAATAACTTGACAAGTTACAGCGAGGATGCTATCCTGTGAGTAACCTGATAAGTTTCAAGAAGGAATGTTCTCTTTCGGCTGCAAAACAGGCAAAGACAGAGGGCAATACCGCATAATTCTAAGTGCCGATACGGCGAGCGAGGTGCGGCAGATGCCAAGCCAAAAGCGCAGATAATACTGGATGCTGCAAAGGTGAGCCTTTCATTTGGAATACAAGTAACTTATCAGGTTTCAAATGGATCATAAGGAGGAATGGAATGACCCACGAAATTGAACTGGAAGGATATTACCCTAAAATTCTTGGCAGCCCCATGCGTATGCTGTGCCTTGGCACCAAAGCCAGCTATGGCATGGAGGTTCTGCATTTCCAGCGCGGCACCGGGTGGGATGGCCTTGCGCTGGATGTCACGTTTACCCCGGACCCCCAGGCGGAGGGGACAACGGTGCTGGCGGATGCAGGGGACACCGTAGCGGTGCCGCCCGCCGCCACAGCGCAGGCAACCAACAGCGGTAGCGTTACGGTGCGCGGCGTGCGGGATGGCGTGCAGTGCATCAGCTGCAACATCCCATACCTGGTGCTGAACCACGCCCCGGTGCCCGGCCAGCAGACCGACCCGGCGGAAAGTGTGTGGAAACAGTATGCCGATAAGCTGATCCCCGCGGGCGGCAGTACCGGGCAGGTGCTGGCCAAGGCGTCCGCGCAGGATATGGACCTGTACTGGGCCGACGGCACCACCACCCAAACCGAAACCACACCCCACATGCTGACCAACGCGGGCCGCAGCAAAAAGAAAGCCATTGTATCGTTTGTGGATGACGACTGCCGCAGCGAAGCGTACACCGTGCTGTTCCCGCTGGTGCAGGAGCTTGGTATGCCTTATACCGTGGCTTGCCCGGCGGGGCTTATGGGCAAAACCGGCCGCATGACGGTGGAACAGCTGCAGGAAATGGCGCGCAGCGGCGTGACGGTGGCATGCCATACGATGACCGAAACCGATATGGAGCAGGATACCCCCGAAACGCTGGAAGCCACCCTGCAGCAGTTTGAAGCAGAGATGCGCCGCTGGGGCATCCGCGGGGTGCGCAGCTATGCCTATGTGAACGGGCGCTATAAGGCGGACTGCCTGAACACCGTAAAAAAGCATTTTGACCTGGGCCTTACGGTGGAAAAAGGCATCAACCAGATCCCGTATGAAAGCTGCCGCATGAAGCGCGTGGAAGTGTTCCCAAAGAACAAAAGCTACACGATGGAGGATGTAAAAGCGTGGGTAGACAAAGCCGTGCAGGATGGCGGCTGGCTGATTTTGATGACCCACGCATGGTACACGACCTTTGATGCAGCACAGCTCAAAGAGCTGGTGGGGTATATCCGGGCCAGCGGTGCGGAGCTGATGGACCTGTACGATGCACTGGATGCCACTGGCAACGTGGTGGAAGCGGGCGACTACCAAAAGCCGGGCGCGGATGCAGCGGAACCGTTTTTTGTGGTGGATGCGGATGGCCGCGCCTGGACCAACGCGCTGGAGAACTTACGCCCGGCAGATGGCATCACCAATGTGGGGGCAGCCCTGCAAAGTGGATATGTGATCTCCACCGCCACCGGCAAGGCAATCAAAACATCAGATACCGGGTTCCGGGTCACCCAGCCGGTGGATGTGACAAGCGCGGCCCAGGTGTTGGTAACGGCCTGGGCGTATGCGGGTTTTGCGCTCTATTCTTTCTTTGATGCGGCGGGTACCTGCCTTGCCGTAAAAGCGGCCGATGCCGATTATGCTGCGGGCGGCAATACCCTGACCCGGCAGGCAGTGGCCGTGCCGCAGGGGGCAGCCACTTTGATCGTGGCGGGCAATTTGTACCAGGCGCTGCCCGCCGTCAGGCTGGTCAGTGCGGCAAACCTGGTGCAGCAGGTAAAAAGCATGACGGTTGCCTGGCACGCCAACTATGTGCTCAAAATTTCCGGCTCGACCGTCAACTATGCAAGCGAGAATCGGCGCATCAGCGAAAAAGTTGCCGCTGCGGCAGGGGATACCTACCGCCTGAGCTGTTCGGCCAACTGGAACAACGCGCTGTATGTGATCTATGCGGCAGACAACAGCGTGCTGGCCTGCCGCCAGGCCCCCAACAATGCCGCTGGTGAGGTACTGACCGACTTTGCGGTGACAATGCCGGAAAACACTGCCTATTTCCGCGTGGCAGCAAACCTGGAAATCCAGCCGGAATCCTACGCGGTGGCCCAATACACCACCCGCATTGCGGCCAAAGCCCCGGTGCTTACGGTTGCAGCGGTGCGCACCCTGCTGGATATTTTGCGGGCGGGGACCTATACCCAAAGCCAGCAAAGCGCCATCCAGAATCTGGAAAATGCACTGCTGATCATAGACTGACAATACAGCGCGGTTTTTCAACAAAAAATCCAAAGGCTGTTGAATAAAAAGAAAAAGCGCAGAACCACTTTTGGTTCTGCGCTTTTTTGGAGCGGGATACGAGTCTCGAACTCGCCACCTACTGCTTGGGAAGCAGTCACTCTACCGGATGAGCTAATCCCGCATCGGTAGCTTTTATTATACTTCCCAAGTTCCGGTTTGTCAAGCCCCGGTCGAAGGTATCAGCCGTCAACGGATTCAATCGCGCCAACGGGGCAGGTCTGCATGGCATCGGTGGCGGCGGCTTCATCGGGGCCGGTTACATCGGCAGGGGCAGCGGCTGCGGTGCCGCCGTCCGTCATGGTAAAAACTTCGGGGCAGGTGCTCACGCACAAACCGCAGCCGATGCAGTCGGCATTTACATGGAACTTCATGGGCAGTCATCCTTTCACGATGTGTTATCAACAGTATGCCCAATCAGCGGCAATCAATCCATGCTTTCTGCGTTTTCTGCGGCGGCTTCCCCGGCGGCATAGGTTTCGTTGGTATGGCCTGCAAAGGGGTAGGTACGGGTTTCGGTGGCGGTAATGCTGGTTACGCCGAACCAGCGGGCGCGGCCCAAAGCGAGGGAATCCTCACCGTTTTCGCGGATATCCGGCAGGCCGTATGCGCCGCACCATTTGGTGTAGGGTTCGATACCATAGCTAATAATGTTAGCCGCGGCGGACTCATCCAGCTCGCTAATCTCCTGCCGCAGCGTCTGGGTGCGCACATGGTCCATCATCCAGTAGCAGGCAGTGTCATACCCGGCTTCCAGCATGTGGATGCCGCAGACGATCCCCACGCAGGCGCTCAGGCAGGCAAGGCCCCGGCGGAACGCTTTGCTGTTCAGCTGTACCAGGCAGGCGGCGCAGGCGGCAGCCAGCAGAGCAAACACACCGTGGGTGGAGCGGGGATAGTAGTCATGGCTGCCGATCATGGCAAAGTTTGCCCCCAGCGCCCCGGCCAGCAGAATCAGCGGCCACAGCAGGTCAGCTTTTACAGCATCCTGCCGGGCAAAGCAGAGCAGCAAAAACAAAATCGCAAAGGAAAACAGCAGGGGCAGGGCATAGTCTTTGAGCATATTCAGGCAGGCAAAAAAGCGCATGGCGTACCGGGTCAGCAGACTGTCGTAATCGCTGAAGCCGCTGGCACGGTTAAAGTTGCCGCGCGCGGTGATGAGCAAAGCAAACCCAACCAGCGCCCCCGCCAGGCCGGTCGCCATCCAGGCGGGCAGCCTGCGCTCCCGCTTGAACACAACAGCGCCGGCCAGTACCAAACAAACCAGCATTCCGGCGCTGGTATTCTCGCTTAACCAACCAGCCAGCAGCCCGGCCAACGCCATGCCGGCCGCCATGCGCGCCGTACTGGCAAACGGCTGCTGCAAATAATACCGCCAGGGCAGCAAAAAGGCGCAGCATCCCACCGTGGCCCACAGGTAGTTGCAGGCGCCGCACATCCACAAATTGGTCTGGCCAAATACAGGGCTGATCTCCCACAGCGCGGCATAAATCAGGGCCAAAGCCAGCCAGTCCGCTTTTTGGCTGCGCCGCCCAACGGCCAGCTTGTACAAAACCAGACCCAGCGCCATAAACATCCCAGCATTGCACACATTAAACAGAAGCTTGGGAAACATGGTGAACCCCTGGGCAAAAAATTTGACGATGACCCGGCCGCTCCATTCGTGATAGTGGAACACCAGGCTGGAAATCAACTGCGGCAGGCTGTGCAGCCGTTCGCCGGTATCAAAGGCATAAGCGAAAGTGTAATCATCGGCCAGGTAGGGCGTTAAGCAGTTCAGCAGCAGCATCCAGCAGAACACCAGCCCGGCCACAAGCCGGAACATGCGGCTGCTGAGGGGCTTTTTTGTTTGTGCCATGGGCAACCTCCAAAACAAAAACGGGCCCCCTGCCGAACAGGGGAGCCCGTAAGATCAACATTATCTTTATTATATCGGTTGTGCTGCCAAAGTGCAAGGTCAGTCCTTTTTGTTGCGGGCGATGCCTGCAACAACGCCGGAAAGCGCCAGCAGCGCCAGCAGGTTGGGAACCGCCATCAGACCGTTAAAGAAGTCCGCCAGCGCCCAAACCAGATCCACTTTCAGGGAAGAACCGATCAGGATGAACAGCACAACAATCAGGCTGTACACCTTGGTGTGCTTGGAGCCGAACAGAGCGTTGAAGTTGACCTGGCCGAAGAAGTACCAGCCCAAAATGGTGGAGAACGCAAAGAACAGCATGCAGATGGCAATGAACACCTTGCCGAAGGAACCAAACATCAGGCTGAATGCGGCCTGGGTCAGGGCGGTGCCGGTCATGCCTTCCGGAATCAGGCCGGAGGTGATCAGTACCAGGGCGGTCAGAGTCAGGATGACAAAGGTATCAACGAATACGCCGATGATGGCCAGCGCACCCTGGTCCTGCGGCTGCTTGACCTTGGCCAGTGCGTGGGCGTGCGGGGTGGAGCCAAGGCCGGCTTCGTTGGAGAACAGGCCGCGGGCAACGCCGTAACGCATGGCCTGCTGCACGGTAACGCCAGCCACGCCGCCGGCAATGGCCTGCGGCTGGAAAGCCAGGGTGAAGATCTGAACAAATGCGTTGGGAATGGCGGATGCGTTCATGACCAGGATGATGACGCAGCCGATAATGTAAAACAGTGCCATGATGGGAACCAGCTTTTCGGTAACAGCGGCAATGCGCTTAACACCGCCCAGGAAGATGAAAGCTGCCAGAACGGCGATCACAACGCCAACCACCACGCGGTTAACGCCGAACGCATTGTGGAACGCATCACCAATGGAGTTGGACTGCACCATGTTGCCCATAAAGCCGAGGGCAAGGATCAAAGCAACGGAGAAGAAAGTGGCCAGGAACTTGCCAAACTTGCCCTTGAATGCCGCGCGGATGTAATACGCCGGGCCGCCGGTCACCTGGCCGTCCACCGTGGTGCGGTAGGTCTGGGCCAGAACGGCTTCGGCGTAAATGGTAGCCATGCCGAAAAAGGCAGAAACCCAGGTCCAGAACAATGCGCCGGGGCCGCCGCTGACCAGGGCGGTGGCGCAGCCGGTAATGTTGCCGGTGCCAACCTGTGCGGCAATGGCGGTGGCCAATGCCTGAAAAGAGCTCATGCCGTCTTTATCAGCTGCCTTGCCGTGCAGGCTGAAACCTTTGAACAAGTGACGCACACCATCTGCAAAACTGCTCAACTGAACAAAGTGCAGCTTGATAGTAAAGAAGATGCCGGTGCCCACCAGCAGGAACAGCAACAGATAATTCCACAAAATGTCGCTGGCCTGCTCTACGATCTGCGTAAATGCTGCCATGATTAAAATTCCCCCTAATACAATATCCCATATCTTACACATCCGGCAGCGCCCGGTATGAGCGGCTGCCACGAAGCGACCTAATAACAATACCATGCCCGCTAGATAAAGTCAAGTGTATTTATACCGAAAACACTCTGATGTGATAAAGTATGACTTTTTCTGGAACATGACGCAGAAATTGAGAAAACAAAAAATGATTCGCAAATTCGAGAAAACGCCGGGACAGAACGCCGGAAAATCCATCCGCGTTGGGGAAACACAGGAAAAGAAAAGGCAACACCGCACAATTCCCGCCTTGCGGCTTAAGCACCGCTCCGGCAGCTGCGGCACGGCATCTGCGTTGCCAAAATGCTCGATAATGTCGGGTTCGGCACTTAGAATTATGCGGTATTGCCAAAAATCTTGGGCCGTATTTTGCTTTTGTAAGCACAGGAAGCAAAAAAGCCCCGGCAGGGGCGGCAGCGCCGCACCCCACCGGGGCAGAAAGTTAAAATTCAGGAAATCAGGATTCAGAGGATTGCTCTTGGGGCAGGTTCTTTTTCAGCAGGCTCAGGATCAACCCGCCCAGAATGCTGCCAACGGCCAAAGCAACGCAGTACATCGGGGCGTTGGTGGCAACGGGGAACACGAAGATGCCGCCGTGGGGGGCGCGCAGGCCGCAGTGGAACGCCATGGAAAGGGCACCGGCGGTGGCTGCACCAATGGCGCAGCTGGGGATAACGTGCAGCGGGTCAGAGGCTGCATAGGGGATAGCGCCCTCAGTAACAAAGCAGAGGCCCATTACATAGTTGAGCACACCGTTGCGGCGCTCGTCCGGGGTCCACTTTTTGGGGAAGAAGGTGGTGGATAATGCAATGGCGATCGGAGGAACCATGCCGCCGACCATAACGGAAGCCATGACCTCATAGTTGCCGGAAGCAAGGGCTGCAGTGCCGAACAGGTAACCAGCTTTGTTGAAGGGGCCGCCCATATCAATGCTCATCATAACAGCAGAGACAGCGCCCAGCAGGATGGCAGAGGTACCGCCCAGGGAGTTCAGCCAGTTGGTGATAAAGTCGTTGATGATGCCCATGACCGGGTTGATGCCGCACATGAACACGCCCATCACAAACACACCGCCCAGCGGGTAGATCAGCATGGGGCGCAGGCCGCTGACGCTTTTGGGGAGCTTTTCGGTGATCTTTTTCAGGAAAAGGACTACATAACCGGCCACAAAGCCAGCCAGCAAGGCAGCCAGGAAACCACCGGAAACGCCATCCACCTGGCAGTTCAGCAGGCCGGTAAAGTTAGTGCCGTTCATAGCCAGCACACCGCCGGCAAAGCCGACAGCCAAAGCGGGTTCACCGGCAATAGAAATGGCAACGTAAGAAGCCAGGATGGGCAACATGTAGTTGAATACAGCGGAGCCGACCGTCTTAAAGAATGCGGCAGCCGGGGTGTTCATGCCAAAGTTGGCGGGGTCAATGCTGTAATCATCCAGCAGGTAAGCAATGGCAATCATGATGCCGCCGCCCACAACAAAGGGGATCATGTGGGAGATGCCATACATCAGGTGCTTGTACAGGGTGTGGCCAAGGCTGTCCTTTGCGGAACCGCCCCGGTTCTGCTCCAGCAGGTTCTTGTCAGATTCGCGCACGGTGGAATGGAACACCGGAACTTTGCCGTCCAAAACGCTCTGCAGCAGCTGCTCCGGCTTATGGATGCCATCATCCACATGGGCGAACAGCACCGGCTTGCCGTCAAAACGGGCGGTTTCCACATTTTTGTCAGCTGCCACAATAATGCCATCGCAGGCGGCAATCTCATCGGCGGTCAGCACATTCTGGGGGCCATCAGAGCCATTGGTTTCAACCTTGCAGGGAATGCCAAGCTTCTGAGCGGCCTTGTTCAGTGCTTCGGCGGCCATGTAGGTGTGGGCAATGCCGTTGGGGCAGGCGGTAACGGCCAACACGCGGTAGGTGGTAGGCAGCTCTTCCTGAGTAAAGCTCTCGTTGCCGAACTGGGCTTCCTCCTGGGCGTCAATCGTATCCAAAAATTCTTTGGGCGTTTTGGCGGCGTGCAGCTTTGCCACAAAGTCTTCATTCATCAGCATCTGCATCAGGCGGGCCAGCATATCAATGTGCAGACTGCCGTTTTCCGGTGCGGCAATCATAAACAGCAGATCCGTCTTGCCGTCATCGTCAGCATTGTACTGCACGGGGGTCTTCAGGCGCAGGGCAGCCAGGCTGGGGCGGGTCACGCAGGCGGCGCGTGCATGCGGCACAGTAATGCCGTTATCCACATAGGTGGAAGCCTCCGCTTCACGCGCATAAATGGCAGCTTTGTACGCGGCTTTGTCGGTCAGGTTGCCGTGGGTGGCCTGCAGCTCCACCAGTTCGTCAATGATCTGCGCCTGGTCCGCTGCGGCAGAATCCAGCGCAATGGATTGGATGTTGAATAGTTCCGTGATACGCATCTTTCCTTCTCCTTCTATATGTTTTGCATTTACTGGGGTGGTAACAAAGAAATAGACTGAATTTTCGACTTTTCAGATCAGCCTGAATCATTCAATGGTTTTCAGCAGGGCATCAATATCGCGGCGCTCGGCAAGGCCCAGGCTGAATGCCGTTGCGCTGCCGCAGGCGGTGCCAAGGCGCAGGGCGTAAGAGTAGCTCCCGCTTTGCAGGTAACCGGCAATAAAACCGGCTACCATGCTGTCCCCAGCGCCAACGCTGTTTACCACTTTGCCTTTTGGGGTGCCAATGCGGTGCACCGCACCGGTTTCATCCAGCAGCAGGGCACCATCGCCCGCCATGCTTACCAGAACATTGCGTGCACCACGCTGCTGCAATTTCCGGGCAGCCTGGGTAATCTCTTCATCACGTTTGAGCTCTTTGCCAAAGATCTCACCCAGTTCATGGTTGTTGGGTTTGATCAAAAACGGGTGGTAGGGCAGTACCTTTACCAGCAAATCACGGGTGGCATCCACCACAAAGCGGATGCCGCGGCCATCCAGCCGAGCCAGAATCTGCTGATAAACATCCTGCGGCATGCTGGAAGGAATGCTGCCGGCAAGTACCAGAATGTCACCCTCGCCCAGTTCTTCCAGATTGTCCCACAGGGCCTGCATGGCTTCGGGAGTAATGTTCGGGCCGGAACCGTTGATCTCGGTCTCTTTTGCGCCCTTTACCTTAACGTTGATTCGGGTCATGCCGTCCGGCAGGCGGATGAAGCGGGTTTTCAGGCCGGAAAGCTGCAAGCCGCGCTCCAGCCAGGCACCAGTTTCGCCAGCTGTAAAGCCAAGGGCGATGCTTTCGCACCCAAGCTCCCGCAAAACGCCGGAAACATTGATGCCCTTGCCGCCAAACTGGCAGGCTTCGTCTGAGGTGCGGTTGATCTCGCCAACCGCCAGGGGGGCAGTCAGATGCAGAACGTAGTCGATCGCAGGATTAAATGTGACGGTGTAGATCATACGGAGCACTCCTTTACAAAGGTAAGCTGTGCGTACCGGGGGTCCGGGCAGTGGTTGGTCAAAATGGCCCCGCAGCCAATATCCCCGATCACGGCGGAATATACCATATCAAACTTTGTGTTATCCACCAGAAACCAGCGTTCCCGCGCGCGCTGCAATGCGGCGGTTTTGATGCTGGCTTCCTCCGGGTCCGGCGTGGTAAAGCCCTCCGCAGGGCTTACGCCGTTGGCACCCATAAACGCTTTGGTAAAGTTGTAGTGCTGTAAAGCGGCCAGCGTTTCCGGCCCGGTAATGGCTTCCGTGATGGGGCGCACCTGCCCGCCGGGCAGGTAGATGCGGCAGCCCTTTTGCACCAGCATGCGCGCATGGGCAATGCCATTGGTCACATAGGCAGCCTGCAGGGCAGGGCCCTCCAGCGCGGCGGCCAGTGCCAGCGTGGTGCTGCCGGCATCCAGAAAGATAAAGTCTTTCTCGGTGATCATTGCGGCGGCGGCGCGGGCAATCAGACGCTTTTCTTCCACAGACTGTTCCTCGCGGGCCGCCATGGGGGGCTCATCCGCCAAAACGGTGCGCCCAACCAGCGTAGCACCGCCGTGTACCTTTTTTAACAGGCCCTGCCGGTCCAGCTGGGTCAGGTCGCGGCGGATGGTGGATTCGCTTGCATCCAGGGCATCACACAGCTCCAGGACGGTGGCCGAGCGCTTTTGTGCCAGCAAATCTAATATCATAGCAAAACGTTCTTCGGCAAGCAAGACAATATCCTCCTTAAAACCGGACAATACTTCAGGTGATTTCCTTGGCAAATCTTGAAGCTTTTTTGCTTTACGCCTGTATTATACACGCACAAACAGTCAAAATCAATCATGAAACGCCAAAACAAAACATAAAATTTACGGACTGCTTTTTGTGCAATTTGACAACGATAAACGCTCTGCATTTGGAAAACAAGCACATAAAAAGCCGGGCACTGCGCAGCGGCAGTGCCCGGCCGAGAAATATGTATCGTAAGGATTGTCAAAAAAATGGAAAGTAAAAATCAGATTCCGTCAAAAAGCGTCAATCCTGAAAAGAGCGTTCAAAGCGGTCGATTTTTTCGCTTTTCCCAATCACCAAAATGGTGTCCCCGTTCTGGAACCGAGAGTCCGGCGAAAACTCCACATCGGTACGGTGGTCGCGTTCGATGGCAATAATGTTAATGCCGTATAGCCGGCGGATATCCAGCTCCCGGATGCTTTTGTTCAGCATCTTGCCGTTTACCTGGATGCGCTGTACCTCCACACCATCCTCCAGGGCAATGTAGTCCAGCAGGTTGCCGGAGATTAGGCGCTTGCCAATGCGCACTGCCATATCGGCTTCGGGATAAACAACGGTCACGCCCAGCCGCTTGAGAACCTCGCCATGTCCAACGCTGCTGGCTTTGGCAATCACATGCGGCACCCCCATGTTCAGCACCAGCATGGAGGTCAGAATGCTGATGTCGATCTGCTCGCCAATACAGATGCCTACCGTACCGCAGTTCTGAATGCCGACTTCGGTCAGAGCCTCTTCGCTCAAATCATCTACCACAAAGGCATAGTCAGTATATTTGCGAATAGCCTTGACCTTCTGCTCATCGCAGTCAACGGCAATCACCTCTTTGCCGGCTTCGGCAAGGGTGCGGGCCAGCGCAGAACCAAAGCGCCCCAGCCCGATAACGCCGAACAAAGCGGAAGAATCCTGTTTTTTCATAATGCACCTATCCAATCGTAATGGCTTCTTCTGTAAAGTGCGCGTTGGGTTCCGGGCGTTCCACCCAGAGGGAAAGCAGGGTAAAAGCCCCAACGCGGCCCGTGTACATGGTAAAAATCAGCACTAGCTTGGCGGCCAGGCAAAGCTGCGCTGTAATGCCGGTGGAAAGCCCGGCAGTGCTGTAGGCGGAGACCGCTTCAAACAGCAGGCTGATGAACGGCAGGCCGGGTTCCAGGATGCAGAGCAGAAATGTGGTGCAGCATACCACCAGCATGCCCAGCAGCCCAATGGTGGAAGCCTTGGCAATGGCGTTGGCAGGCAATGCACGGCGGAATGCACCCGGCCGCTGCTTGCTGAAAATGCAGCGAATCTCTTGCGCCAGAACAAAAATGGTGGTGGTTTTGATGCCGCCGCCGGTGGACCCCGGCGAAGCACCAATGAACATCAGGATAAGAATCGTAAACAACCCGGCGTTGCTCAGTTTGCCCAGATCCAGTGTGGCAAAGCCGGCCGTGCGGGCTGATACGCTCAGGAAAAATGCTGTCAGCCAGCTGAGAGGATCGGTGAACTTTAATAACAGGGTACCTGCTGCCAGCAAAAATGCCGTGGTGGTTACCACAACCTTGGAATGCAGGGTGAATTTGCGGAAGCGGAACCGACACTTGACCACATCCACCATGACCAGAAAGCCGATGCCTCCCGAAATGATCAGAAAACAGGTGCTCAAATTCAGCAGCACATTATCCCGATAGGGGGTCAGGCTGCGCCCGCCACCTAAAATATCGATGCCAGCGTTGTTGAAGGATGAGATGGAGTGGAACACACTCAAACCCAGTGCCTTCAATGGTGGATAATCCTGAGCAAACACTGCAAAGATGGGGATGACCCCGGCCAGCTCAAAGGCAAGGGTCAGTTTAATGATGGCGCGTACCAGCCGCACCATGCCCTCCAGACTGCCCACATTCATGGCTTCCCGAATCAGGGTACGCTCCCGCAGGCTGATGCGCCGTCCCGCAGCCAAGGCAAGCCCCATGCCGATGGAGGTAATGCCCAAACCGCCGATCTGGATCAGCACCGCCATCACAGCCTGCCCCACGGGGGTAAAGGTATCGGCGGTATCCACAGTCAGCAGGCCGGTTACACAGACGGCGCTTGTGGCGGAAAACAGAGCGTCCACCGGCTGTACGGTAATGCCCGGCCGGATGGAAAATGGCATGAGCAACAAAAGCGTACCCAGTAAAATGGTGGAAGCAAACCCCAGAGCAATCAATCTTGCAGGAGGCTGATGATTGAAAATTTGTTTGAATCGTTTCATATGCAGTATCAGGCCGGGTCAGCAAGGCAACAACTAAACCCACTTATCATATTTGTTTGGACGAAAAAGCTCACTTGATATATAAACATAGCCGCTTTTAGCGGCGATGTCAAGCATTTTGTGCAAAAGATAAAGGCAGGATAAGGATTGGGCACGGGGCAGGGAAAGAGGAATAAAGGAATCTGGCTGCGGTAGAAAATGTATACGAAACAAAAACGGCCCGGCAAAAAATTGCCGGACCATAGGGGAGATGATGGAATTTTAACGCAGTGGGGCAGGCGGAAAATTATTCGCCCAGGTGCCAGATATCGCTGTTGTACTCTGCAATCGTGCGGTCACTGGAGAAGAAGCCAGCCTTGGAGATATTGATCAGGCACTTGCGGCGCCAACCCAGCGGGTCGCAGGCATAATCAGACAAAGCCTGACCCTTGCGCACCACATAAGCGTTGAAATCGGGCAGGGTCTGGAACCAGTCCTTGGTTTTCAGTTCATGCTGCAAACGGGCCAGGTTTTCTTCCTTGCCGGCGGCCAGCATTTCGGGGCCGGTCAAAAAGTCGATGGCACGGCGCAGGTTGGGGTCGCCCTCGTACCAGTCTGCCGGGTTGTAATCGCCCGCAGCATAGCGGTGGATGACCTGGCCGGAGGTCTGGCCGAAGATGTAGATGTTCTCGTTGCCAACCTGCTGGCTGATCTCCACGTTTGCGCCGTCCATGGTGCCAAGGGTCAAAGCGCCGTTCAGCATAAACTTCATGTTGCCGGTGCCGGATGCTTCCTTGGAGGCCAGGCTGATCTGCTCCGAAAGATCGCAGGCGGGGATCATCTTTTCGGCGGCGGTCACGTTATAGTTTTCCACAAACACGACCTGCAGCCAGGGGGCCACCAGCGGATCAGCGGCAATCACTTTGGACAGGGTCAGCAAAGCGTGGATGATATCCTTGGCGATGATGTAAGCCGGGGCGGCCTTGGCACCAAAAATGCTCACCAGCGGCACAGCCGGGGTGTGACCCGCGCGAATCTCGAAATACTGATGGATGAGGTAGAGCAGGTTCAGCTGCTGGCGCTTGTACTCATGCAGGCGCTTGGACTGGATATCGAACATGGCGGTGGGGTCAACCTTCACACCCTGGGTGCGCTCCAGCCAGTCAGCCAGGGCCTTTTTGTTGTCGGCCTTGACCTGGGAGAACTTTTGCAGCACATTGGCATCCTCGGCATAGGGCAGCAGTTTTTCCAGCTCGGCGGCATCCTTGCGGAAACCGGGGCCAATCAGGGATTCAATCTCTTTGACCAGTGCGGGGTCACATTCCAGCAGCCAGCGGCGGAAGGTGATGCCGTTGGTTTTGTTGTTGAACTTTTCCGGGTACAGCTTATAGAAGCCGTTCAGCTCGGATTCCTTCAAAATTTCGGTGTGCAGGGCGGCAACGCCGTTGGTGGAATGGGTAAAGTGGATGTCCATGTGGGCCATGTGCACGCGGTCGTCGGCGTCAATGATGGCAAGGCCGGTATCATTGGTGCGCTTTTTGGCGGCAGCATCCAGCTTTTCAATCACCGGCATCAGCTGGGGCACAACTTTGTCCAGATAGCTGCGCGGCCAGGTTTCCAGCGCTTCGGCCAGGATGGTGTGGTTGGTGTAAGCGCAGGTGTCGGTTACGATCTTGACGGCTTCGTCAAACTCGATGCCCTTTTCGCCCAGCAGGCGGATCAGTTCGGGGATAACCATGCTGGGGTGGGTATCGTTAATCTGGATGGCGGCGTAATCGGCCAGGTCATGGTAGTTGCAGCCGCGGGCGGCGCATTCGGCCAAAATCAGCTGGGCACCGGCGCTGACCATCAGGTACTGCTGGTAGATGCGCAGCATGCGGCCTGCTTCGTCGGAATCGTCCGGGTACAGGAACAGGGTCAGGTTTTTGGCAATGGCGGTTTTATCGAACTGGATGCCGTCATGCACAATGCTTTCATCAATGGTGTCCAGGTCAAACAGGTTCAGGGTGTTGGTGCGGCCCTCGTAGCCGGTCACGGCCAGTTTGTACAGCCGGGCAGTGTAAGGTTTGCCTGCCAGGGTGACGGGGTAGGTGATATCGGTCTTTTCCGCCCAGGAATGTTCGTTCAGCCAGGGGTCCGGCAGTTCGTTCTGCAAGCCGTCGGCAAAGCTCTGGTGGAACAGGCCAAAGTGGTAACGCAGGCCGATGCCGTCGCCCGGCAGGTTCAGCGTTGCCAGAGAATCCAGGAAGCAGGCAGCCAAACGGCCCAAACCGCCGTTGCCAAGGCTCGGCTCCGGCTCGACTTCCTCGATGTCGGAAAGGCTCTTGCCTGCGGCAGCAAGGGCATCGCGCACATCATCATACAAGCCGAGGTTGATGAGGTTGTTGGAAAGCAGTTTGCCGATCAAAAATTCAGCCGAAATATAATACAGCTTGCGGCCGTTGACCGGGCGTACCTGTGCGGCGCTCTTGCTGCGCACAAGATCCAGCAGGGCAAGGTAAATTTCCTGGTCGGTGGATTCGACAAGGGGCTTGCCGATCAGCTTCTGTAAAGTTTCCGTCATGGTCTGCATAGCGGGTTCCTCCTAAAAAATGAATTTGCAGAGGCCAAGGCGTTGGTATCGCCTTTGGTTCAGGCCTCAAGTGGGGAAGCTTGCGGTGCGGCCCGCACTTCCTCTTGCTATATCCAGAATATCATACAAAATCGGTAAAATTCTTGTGCAATTCTGCCGGATTGTGGTACAATACAAGCATCAGGAATGCAAAAGGGGGCTACAACATGCCAAACCAGGAACGCTTGCGGGAAACCAAACACCATGGTGCGGTGCGGTTCCCTTTTAATATCTACCCCTGCACCATACCGGGGGACTTTTTGCAGGTGCCGTTGCACTGGCACGACAGTATGGAACTTGTCTATGTTAAAAAAGGCAGCGGAATCGTGCAGGTCGGTGTGAACGCTTACCCGGCGGAGCAGGGCGATATTTACATTTTTGCCCCCGGCACCCTCCACGCCCTGCACCAGCGCGGCCAGGCCGTGATGGAATACGAAAATATCATTTTTGAGCTGGAGCTGCTGGGTGGTGCGGATGATCTGTGCGCCGAGCGCTACCTTTTGCCGCTGCAAAGCGGCCGCATGGCTTTGCAGCCGCGCATCATCCCCGGCGAGGCGGGCTATTCCCAGGCGGCGGCCTGCCTGCAGGAAGCGGAGAAAGCCAACAAGGTAAAAACCGCCGGGTATGAGCTGGCCATCAAAGGGGCGCTGCTGCGGTTTTTGTCCATCCTGATTGGCCAGCACGGCACCCCGCTCCCGGAGGATACTACTGACACCCGCCGCCTGAAAACGGTCTTGCAGCTGATCGAAGCGGAATATGCTACCCCGCTGCGGATTGAGGACGCCGCCGAAGCCTGCGGGTGCAGCCAAAGCCATTTTATGCGTTGGTTCAAAAAAATGACCGGCCAGGGCTTTACCGCCTACCTGAACGACCACCGGCTGAACCTTGCCGCAGAACTGCTGCGCATTACTGACGCCACCGTGCTGGATATCGCAGGCCGGGTAGGGTTTGATAACCTTTCATACTTTAACCGCCTGTTCAAGCGCCGCTATGGCATGACCCCGCGGGAATACCGCAGCAAATAAAGCAGCAAAAACCAAACTCCGCCGCCCGGAATGTGCACAGCATCCGGGCGGCGGGGTTATATATTCTTATAGAAATGATAAAGTGGGCAATCCGGCAGGAAAGCGGTGTGGCCGGGCGGGGACCCTACAGGCAAAAGAAAATAGCGACAAAAATTACTTCATCCAACGGATCTGCTGCTCTTTTACCAGCGGATAGCTGACAAGCTCGGTACCGTCCATGTCCTCTTTGTGCATATCCACAGCGGTGATCTGGCTGTTTTCATAGGTGGTGTAGTAATAAATGCCTTTGTCGGCATTGCAGCAGCTGGTGTACAGGGTAATCTCGTACTTACCGTTGTCCAGCTCGCAGCAGCCGCGCTGCTGCTCTACCGAGCCGAGAATATGGAAAAACTGGCTCACGCTTTCTGCTTCGCTTTCCCCGGAGCGGGAGTTGGCGCGCACGAAAGCCGCCCGTACAAACCGCGACTGAGACGAAAGATCCCCAGGCAGACCCATGGCCCCCATGCCGCGGCTGTAAGCATTCAGCGGCAGGTTGGGTGCAAAGTGGTTGCCGGTTGCCTTTGGGGAAAGCTGCATATAATTATTCAAAGCAAACAGCTGCATGGGGAACGGAGGGTTGTTGGTCAGCACACCGGCGGGGTTATCATATACATGCAGGCCGTCTTTGGTAGATTCCAGCGTGATGCACTCATGATTATCGGCAATCATCCAGTGCAGGCTGGCAACGGGCATCCCTTCGCAGAACGGGGTATCCACCAGGTTCATGCGGTCCAGCAGGGTGCGGGCATCCTGTACGGTAGCGCAGCGGCCCAGCAGCCAGGGGATCAGCTCAAACTGGGCAACATTATCTTTGCCGGGTTCATCTTTGCAATACCAGGCGTTGCCCACAAAGTTCAGCCCGGCAATGCATAGCCCTTTTTCGTTGATGGCATCGTAATACAGGGGATAGTTATTCTGCACGCAGGCCATGCCCAAAATGGCATAGTGCTGGTCCAGCACGCCAAGGCCGTTCAGCTGGAACGGATAGCGCCGCGGGGTAAAGGTGACGGTCTCGCCGTAACCGAATTCATAGTCCAGGTTGCGGCCAAAATAAAAATCTTTGGTCTGGTACGTTGCAGCAGTGCACATACAAATAAGCCCTCCGGTCGTATCGTAAATGATGTCTTTAACGTTATTATACCACGGCGCAGCGCTGCTATCGAGAAGATTTTGTGAACTTTTGAAATTTTGTACCAAATAAAAAATCCCGCAGCCCTGCCTTGTAAACAGGTCCTGCGGGAGAAAAGTGGATTTACACCAGCTTGCGCACCAGTGCAAAATCAAAAAAGTCCGTATAAAAAGTGCGGCAGCGCAGCACCGGGCGGCACAGGCGGGAATAGCAGGTCTCGCTCAATTCCAACAGGGCCTGATCACGCTGCAGGGCCAGGGCATGGCGCACGGCGGGGTCCCCCATGGCGGCGCGTAGATGGGTAATGGTGCTGGAAACCTGAATTCCGCACGCTTCATCCAGAATATTGAAAATGGGGCGGGTGAAGTCAATGCCATCGGTGCGGGTGGTGCCGAACAGCGAGCATGGCACGATATCGGTAGAAAATAATACTGGGGTGTTATCCGCCAGCACCCGGCGGCAGATGTAATAAACCGGGGTATCCAGGCTGATGTTCAGCGCCTGGGCTGCATCGGCATCTGCCGTATGGCGCGATACCCGCAGATCGTCGCTGTTGGGCTGCATGCCGCGCGCCCGGATCATTTGGGTGAATTCAAACTTCTGGTCCATGCGGCGGGCCAGGTTGACCACATCGCGGTTGATCACGGTGCCAATGCCGCGCACGCGCTCAATGTAACCGGCACGTTCCAGTTCACTCAGTGCATCGCGCACAACGGTACGGCTTACGTTCAGCCGGTTGGCCAGCTCCAGTTCGGGCGGCAGATGGTCGGTATCCTGCCAAATGCCGTTGCGCAGCTGCTCCAGCAGCTCGGCCACAACCTGGTTAGAAATCAATACGCCGCCCAGGCGGGGGGCGCTGTCGGGGTGTTTGGTTGCCATAATCGGGTTCCTACTTTCCTGTGCGTGCCGGTGCAGGCCGCAAAAGTCGTACTCTTATTATAGCATACCCCAAAGCCAAAAACTTTGCCTTCTTCATGCGCATAGCGGCACACATCCCGCAGGCAGCAGCGCTCACAATACGGTGTGGTGCGTGCGGTGCACACAGCGCGGCCATGGTCCACCAGCCGGTGGCAGAAATCACTGCCCTCCTGCGGGGGAATGATCTTCCACAGCGCCATTTCCACCTTTTTGGGTTCCTTGATGTTATCCACCAGCCCAATGCGGTTGCACAGCCGGATGCAGTGGGTGTCCGTTACAATGGCGGGCTTGCCGAACACATCGCCCATGATCAGGTTGGCACTTTTGCGGCCAACGCCGGGCAGTTCCAGCAGGGCGTCAAAATCATCGGGCACGTTGCAGTCATACTTGTCGCGCAGCATCCGCATACAGGCGCTGATATCCCGCGCCTTGCTGCGCCCCAGTCCGCAGGGCCGCACGATCTCTTCAATTTCCTCCGGCTCCGCGGCGGCCAAAGCGGCCACATTCGGGTATTTGGCAAACAGATCCTGTACCACAACGTTCACGCGGGCATCGGTGCACTGTGCAGCAAGGCGCACTTCCACCAGCAGCTGCCAGGCGTGCTCGTAATCCAGCGTACAGTCCGAAAGCGGGTATTCTTTTTTCAGCCGCTCAATGCAGATGGCGGCCAGCTGTTTTTTATCATGAATCTCCATGGGGGTCACACTCTCTTTTATCACTTCCCGGCGCGCGGGCCGGCGGGGCTTACGGCTTGATTCTACCACGGATAGCGTTTATAATGCAAGTAGCATGGTGCCGCCCTCTAATGCTGCAAAGCTTCAAAAGAGGGGCCGCTGCCCCTTGCTCCCTCACAAAAAACCTACCTTCTCATGCCAGGGCGGCACGCGAACATAATTTTTTGCTCACAAGGGATTTTGAGCGTCGGTGCATGTCTGCCGCTTGGAATGAAGTTTAGGGCAATACCGCACAATTCCCGCCTTACGGCTTAAGCACCGCTCCGGCGGCTGCGGCACGGCATCTGCGTTGCCAAAATGCTCGATAATGAATGTCGGGTTGCGGTACCCGCATCGTGCTTCGGGGGCAAAAGCCCCTCGCACTCTGCGACCGCTGCCCCTGCTTCGGTTCGCTGTTTCCGCCACTGGCCCAACGCCTGCGCCCGCGCACTTTGGATGAAGTGTGCGGCCAGCGCCATCTCCTGGCCCCCGGCCAGGTGTTCCGCCGCACCATTGACAGAGGCGTGATCCCCAATATGATTTTTTACGGCCCGTCCGGCGTAGGCAAAACCACCGTGGCCAGCATTATTGCGGCCAACAGCGGTATGCGGCTGTATAAATTGAACGGCACTACCGCTTCCACCAGCGATATCAAAAGCGTATTGGGCGATATTGGCACCCTGCATGCCGCCAACGGAATTCTGCTCTATCTGGATGAGATCCAGTATTTCAACAAGCGCCAGCAGCAAAGCCTGTTGGAATGCGTGGAGCAGGGAACCGTGACGCTGATTGCCTCCACGACCGAGAACCCATACTTTTATGTATATAACGCGCTGTTATCCCGCTGCACAGTGTTCGAGTTCAAATCCCTGACGGCAGAGGATATTGCCGAAGGCGTGAAACACGCCGCCCAGCGCCTGGGCGAAAGTGACGGTACGCCGGTCAACATCCCGGTGGATGCGCTGGAATACCTGGCCCAAAGCGCGGGCGGCGATATGCGCAAGGCGCTGGGCAACCTGGAATTTGCCGTCAACGCAGCCCCCGTGCAGGATGGCACGCGGCTGGTTACGCTGGAAATGGTCACGCAGGTGGCCCAGCGTACCGCCATGCGATACGATAAAGAGGGCGATGACCATTATGATATTGTTTCGGCCTATCAGAAGTCGATGCGCGGGTCGGACCCGGATGCAGCGCTGCACTATCTGGCCCGACTGCTGGAAGCGGGGGACCTGCCCAGCGCCTGCCGCCGGTTGATGGTGTGCGCCTGCGAGGATGTTGGCCTTGCTTACCCGCAGATCATCCCGATCGTAAAAGCGGCTGTGGATGCTGCCAACATGCTGGGCCTGCCGGAAGCGCGCATTCCGTTGGCGGACGCGGTAATTTTGGTGGCGACCAGCCCCAAATCCAACACGGGCGAAGCCGCCATTGACCGTGCGCTGGCAGATGTGCGGGCAGGCCGCAGCGGCCCGATCCCGCGGCAGCTACAAAATAAGCATTATGATGGCGCCGATGCCGCAGTAAAAGGCCAGCATTATCAGTACGCACACGACTTTGCCAACCATTGGGTGGACCAGCAGTACCTGCCGGATGCCATCCGGGACCGCCAGTATTACCAGTTTGGCGATAACAAAAACGAGCAGGCCGCCGCCGCTTACTGGCAGCGCATCAAGGGTGATAAGTTCAAAAAATGAACTGGCAACACCGCACAATTCCCGCCTTGCGGCTTAAGCACCGCTCCGGCAGCTGCGGCACGGCATCTGCGTTGCCAAAATGCTCGATAAGACATCCAGTATTTGATGAAAATATTTTATGGGAATTGAACAAAAAAGAAAAAACAGTGTCAAAAATTAAATCATCTCCTGAATGACAAAAGAAAAATGCCGAGATAATCAGAAAAGGCAACATTATTACAGTCGATTCCTGTTAGCTTGAAAGAAAATATCAAGAACCTTTTCGAAAAAACGTCACATTTTAATGTATTGACAATCTTTAATATCATTTGATATGATAGGGTACAGGAATCATGTATACAATGTGAAGTGGAAAATATTTCGAGTTCTTTCCTCTGCATTGTATGAGAAGGAGATTTTTAGTATGCGCTATTCTCATCAACGTGAACTGATTTTGCGGGAGGTACTTTCGCGCAGCGATTATCCAACCGCGGAGCAGATCTGTACGTCTCTGCGGGCAGTGTGCCCGCGGCTGAGCCTTGGCACCGTTTACCGCGACCTGAATACGTTGGTTGATATTGGCAAAGTGCGGCGTGTTTCCATCCCCGGCGAAGCAGACCGTTTTGAGGGCCCGCAGGAGGATCATCAGCAGCTGTATTGCCGCAGCTGCCAAAAAGTAAAAAGCATCCATATTTCGGATGTGAAGCTCAAAGCCCTGATTGATGCCTGCCCCGATATTGTGCCGGAAGATTACAGCCTGACTGTGTTTGGCCTGTGCGATGAATGCGCCGCCAAAGCGGCCCAGGAAACCGAGAAATTGTAAGGAGACCGCCTGCCCGATGTTCACCATTCAGGCGGGCTGTTTTGGCATTTGTGGGGGGGATTTTGTGCAAAACAGCGTTTGTGCGTTGTTCTGCGCGGTAAACTGTGGTATACTATTTATAGAATAGTGTATGTGCTGCCCTGTGCGGTGCGGCCAGACCAAAACAGCGGAGGTAAGACCTATGCCCCAACTGCAGTGTGAAGAAATTCGTTTCCCGTCTGCCGATGGTGTTCATACCGTGGCGGCCAGCATGTATACCATGCCGGGGGTGCCGGTGCGCGCCGTGCTGCAGCTTAGCCACGGCATGTGCGAGTATGTACAGCGCTACCGCCCCATGGCGCAGTGGTATGCCCAGCGCGGCATAGCTCTGGCCGGCAACGACCACCTGGGTCACGGCGGTACCGCAAACAAAGGGGAACACGGCCATTATGGCGAGCCGCGCGGTCGTTACCACCTGCTGAACGACCTGCACACGATGAACGGCATCATCCACCAAAAGTTCCCTGGCGTGCCGGTATTTTTGTATGGCCACAGCATGGGCAGCTTTTACGCCCGCTGGTATGCCGAAACCTGGCCGGAAAGCATCTCCGGCGCTATTTTCAGCGGCACGGCGGGTCCGCACATCCGCAACCAGGCGGGCTGGGCGGTTGCCGCGCTGACCGCAGCTGTGCGCGGGCCAAAATATGTTTCCAAAACGCTGGTCAAGCTGAATATGGGGGCCTATTGCAACCGCATTCCGGATGCTGTTTCGCCCAATGCCTGGATCAGCCGTGACCCGGAAGTGGTAAAGGCATACGATGCAGACACGCTGTGCACCTTCCCATTTACCGCGGCGACCTACCGCGAAATGCTGGCCACCCTGTGCCATGTCAGCAGCCGCAAATGGGCGCAGAACATCCGCAAGGATCTGCCGGTGCTGCTGATTGCCGGAACGGCGGACCCTGTTGGTGATTACGGCGCGGGCGTGCGCAAAGTGTGGGCCATGCTGGGGGATGCCGGTGTACAGGACCTGAGCTGCGAAATCTGGCACGATGCCCGCCATGAGCTGCACAACGAAACCAACCGCGAAGAAGTGTTTGATTATGTGTACGGCTGGCTGATGGATCGCCTGCCGGAAGATGAGAGCCAATAAATAATGATAGGATAAATGTGGATTGCACGTTATTCTGTAGGGAACGGTCTTGACCGCTCCGATACATTGGGGCATATGCGATAATGGAAATTGCATCGCTCCACAAATAATATGTTCGTTAGTTGCACATTTTTAATGGGCCATATGGGCATGGGACAGGGCGGGATGAGGTCATCCCGCCCTGTCGGCGATTTTATTGTTTATCGCGCTTTTTGAAGCGCTGACACGAATATACTTTA
>QWCY01002520.1_pt1 | contig 23399 bp, 21 predicted proteins | sample 1972631 | NCBI WGS metagenome assembly QWCY01 (sample SAMN09866696, study PRJNA288562) | Human gut metagenome isolate pre1_stool, whole genome shotgun sequencing... | isolation source: gut | host: Homo sapiens | place: USA: California
ACCGACGAACACGTTTCGATTGAGTGGAAAATTTGACTTTTACTTATCCATCGCACACGACAAAGGGCTGTGTGCCCTTGTCAAGCGATGTAAGCGGTGCCGAAAGGCGAGGTAACAGAAACTATGATAAAAAATACGTTTTCGGATTTATGTGCTTACGGAAAGCTCTATGTAGATGGAGAACGGATTTATTTACCGCAGTTTTTCCATTTTGAGGAGCAGACAGCAAAAATAACAGCAAAGCTGTTAAGTGCGAAAAAGAGACTTAGTGCAAAATTGGAGCAGCATCTGAAGGAAGTGCAGAAGGAAAATGGTGTTTTGCTTTCGGAGAAGCAGGCAGAAGCAGTTCGGATGTGTATGGAAAATCGTTTTTCTATCATTACAGGCGGACCGGGTACCGGGAAAACAACGGTACTGAAAAGTATCCTTGCAGTCTATCAACGGCTTCATCCGGGAAAAGAAATCCTGCTGGCAGCGCCTACAGGCAGAGCAGCCAGAAAAATGGCGGAGAGTACAGGCTTTCCATATGCGTCTACGCTGCATGCAGCCTTAAACCTTACTTCTGATACCGCTGATTATGAGGAGGTTATTATCCCCGCGGATTTTGTTGTAGTGGATGAAGCATCTATGGTTGATATGCGCTTGGCGTATTATCTGTTACATAGCTTAGGTACAGGAACAAAGGTGCTGTTCGTAGGGGATGCGAATCAGCTGCCGTCCGTAGGCGCAGGTAATGTACTGAATGAAATGATTGCAAGTGGGATTGTGCCTGTGACGGTTTTGGATATGGTATTCCGCCAGAAGAATACCAGCCGGATTCCGTTAAATGCACAAAGCATTCAGATGGGAGAAACCAAGCTGTTATACGGAGATGATTTTCAATTCCTGCCTGCGGACAATGTAGCAGAAGCGGCGGAGATTATAAAATCCGAATTTCTGAAACAGACTTCGATTTACGGCGTAGAGCATACACAGGTTTTAACACCGTTCCGTGTGAAAAGTGATGCAGGCGCTGTAATGCTGAACCTTGCATTGCAGGATATGATCAATCCTTCGGCGGATAAACGCCTGGAAATCAGTTTCGGGAATCGGACGATTCGGTATCGGGATAAGGTAATGCAGACAAAGAATATGGAAACGGTCAGCAATGGGGATATTGGCTTTGTGTCTATGGTAGATAAGGATGCCGATTTTCCTGTAACCGTTACATTTTCTGATAACAGAATAAAAGAGTACAGCATGGACGAATTAGGTAGTATTGATTTGGCGTATGCAACAACAATTCATAAAAGTCAGGGGAGCGAGTTTGACTGTGTTATTATCCCGGTGCTTTCTATGTTTTATGTAATGCTGCAAAGAGCCTTAATTTATACTGCAATTACCAGGGCAAAGAAAAAAGTGATTTTAGTGGGACAGAAACGTGCATTATTTACCGCTGTGCATCGCAATGATACCATTCAGCGAAACACAATACTGTCAAAACGAATCAGGGATGTATTTGAAAAGATGAAGCAGAAAGAACAGAAGGCTGTAAAACAGGAAGAAGTTGAGCAGCTGACACTTTAGGAAAGAGCTGAGTGATTGGGTAACTGATGACTCAGCTTTTTTATTAACAGGCAGAAAGGAGCAGAATTACAATGAACGAAGCAGTAGTAAACAATATGTCCATCATCAATGGGCTGAATAAGGTAGATGGCTTTGACCCTTCGGCTTTTTTAAGACGGCTGACAGGGGAGAATGGAGAGGAGCAGTTTTATTTAGATGTAAAGTATAGAAAACTCTGGTTTCGGCTGATGCACCCGGAAGGGAAGATTACAAAGCGCATTATAAAGCTGGAGAATGAGTTTGCAATTATCGAAAGCAGGGTATATCTGAATCGCAATGATGCGGAGGATGCGTATATTTCCTGTGCATTCGCCCAGCGTTGGCGCAAAGAGGATGATGCCTACGGTCTGAAATATGTAGAGACCGCTGAAACGGCGGCTGTCGGCAGAGCATTGGCAGATGCAGGCTTTGGCATCCAGTTCTCGGAACCGGGAGAGGAACAGGACAGAAGCCTTGTGGATGCACCGGTGACAATTCCGGACAACGGTTTATCGGAAGAAATGGTGCAGGATGAATCGGAGGAAGAAATACCGGATGAAGTGCCGCAGTCAACCGAAAGGCAAAAGAAAGCATCGGAACAGAAGAAAACGGAGTGGGATGCATCTATGCCTATAGAGGAACTGATGCAGAAAATGAACTTGGAGGATGCTAAGAACTACCTGATTCCGATTGGTACATATAAAGGGAAAACACTGGGCGAGCTTTGCGTAGAAAAGCCTGGTGCAATCAATTGGTACGTCGAGTCTTATCACGGAAAAAATAATGTGCTCCGCGCAGGCGCAAAACTGCTGCTTGCGGCAGTTGAAAAATAGGAGGCGAATAGATGCGTGATTATCCATTTACCATTTTAGATGTTGCGGGGATATTAAACTTAAAGGTTCGCCGCCGACAGCCCACCAATATGGACGTGGATTGTCCTTTTTGCGGACATAAGAAAGGCAAAATGAACCTTAATTTTGCCAAGAATGTATTCCGTTGCAATTATTGCGGAGAAAGCGGTGGAATGATAGAGCTTTACAGCAAGGTCTTTCAGATCAGCAATGCACAGGCGTTTGCAGAGATCTGCGAGATTTTATATGATAACAAAAAAGCGGATGCGCTGCCAAAGCCGATATATACGCCTGATATGGAGCAGATACCGAAAGCGGACTTAGAAATACGGCATCAGACCTATTCCATGCTGCTTTCACAGCTGATTTTATCAAAAGACCATCAGAAAAATCTTATGGAACGAGGTCTGGATGCAGAGCAGATTTTGAAATATGGCTATAAAAGCACGCCTGCTTTTGGCTTTCATAAAATCGTATCTGCGATTATGGCAAGAGAGTGTGTGCTGGAAGGTGTACCGGGGGTTTATACGAAAAAGAATAATACCTATGGCATTAACTTCAATAAACACGCCTCGGGGATTCTGATTCCAATCCGTTCCATGGACAGAAGGATAGAGGGATTCCAGATTCGCTTGGATCGACCGATAGAGGATAAAAAGTATATCTGGTTTTCCAGCTCCAATCAATTTCGCGGTACATCCGTAGGTGGGCCGGTGCATTTCATTGGTAATCCGGCGGATAAAACAGTTTATGTAACAGAAGGTGCATTAAAAGCTGATATTGCACATTCTTTCTGCAAGAAAACCTTTGTTGCGCTGGCAGGCGTAAGCCATTACAGGGCATTAGAACCGATTTTTGCACAGCTGAAGCGTAACGGCGTAGAGAATATCGTAGAAGCCTATGACATGGATAAGTACACAAATCCGCATGTGGAAAAAAGCTGTATGCAGATGATAGAAATGGCAAATGCGTATGGATTTTCTGTCCATCGGTTATGCTGGGATAAAAAATACAAAGGGATTGATGATTGGTTAAAACAAAGAATAGGGAAAGACAATAAAGAAGAATTTTAAGATGTTATTTTCCGAAAGGAGCAGGTAAATTACTGCTAGAAAATGGTTTATTGTTTATTAGATGTAGAAAGATAGGCTTAAAATACTTGTGAAGACAGGTTAGTCTTTTTCTGCAAAATAGTGTTTATAAGGTTCTTCTATGATACAATAAATATCACTAGGAGGACCTTTTATTATGGAAAACTGTACATTGTGAGTACAAATGACAGAAGGAAACGAAACATTGTTCATCGGCCCATTGAAGAGTACGATATCCAGTCTGCAGAAGACATTCCGGATGAGCTCAAGGATCTTTTATACGGTACTATCAAGGAAATGGTGGAGACTGAAATAGATAACTACCTTGGCTATGAAGAATCAGAACGCTCAGATAATAGCGATTATCGCAACTGTTATAAACGTAAACAGGTCAACAATCGGTATGGTTCTATGGAGATTAAAGTGCCGCAGAACAGGGAGTCAACTTTTTCATTGCAGATTGAGGACTGGCAGAAACGTCCTCTAGATGAGACGTATCCGATTCTGTATATAGATGTGATTCACTATTCTATACAGGATAATAGCATTATCCACAAACTGACATCCTATGTCATTCTAGGTATTAATACGGAGGGAGAAAAGGAAGTTCTGACCATTACGATTGGAGAAAATGAGAGTAAGAAATGCTAGTTTTTCGTACTAAATGAGCTGAGAAATCGTAGCATGAAGGATGTTTTAATTATCTGTGCAGACAACTGTACAGTTTTGATATGGTATTTTTAGCTTTTAATACATAGAATAAAGGGCAAAAGTTCTATAAAAGTACTTCTGACCCTTTATTCATTATAGAAGAATCTTATTTACAGATTTTTATAGTTTTGTCTACAGGTATATTTGAATGCTATAAAACTCCTTCATTTTTGCTTATCTATTAAATAGAGTGTGTAATCTATAATAGATTTTTTATTTTGATTATTTAAATCAGATAGAATCTCCATATATTCACCATAAGTAATATCTTTATAAAACATAGAGTTTAATTTAGGATGTAATGATTTATAAGAGGATAACCCAATTAGATAGTCACTTGTTACTTTATATAAATTTGCTAATTTAGAAATATGGTGAATAGGAATTTCATATTTATTATTTTCATAGTTGCAGTATGTTTGTTGAGTGGTTCCAAGAATATCTGCAATATCCTTTTGTGTAAACTTATTTAATTCTCGTAGAGATCTCAGTCTTTGTGCAATATCTTGCATAAATTCACCTCAATTCCTTGTAAAGATAATTTAACATACAAGGTTTTTAAAAGTTTGATTTTACAATATATTAATGTTATATTTAAATAAATACATTTTTTTCTTGTTTAATATGGAAGTGTGAAATGGTTTTTAGTAGTATGATAGACAACGGAATAGAACTTTATGAAGATAGAATATTAGGTGAGATGGAAATGTTTAAAGTTGCGATATGTGATGATAACAGAAATCAATGTAATGAGATTGAGAACATTGTAGAAGTATTCTTTTTAACAGAAACATTTAAATACGAGGTTGATATTTATAGTTCAGGTGAGGAATTAATTTATAATTTAAATGCTGGAGAAAAGTATGACCTTATATATCTTGATATAGAACTTGAAGAATTAAATGGGGTTTTTGTAGGGCAATATATTAGAGAAGAACTACAAGATGATACAACACAAATTGTTTATATTTCGGGAAAAATATCATACGTTTTGGAACTATTTCAAATAAGACCGATGCACTTTTTGATTAAACCGTTAAATAAGCAGCAGGTTATCAAAACATTGGAAAAAACAATTGAATTGCAAGGAAGGCAGACAAAAGTTTTAACATATAGAACCGGTAAGACAGAGAAGAAAGTCCCGTTTAAAAATATTATTTATTTTAGTAGTGATGCTAAAAAAGTAATAATTCATATGAAAAATAGCAAGGATTCATTTTACGGAAAACTAACAGAAGTAGTATGCCCATCTGAAGATTTTTTATGTATACATAAATCGTACATTATTAACCTTAACTATGTTGTACAATTTAAGTTTGATAGTGTGATTTTAACAAATTTCGAAGAGATTCCAATTAGTAGAGCATATCGTAAAGAGGTAAGAGAAAAATTAATGGAATGGTACAGAAAGGGGAAATAGAATGTATCAGATAAGCTATGTGCAAATAATTTATTTGTTCGCTAATGCTTTTAGAGTTTTTGCCTTAAACTTATACTTAGATTTATTTTTTTCGAAAAGGAATATTTGGTGTTCTAAGCAGATTAAAAGGGGGATTCTTGTAGGATATTATTTAATAAATTGTTTTGTTTATTTATTAGCTAGAAATTCAATGATAACAATTATATCAAATTTGTTTTTATTTTTTGCTTTAACTATCCCGTATAAGAGTTCTTTTGGGAGAAGAATTTTTGCGATTTGTTCAACAGTTGTTTTGGGGGTTGTATGTGAGGGGATTGTAGGAAAGACATCTATGTGGTTTTTAAGTAATAGAGAAAATATTTTAATTATTACATATATCCTCAGTAACTTCTTGTTGTATTTAGTTGTTTTATTACTAAAAAAAATCCTTAAAGAAAAAGATCAGATCATGTTTCAGGGAGAACGCTGGGCATTTTTGACTATTATTCCACTAATATCTTCGATTGCAGATGTTGTACTAGTGCTTGGAGGATATAAACAATGGATTAATGTCACGGTTATTTCATGTTTATTTATTATAAATATTGCTTTTTTTTATTTATATGCCCAAATGATTGATAATTGTGAGGTGGTAGTGCAAAATCAAGCTCTTATTCAGCAAAATAAAGCGTATGAACAACAAATTTCTGTTATTCAAAAAACAGAGGAAAGACTTGCGCGTTTAAAACATGATTATAAAAATCATATGATTGTAATTAAGAATATAATTGGTAGTAAAGATGTTCCAGAACTTGTGCAATATATAGAATCAATGGAAAAAACATTGAAAGAAAAAAACAGTATGTTTCAAGTGGAAATACTACGCTTGACGGATTGATAAATTATAAATTAAATATTATGAGAGAGTTAGGCGTTAGTATAGAACTTAATGTTAATGTCCCGGAAAATTTAAATATAGAAAATTTCGATGGTGTTGTAATCATTGGGAATCTTATGGATAATGCAATTAGAGTATTAAAAGATCAAGTTAATGGAAGTTTTATTATGGAATTAAAATATGATAGAGGAATTCTTTTTTTACATACGAGGAATTCATATCAAGGAACCTTAAAGAAAAGTGGAGAAAGATTTTTGACAACAAAAGAGGAGGATGATGGAGTGCATGGAATCGGCTTGAGTAATGTAAAAATAACTGTAGAAAAGTACAATGGTGAACTAGAGGTTATAGCAGAAAAAAATTTCTTTGATGTGAAAATTGTAATGTACGTATAAACATTAGAGAAATATAAAATAAGAGAAACTTCATTTTTCTATATAGATGGACTTTCTTAAGAAAAATATTACTATAAATATAAGTAATTTATCATATATAACATAGGAATATAGATTTATATTTTTTAGCGCGTCTCAGTGGATGCGCTTTTTTAATTGCTAAAAACGGAAAAAAAGTTGCAGATTTTACCATTTTAGTTTTTTTTCAATGAAATCTGATAAAGTTTAGGAGTAACAATTATTTAAGTTTTAATTTAAAAGGGGAGAGGTATTTATGAAAAAAATTTTTGAAAAATGGAAAAACAATATGTGGAGAGTAGTTACACCTTTGGCATTGTTGGTTACTATTGTATCGGTAAATTCTACATGTATGTTTGAATTTTATCAACCGCAAATGCCTACTGGTAGTGAAAAGTTAAAAAATTTTTAAGTAAGAATATCTAAGAACTAAATTAACATTCTATTTTTTAAATGCCACTGAAAATAATAATGAAGGCACATGGTTTTAAAGAGGTGATTTAATTAGTTAATAGATTTATTTAAAGATAGTTATAATTCACATATTAAATCACCTCAAAGGTCTTAAAGAAAAATTTTTACTTATTTGATTGTTATGTGAAAGTCATACATTGAAAAGGACAGCCACAAGACATGAATTTATAAAGAACATCCTTTTCAATATTATTTACAAATAGAGCTTACACATATTAATAAATTATGTGGGTGGAAATTAATGGATAAAAAAATAAATGATAAGATTTGGTTGCAAATGAAAAAGACGAAGGAACTGCCAGAAGCAGACCGTGAATTGTATTTATTTGGTTTTACTCAGGGGATTATACTATTGCTTAATATTATAACTTCGCTATGTATTGGAATTATGATGAATATGCTTCTGGAAGTTATAATCTACATGAGTTGTTTTATTCCGTTACGTATTTATGCTGGTGGCTACCACGCCAAAACGCAATTGCGTTGTTATGTAATGTCTAGTATCACAACGGTAATTGTTATGTATCTTTCCAATATTTTACAACGGAATAGCGGATTAGTAGAGCCTATAGTGAATATTATATCTGTTTGTATTATATGGAGTTTAGCTCCAGTTGAAGATAATAATAAGATGTTATCCATAGAAGAACGATTAGTATATCGAAAGAAAGTAAGAAGTATTTTAACCTTACTTTTAATGTTGGCGGGATTATTTTATATTTTGAAGAACAATAGAGTGGTTTCATCAATTGAAATTGTATTTTGTTTTTTGGCTCTGGTATTGCTTTTGGGACAGTTAAAAAACAAGTTTGTAAAACAAGCAAATAGAGAGGGAAGTTGATTATGAGGTACACGTTTGTAAGACAACATGATAGTACAGATTGTGCAGCTGCTTGTTTAGCAATGATTTGTTTACACTATAAAAAAGAAACAACAATTACGAAGCTTCGCGATATGATGGGAACGGATTTGAAGGGAACAAATCTGATTGGTCTTAGCAAATGTGCGGAAGAATTAGGGTTTATGACACAAGCAGTTAGGGTTGATCGAAAAGCATTCAGAAGTAAATTTTCATTGCCAGCTATTGCAAATGTAATAACAAAAGATGGACTGAGTCATTTTGTTGTAATTTTTAAAATTACAGATAAATATGTAATTATCGGAGATCCAGCAAAAGATTTGTTAAAAGTTGAAATAAAGAAATTTTTTAAAGACTTTACTGGAGCTATGTTGTTGATGGTCCCTACAGCAGACTTTTCTAAAGGTCGAATTAAAGGTGAAAAAATATTTGATAGATTTGTTCACCTTTTGGTACCTCATAAAAAATTATTTTTCTTTTCAATATTAGCTTCGATTATTTTGACAATTTTAGGGGTTGCGTCTTCTCTCTTTAATAAAATTTTGATGGATGAAATTCTGCCATATAAACTCGAGAATACGCTGGTTTTGGTGTTGATTATTTTTTCGGTGATATCAGTTACGCAAACCACAGTAGGATTTTTGCGTAGTTGGATGATGGTATTTTTATCACAGAAAATAGATATACCGTTGATGCTTGGATATTTTGATCATATTTATAAGTTGCCTATGAAATTCTTCTCAACAAGAAAAACAGGCGATATTATAACGAGATTCTCAGATGCGTTTACAATTAAAGGGGTATTTACCAATATAGCCTTAACGTTGATCATGGATATATCGCTAGCTTTGGTTACGGGAGTCATTCTATTTAGAATGAATTCAAGTCTGTTTGCAATTATTTTTGCAATGACATTGATTAGCATCTTGTTGGTATTTATTTTTAAGCAACCGTATAAAAAGATAAACGAAGAACAAATGCAGCAATCCTCTGTGCTAAACTCTCAAATTATCGAAGGGCTTAGAGCTGTAGAAACGATAAAAGGTAATGCAAATGAGGAAACCGAACTCGAAAACATTGAAAGAGAATACATTAGATCTTTAAGAATTTCGTATAAATCTGCGATGTTGTCTAATGTACAGTCGACGATTTCAGGACTAGTCTCTATGGTTGGTAACTTGATTTTGATGTATGCAGGAATTACTCAGGTAATTCATAATGAAATTACGCTGGGGAGTATGATGGCATTTACTACATTGTCTGGATATTTTATGGGTCCAGTAGGAAATTTGGTTTCTTTACAAATGCAGATTCAGGAAGCGAACATTTCTATGAAACGTCTTTCGGAAATTATGGATTACGAACAAGAACAACAAAATTCCAGAGATAACGCATATGAAGAACTAGAATCTATAGATGGTGATATTGAGTTCAAAAATGTAACATTTAGGTATGGCAATCGAAAGCCAGCACTAAAAAATATTAGTTTTACAATTCCAAAGGGGAAAAAGATAGCATTGGTTGGTGCTAGTGGTAGTGGTAAGTCAACAATTGCAAAATTGTTATTGAAATATTATGAGCCTGAAGATGGTGAAATTTTAATAGATGGTGTGAATTTATCAGAATATACAAATAGTTCGGTGCGAAGATCTATTTCTTATGTACCCCAGACAATTGAACTTTTTTCTAAAAGTATCTATGACAACATTCGAGTAAGTAAAATGGATTCAACATTAGATGATGTTATTGAAGCTGCAAAAGCGGCAGATGCTCATGATTTTATAAAAAAACTACCAGGACAATACGGAACATTGTTGGAAGAAGCGGGTAATGGTTTAAGTGGTGGAGAAAAACAGAGAATTGCGCTGTCAAGAGCATTTTTGAAAAATAATCAGTTTTACATTTTGGATGAAAGTACAAGTAGTTTAGACTTTTTAACAGAAAATATCATTTTTGATATGATTTATAATAAGTTTTATAATAAAACGATGTTAATTATTGCTCATAGATTAACTACAATAAAAAACTGTGACATTATTTTAGTATTAGATAGAGGGGAAATCGTTGAGAGGGGAACTCATAATGAATTGATTGCTCGTAGAGAAAAATATTTTGAATTATGGGAAATGCAGCAGGGAAGAACTGTCTTTACTGAGAAAAATCAACATGAAATTAACGATGTAGAGATACAGGAGTCTGAACTGATTACATATTACTAAATAATTTCACAGGAATATAATAATATCAATTTTTTCGCAAAATAAATGGTTTATAAGAGATAGAAAAATGCGAATGGAGGGGCTTTAAAATGAAAAAAAGAAATATTCTGGTTGAGGAAAATAAAATTTTGAAGCTGAAAAATGTTATCGGGATTGTTTTAGAGGGCTCTGAAATCAATTATATGGACAGAACAATAGATCTGATGAGCCATTATATTATAAATGAAAAAACAACTCGAGTAGGTCCACTTATTCAATGTATTTCTTCTAAGAAAGGCAACTTAAAGGGACCAGATATTTCAGTAACTATTTTTCAACAAGTTTTAGATGAATTAGATAAGTGTGATAAGCCATACTTTTTCACAAAGGAAATCAAAGTGCCTAATTGTTTTTATGGAAAATATAGAGGTCCCAAAAATAAAATGCAATATGTATATGAAAAGATTAATATTACTGCTTTTGAAAGCGGTGTGGAATTAGATGATAAAAGTTATACAGTTGTCATCAATGGTGAATATGAGAATTTTGAGATTGATGTTTTCGTACAAGCAAGAAGATAAAATATTAATGTGAAAAAATAATTTCTTTTATTTTATTAGTGAAATATAGATATATCTGTATTATGATTATGCTGTTGCATCATAACGATAGAAACTCAATTTCAGATTTTAAAAGATAATAAAGAAAGGTATGATTTCCGTGCATTGGAAATGCTCATATTATATTAATAACTTATGTAGAAAGGAGAGATTATATGAGTTATTCAGCAACACTTACATTACCTAAAGGGTGTACAAAGGTACAGGAACAGGAAATGATGTATTTAGAGGGAGGAGGTACAGGAACTTTAATCAAGAGTGAAAGGCTCTATAGATTGAAAGCAAGCGATTGTTTGGATATTAGAGATCGATTAACAGAAACAGCAACGGCGGCTACTGAAGTAGCTCTCTTGTTGGCCGATATGTATGGAATTCAGTTCGCTATTGCTAGTGCTGCAGTTGCTGCATTGACGGTTTCGGCAGCGGTATTTTTTGATAGGGCGGCTCAAGGTAATGGTGCAGCGATTTATAGGTATACTTATGCAGATGATGGAGCAACTGTTAATCCTTCTATTACGGGTACTTATACAGAATATGGATTTGTGCGTTTGTAATATTTTGGTATGAAAAGGAGCGATAAAAAATTAAAAAAAATATATGGACTAAGCTTTTTTTTCTTTCGATGTGGAGTGAATGTGCTTTACTTATAGTTTATATGGAGAAACATATAGAGATATTAGGAATACTTGCAATTGTGATAAGTTGGCTTTCTGTTTTTTTAGCTATATTGGCATATGTATTTGGTAAAAAATAAATTATGATACTTTGTAAACAGGATAATCTTTGATTGTCCTGTTTATTAAAGAAAAACGAACGGAGGAGAGAGTTCTGCGTAGGAAAGATATATATATACTAAATACTATTGTATTATTATTTAGTATTGTTTCTTTAGAATTGAATTTTCCGGATATGATAACAAAATATAGTAGGTATATATTTATTGTATGTTGTTTTATTATTGTAACAAAATATTGGTTTGAAAAATAATTTGATAAAGTAATAATAGAAATATGAAAAAAGAGTACTTGAAAAAGTGAACTTGGTGTTATATTTATATTTTGTATAGTATGGAGAGAGAAGAGTGTCAAACAAAAAAAAGGATTTAGAAAGTTTACGAGACAGTAGGCTGCTGTATGAAAAAGAAGTTCCCCCACTTGGTTATTACTTAATTGTTTTAGTAACAGTTATTATACTTATTGTTATTCTATGGAGTATGAGAAATATCAAAGTGGATGTTATACACGCACCTGGAATAATAGAGAGTGATAATAAAAATTATGTGATGTCTCCTTACACAGGTGAAATTGTAGAGATAAATATTTTTGAAGGTGCTAATGTTGAAAAAGGAGAAACTCTTTTTATAGTGAAGAGTACAGAACTCGATTTGCAAAGAGATCAACTGCAGAGTCAAAGAGAAGTATATGAAAAGCAATTGTTACAATATGAAAAATTAGTATTATCGATAAAAGATGGTGTGAATTATTTTGACTATTATGAGCCGGATGATAGCTTATATTATAACCAGTATGAGGCTTATCAAAGTCAAGTGCAGCAGAATGAATTTGATACGAGTACAATGCATTCATATGGATATTCAGATGAAGAAATTGAAAATGAAGTCATTAAAAATCAGAGTAAAATAACTGAAATATATTATACAGCAATTCGCTCTGCAGAAGAATCAATCAAACAATGTCAGACTCAGATTGACTTGCTAGATATTCAACTTGCTTCAGTAGATACTGGACAGGCGGAGTATGCTGTAACTGCAAATGCAACTGGTAAAATACATATGAATGCAGATTATAAACAAGGCATGGTTGTACAAGGTGCAGTTGCGATTGCTAGTATTGCATCAGAATGGGATGCATATACGATTCAGGCAACGGTCGATGCTTCTGATGCTGCAAGGATAGAAGTAGGGGATAATGCAGAAATTGCGGTTTCCGGTTTGATTGAATCTGTTTATGGAACAATTAGTGGTACAGTTGTAGGAAAAGATAGTGATATAACAATTGCCCAAAGTGATGGAAACCAAAATGCATATTTTAAAATTGAAATAGATCCAGATACAACATATCTTGTGAATAAACGTGGGGATAAAGTTAATATCTCTAATGGTATGTCTGTAGATACCAGAATCCAATACGACAAAGTAACATATTTTGAGTATATATTGGAATCACTTGGAGTATTGACACGATAATTAAAGGCTTTAATGGAAGGTGAAATATATGTTTAAGAATCTACATAGCTTTTATAAGCATACCGTTTATACAATATTAATAGTAATTATTTTTTTACTATCTGGTATATATGTTGCCTATGCAGATGAAGAAGATATTTCATCAGAAGTGGTTGAGGATACAACACTTAAAGTAAATGATTTAGATCTTGGAAACTATGAAACAAGAATGTATGTAGGAACGCGACAGCTATTAAATGTAACCGCTTTACCGCTTGGCGTTGAAGAGAATCCGATATACTATACTTCTAGTGATGAGAATGTTGCAACAATTAATGGAATGGGGAGAATTGTAGCTGTTTCTTCAGGAACTTGTGAAATATCTGTAATGTGTAATACAGTTGTACGCGGGTTTACATTAAAGGTAGTGCAAGAAGAAGTTAAAGAAGTAAAAGATATTGATATAGGTAAGTATAAAGATAATATGCTTGTTGGTGAACATCAAGTATTGAATGTAACTCCTATTCCAACGGATGCAGAAAACTCATATATTGAATATTTTTCCAGTAATAATGATGTTGCAACAGTTAATGCGTTGGGACGTATTATTGCAAAAGAAAAAGGCTCAACAACAATTACAATAAAATGTGGAACGATAGAACGAAATTTTATATTAAGAGTTACGGAAGAAGAAAAGATTGAAGTCAGTGATATTGATTTGGGTGTATACTCTGATGAAATGACAGTAGGGGATACTCAAATGCTAAGTATTACAATCATACCTACTAATGCAACTGACCCCCAAATAAAATATTCCTCTAGTGATAATAAAGTCGCGAAGGTTAATGACATTGGTAGAGTATTTGCTATTGGGAAAGGCAAATGTAAAATAACAGTATCCTGTGGTCGAAAAAAGAAAAATTTTAATTTAACGGTAAAAGAAAAAGTTGTTGTAACAGACATTGAGATAGGAAAATATGAGGATAAATTGGAAGTAGATGAGAGGATGACCCTTAAAGTAAAGGCATTACCAGAAGATGCCGAAGATAGAAAAATTACCTTTTCATCAAGTGATACTAATATAGCTAAAGTATCCTCTGACGGGGAAGTATTAGGCCTTTCAAAGGGAAGGGTTATTATTACAATAAGGGCTGGAGATATTGAAAAAGAAATCGAATTATCAATAATAATTCCAACAAGCAGAATAGAGGTCAATTCTACATATTTGATTATGAAAAAAGGAGACTCATTTCAGATAGAAAGTGAAGTTTACCCAAAGGAAGCTGAACAAGTACTGACATATAAAACTGCAAATTCTAAAATAGCATCAGTTTCTGATCGAGGAAAAGTATGTGCAAAAGGGTTGGGGAATACGTCAATTATTGTTAGCAATGGTGATTTAAGCAAAGTAATAACAGTAATTGTAAATGAACAAGGAAGTAGTATTGATAGTACGCCCAATTTTTTATCACAGAATAAAAATAAAGCAGCAGTAGAATTAAGCGCTTTTGAAAAAAGAATAGTGGAACAACTTGATTATCATAGTGAAATTGAAATAATGTCAGAAGAATGTCCTTTACTTACAAAATCAATTTTGAAAAAAATATTAGAAACTCATTCAATATTAAAAGTTGTAAGTCCTGAATATACAATCATGATTGAAGGGAAGGAGATTTTAAACTATGAAAATGAACTAAGAACAGATATTCATCTGACAAGTAGAAATAATACAACAGAATTTATAATAAATGAAAAGCAAAAAATTCCTGGATCGATAGAAATTTATTTTCCTGAAGAGTATACATTATATAAATATTTATATTTGTACAATGAGGAAAAAGATAAATTTCAATTATTAGATAACAAGGACATTGTTTCTGGGAAAATAAAAATTGATGTAGCTGGTAGATATATATTAACTAATGAAAAAATAGATACATTTGTTATAAGTCAAAAGAGCATCATTATTGGGGGTGCAGTAATTGTTATAGTCACGATTATTTACTGTATATTAAAGAAGAGATATTGGCTTTGGTAAGCAGATGTTTATAGATAAAGTGTAAAAATTTTCAATGCGATGACAGGAGTTAATATATTTATATAGTGAAAATACATCTATGAATATACTTTTGCGGATTTATAAAGGTTTAGATAATAGGGATCGTTTTATTGCTTCTTTAGTAATATAAGAGAAATTAAGAGAAGTCGTTTTTTAGTAATAGAAAGTTGCTAAGAAACGACTTTTTTTAATATTTAAAATTAAGAATTTAGCGAAATTTTTGGTTTTTAATGTCACAAAAAGACTTGTATTAGGTAGAAGGAAAGAATTTCATATAACAAAACTTCAATCGGAAGGAGGTGAACCAAATGAATTTACTTCCTTCTGAGGTTAGCCTGCAGATGCGCTTTGATGCCTTTTGTAAAAAAGTTTTAACGTATACAAATTATAAACTGTTACGCGAAGGGCAGAAAAGACGAGAGCAGAGCTATGTATTTTCTGATTTTGAGGAGGGAGAACTGGAACAATATTTTTATACTTACGATACATATCCGGTATTGGCATTAAAAATAGAACTGGAGCATATCAGGGTATTTATCGAAAATGAAATGCTGTATCAGGCATTGCTTTTATTACCGAAGAAAAGATTGGAAATTATAATTCTTAGCTTTTTTGCGGATATGACGGATAAGGAGATTGGAAAAGCCATCCTGATGCCGAAAAGTTCTGTGCAGTATAACCGAAATGTAGCGTTGCAGTATATCAGGAAGATGATGGAGGTGTATACAGAGGTAAATGAGAAACAAAAAAAAACAAAAATGAATTTTTCAGCCAGGATGTGAGAAAAAGCATTTTTGGCAGCAAACAGAAACTAAAGACGAAAACGATACTTCTGGCTGTATCGGGAGATACAGAAGCTTTGATGGAAGTGGTTGATATTTATAAGCCATACATAGAAAAGCTTTCTATGCGCGTTGTAATGGATGAGAATGGGCATTGCAGAGAAATGGTAGATGAAACAGTGAAAAGAAGTCTGGAAGTTGGATTGATTGCGGCAATTATGAAGTTTCATCCGTATATCTGATTACTGCATATAAAAACAGTACCTTGATAACTGAATAAGACAGCAAATGAACCACACATAATGAAACTTCTGCTTAGCCTCAGTCAGAGCGTTCAAAGCGTCTAAGGCAAAGGAAGCAGGCCGTCTGGTTGGGGGGCAGGTGAAATTCCTATGGGTGTAAACCGTTCATTTGCTTTTATAAAAAAATGTGCAAATTCGCAGAGTGGCAGAAAATGCAGAAATCTGTAATGATATACCTGGCCACTACAGTATCCGGAGGTGGAATGATGGACGATCAAATGATTGACAGAATGGTATATACAGCTGAGGATATTCAAAAGATATTGGGACTTGGAAGGAGTGTGACATATACATTTTTGGAAAAAACATTTTCCGAGCAGAAGCCGTTTAAAGTGCTTAAGGTTGGGAAAATGTACAGAGTTCCAAAGAAGGGATTTGATCAGTGGCTGAATGGAGAATAAATAAGCTGCAAAAAGGGGGTAACTTCGATGGATTATCAGAAAGCAGGCATCCATTTTAATGGGAAATCATGGTGTCATAATATAAAGCTCCTGTCCGATGATGGAAAAATAAAATACAGCAAAAGAGCTGGGTTTCAAACATCCGAAGAAGCATTGCAAAGTGCGGTTTCCTATGAGGAACGGTTTAAGGAGGACCTGAGAAAATTTCATTTGAAGAATAAAATTGATTTTGACATTGCAGTAAAAGATTATCTGATTTATTGGTATGATGAGATTTATTCTTCCAGAGTGGAAGCGACAGCAAGGATGCTTGGGCAATACACATTGTACTATCTGATTTTTCCACAGCTGGAAAAAAATATTAAGCTGAGGTATGCGAATACGGAGTATTTTAATGCGCTGTTAAAGAGAGTAGCCGGGATTTGTCCGAGTGCGGGAAATAAAGGGAGAGAGGTCTTGAATATTGCGATGAGAGATGCCTTTGTAGCAGGGCATATCAGTTCAAATCCGATTCTGGAAACGGAGCATTATCCAAGACGCAAGCCGGAGATAAAAATTTTATCCAAGCAACAAATAAAAATACTGCTGCAAGCGGCTGAAAAAGGGCGTTGGTATTTAGAGATTCTGTTGGGGATGTTTTGCGGTCTGAGAAAAGGCGAGATTTTAGGACTGAAATTTGCAGATTTTGATTTGGAAAATGAAACGGTATCTATTATGCGGCAGCTTGGCAGTAATCCTATATTTAAAAATGCTGAGAGCCTGGAGGGGACGTATGCCTGTATCGAAAAGCCGCCAAAAACGGAAAAAAGCTATAGGACATTGAAGGTTCCAAAGATTATTCTTGATGAGCTGGAGGCGCGGAGGCTAAGAACATTAGCTGATAAGAGCAGATTAAAAGAAAGCTATATTGATAATGATTATATCAGCTGTAGAGAAAATGGTCTGTATCATACGCAGGCTTCTATGAATCTTGCTTTAAATAAGCTATGTGACAGAAATGGACTGCCCAGAATTTCCGTACATAGCCTGAGACATATTTATGCAACGCTTTTGATAGAAAAGAAGGTGCCGTTAATTAAGATTTCGGCATTGATGGGGCATGAGTCCATTCATACCACCTTTGAGATTTATTGTGATGTTATGGAGGATGGGCGGAATATTCAGGATTTTATGAACAGTACCTTTCTTCCTCTGCATAATGAAATGTGTGAGCGGGTGTTCTGTAGTGATTGATTTCAGATTACAGCAATATATAGAGTGGAAGGTAGGAAAGGTAATTCCTATAAAGGGAAAATTTGGTTTTCGGGTGACACTGTATTATCTGGATTTGCCGAAGAAGGTGCAGCAGAAATCTGGTTTTACAACAGAAAGAGAGGCAAATGTTGCCAGAGATCAGACAGTCGGGGAGTTATATTCCGGAGATTATATTGTCTACGAAAATATTTCGGTGAAGGAGTTTTTGGAGTTCTGGCTGGATGCGGAGTACCGGAAGGTTGGAAATCCGGTTAATACATATCTATCCTTTCGGAATGTGATTCAGAATCAAATAGTACCTTATCTGGGGACGAAAAAAATAGCAGAACTAAACAGCGGTCACATTCAGACGCTGTATCAGACGATTGCTCTGTCTTCCAAGGCTTCGGCAAGTCGCACCAAAACCGTTATGGGGTTAGCGATGAAATATGCAAAGGCAAAGAAGTTTATTGCCAGAAATCCGGCTGTGGGCGTAGTGATACCGAAAACTGAAAATAGTAAAGAATATCATACGAGAAGTATCGATTCTGCAAAGACCTTAAATTTGGAGCAGATTAAGATTCTGATACAGGCAAGCCAACAAACACCTATTTATATTGCAGTTTTATTTAATATTTTGATGGGACTAAGAAGGGGAGAAATTGTTGGGCTGAAATATTCGGATGTTGATTATGTGAATCAGGAATTGCATGTGCAGCGACAGATTGGGAAGGCCTTTGTAGAAAAGGAAGGAGAGGATAAACCGATTATTTTAGATGCACAGGAGATTCCTTTGAAGACCAGTTCAAGCTATCGCGTATTGCCGATACCTGATTATGTGTTTGATGCAATTATAAAAGAGCGTGAGAGATATGAGGAAAGAAAAAAGGAGGTGGGAGAACAATTTCATGATTTCGGGTTTATTTTTTGTTCTGAGACAGGCGCGGCTAGGAATAAGAATTTTCATTATCAGTACTATAAACGGATTTTAAGGGAAAATGGATTGCCGGATATAAGATGGCATGACTTAAGGAGCTCTTACTGCACACTGTTGCTGAAAAATGAATTTAATCCGAAAGCAGTTTCAAATTTAATGGGACATGCAAAAGAGATTATCACGATAGATGTTTATGGTGATAATAAAGTAATGGCGGTTGATTGTACAAGAGAAATTGATATGTTTATAAATGAACTGCATCTGAATCAGATAGAAATGCCAATGGCAGAGGACAGATTTTTTGATTCCGTTTGTGTAAATCCGGATGATTTATGATAGAACAAATGTTTGGAAATTTTCCGTGTTCGCTATACAGCACCTTTTATTTGTGCTATAATTTCCATGTGAAAGAGATACAAGCGATACGGCTGTTTTGTATGTTATGATGTGGTATCTTGTATTATTTCGTTGTGAAAAAATGAATGAGTGATCGAAATTCGAAGTTGCCTGAAATCAGAGCAAATTCGGAATATGTCATAGCTGTAGAATTCGAATTTTGCGCATGGTATGACGATAATTTTGAGGTCGGCAGGAGGTTCAATAATGGAGAACAAATTCAAAGTGGTATCGAAATATAAACCGACAGGTGACCAGCCGCAGGCGATTGAAAAAATTGCAGAGGGCTTTCAGAAGGGCTTGAAATTCCAGACCTTGCTGGGGGTAACGGGATCGGGCAAAACCTTCACGATGGCAAATATTATTGAGAAAATCCAGAAGCCGACTCTGGTGATCGCGCATAATAAAACCCTTGCGGCACAGCTTTATAACGAGCTGAAGGAGTTTTTCCCCGAAAATGCGGTGGAGTATTTCGTCTCCTATTATGATTATTATCAGCCCGAGGCGTATGTGCCAAGTACGGATACCTATATCGAAAAGGATTCCTCTGTCAATGATGAAATTGATAAGCTGCGCCATTCCGCCACGGCGGCGCTGGTGGAGCGAGAGGATGTTATTGTTGTTGCCAGCGTTTCCTGTATTTATGGCTTGGGTGACCCTGAGGAATACTACGGCATGATGCTTTCCCTGCGCCCCGGCATGGAGAAGGACAGGGATGAAGTCCTGCGCGCTCTGGTGGAAATGCAGTATGACCGCAATGATCTGAATTTTGAACGAGGTACGTTTCGTGTCCGTGGGGATGTGGTCGAAATTTTCCCGATTGGCTCCTCGGAGCACGCCATTCGTGTGGAATTTTTCGGGGATGAAATCGACCGCATTACGGAAATAGATGTGCTGACAGGCGAAATCATCGGGACAAGAAACCATATCTCGATTTTCCCTGCATCGCATTATGTCACCGCGCCCGAAAAAATGCAGCTTGCCATTCAGCGGATTGAAAAGGAGTTGGAGGAGCGCTTGGAAGAGCTTAAACGAGAGGACAAGCTTCTGGAAGCACAGCGATTGGAGCAACGCACGAATTATGATTTGGAAATGCTCAGAGAAATGGGCTTCTGTACGGGCATCGAAAACTATTCCCGTCATCTTTCTCTGCGCGAAGCAGGCAGCACACCCTTTACGCTGATTGATTTCTTTCCGGATGATTTTCTTATCATTGCGGATGAATCCCATGTTTCTATTCCGCAGATTCGAGCCATGTATGAGGGAGACCGCTCCAGAAAAACAACACTGGTGGACTTTGGCTTCCGCCTGCCCTCTGCATTGGATAACCGTCCGCTCAAATTTGCGGAATTTGAAAGCAAAATCCATCAAATGCTATTCGTTTCCGCAACCCCCTCTGTTTATGAAAAGGAACATTCCGAGCAGACGGCAGAGCAGATTATCCGCCCGACAGGCTTGTTGGACCCCGAAATTTCCGTTCGTCCCATTCATGGGCAGATTGATGATTTGCTTGCCGAGGTCAGAAAAACCACAGAGACAGGCGATAAGGTTCTTGTCACAACCCTGACGAAAAAAATGGCAGAACGCCTGACGGATTACCTGCGTGAAGCAGGGGTGCGCGTGCGCTATCTCCATTCGGATATTGATACACTGGAGCGTCTGGAAATCATTCGTGATCTGCGTATGGATGTGTTTGATGTGCTGGTCGGCATCAACCTTTTGCGTGAGGGTCTGGATATCCCCGAGGTCAGTCTGGTTGCCATTCTGGATGCAGATAAGGAGGGCTTTCTGCGTTCCGAAACCTCGCTGATTCAGACCATCGGGCGTGCGGCAAGAAATGCCAAGGGGCGCGTCATTATGTATGCCGATGTCATGACAGAAAGCATGGATAGGGCGATTACGGAAACCAACCGCCGCCGCTGCCTTCAGCAGGCGTATAATGAGGAGCATGGCATCATTCCGCAGACCATTCGGAAAAAGGTGCATGATGTCATCCAGATTACGAAAGCTGCAACGGAGAAGCAGAAATTCGGCTTGGAAAAGGACCCAGAATCCATGAGCGAAAAGGAATTGAAGCAGTTGATTGCAAAGCTGGATAAGGAAATGAAGCACGCCGCACTGGAATTGCAGTTTGAACGTGCGGCAGAGCTGAGAGATAAAATTTTGGAAATCAAGAAATTATTGTAAAAACTTGGGCAATCCTCTGAAAAGGGATATTCCAAGAAAAGGAGACGCTATGAAGGATAAGATTGTAATAAAGGGTGCGAGAGCGCATAATCTGAAAAATGTTGACCTCACCATCCCCAGAGATCAGCTGGTTGTCTTTACGGGGGTGAGCGGCAGCGGCAAAAGCTCTCTTGCTTTCGATACGATATATGCAGAGGGACAAAGACGCTATGTGGAGTCGCTCTCTTCCTATGCAAGGCAGTTTCTGGGGCAGATGGAAAAGCCGGATGTAGACCTCATCGAGGGACTTTCTCCTGCCATCTCCATCGACCAGAAAACAACGAGCCATAACCCCCGTTCCACCGTCGGTACGGTAACGGAGATTTATGATTATCTGCGTCTGCTCTACGCAAGAATCGGGATTCCCCATTGCCCGAAATGCGGCAAGGAAATCAAAAAACAAACCATTGACCAGATTGTAGACCGCATTATGGAGCTGCCCGAGCGGACGAAGCTACAACTGCTGGCACCTGTGGTGCGCGGCAGAAAGGGCGAGCATGTCAAGCTGCTGGAGGATGCAAAAAAGAGCGGCTATGTGCGTGTGCGCGTGGATGGAATTCTGTATGACCTTTCCGAAAAAATCGAATTAGAAAAAAATAAAAAGCATAACATTGAAATTGTGGTAGACCGTCTGATGGTAAAGGAAGGCATGCAGATGCGTCTGACCGAATCCATCGAAACGGCATCGGCACTCAGCGGCGGCCTCCTGATTGTGGATGTAAATCAGGGAGAGGATGAGCTGCTGTTCAGCCAGAGCTTTTCCTGCCCCGACTGCGGCGTGGATTTGATGGAAATTGAACCGCGCATGTTCTCCTTTAATAACCCAAGCGGGGCCTGCCCGACCTGTACGGGTCTGGGGATGCAGATGAAGTTTGATGAACAGCTGATTGTGCCGAATGAGGAACTCAGCATCATGCAGGGCGCAATTACCGCCCCCGGCTATAATTCCGTCAATGCGAAGGGGAGCATGAGTAAGGTTCTCTTTGATGCACTGGCGGCGAAATACGGCTTTTCTCTGGAAACGCCCTTTAAGGATTTGCCCCGAAAAATCAAGGATATTATTTTCTATGGCGCGAAGGAAAAGCTGCGCATTACCTACAGCAATGTGCGTGGCACAGGCACCTATGATTATGCCTTTGAAGGGGTCATCAATACTCTCCGGCGCAGATATAACGAAACCTCCGAAGCCATGCGCGCGGAATTTGAGGAATATATGACGAATATCGAGTGTCCCGATTGCCATGGGAAACGCCTGCGTCCGGAGGTGCTTGCCATTACTGTCAACGGGAAGAATATTTCCGAGGTGACGGAGCTTTCCATTGGCAAAATGCAGGAATTCTTCCAAAGCCTGACGCTGACGGAACGGGAAAATATGATTGCGGAACGTATTCTGAAGGAAATCCACGCCAGAGTCGGCTTTTTGATTGATGTCGGTCTGGAATATCTGACGCTTTCCAGAACGGCGGGCACGCTTTCCGGTGGGGAATCGCAGCGTATCCGTCTGGCAACGCAGATTGGCTCCGGTCTGGTCGGCGTAGTTTATATTCTGGATGAACCGAGTATCGGTTTGCATCAGCGTGATAATGATAAGCTGCTTGCAACATTAAAGCACCTGCGTGATATCGGCAACTCCCTGATTGTGGTGGAGCATGACGAGGATACCATGCGCGCGGCGGATTTTGTTGTGGATATTGGCCCCGGTGCAGGGCGCGGCGGCGGTGAAATCGTTGCGGCAGGCAGTGTAGAGGAAATTATGGCGGTGAAGCGCTCCGTGACAGGT
>QWCY01002524.1_pt1 | contig 23371 bp, 20 predicted proteins | sample 1972631 | NCBI WGS metagenome assembly QWCY01 (sample SAMN09866696, study PRJNA288562) | Human gut metagenome isolate pre1_stool, whole genome shotgun sequencing... | isolation source: gut | host: Homo sapiens | place: USA: California
TTGGATCAGAGTACAATTGATAAAATAGCAGCGGGAGAAGTGGTCGAGCGCCCTTCTTCGGTTGTCAAAGAACTGGTGGAAAATGCCATTGATGCAGGGGCAAGTGCGATTACCGTCGAGATCAAGGAAGGCGGTACGACATTTATCCGCATCACCGATAACGGTGCAGGAATCGACAAAGAACAGGTTCCGCTGGCATTTCTTCGCCATGCGACCAGCAAGATCCGCAAAGTGGAAGATCTTTCACTGATCTCTTCTCTGGGTTTCCGTGGTGAGGCTCTTTCGAGTATCGCTGCAGTGTCCCGCGTGGAACTGATCACGAAACCGCATGAACAGCTGATCGGCGTCCGCTATCAGATAGAGGGCGGTATGGAAAAAGGCATGGAAGAGATCGGGGCGCCGGATGGAACGACCTTTCTGATCCGTGATCTGTTTTATAATACACCGGCGAGGGCAAAATTCTTAAAGACACCGACCACGGAAGCCGGATATATCAGCAGTTTTATCGAGCAGCTGGCACTGTCGCATCCGCATATTTCTTTCAAATACATGCAGAACGGACAGACAAAGCTGCACACTTCCGGGAATAATAATCTGAAAGAAGCGATTTATCAGATTTACGGAAGGGATATTACCCGGGAACTGATCGAGATCCACACGAAAGACCGGGATGAGACGATCCGGATCGATGGATTTATCGGAAAACCGGTGATCTCGAGAGGAAACCGTAATTTTGAAAATTATTACGTCAATGGACGGTATGTGAAAAGTAAGATTGTGACAAAAGCGGTAGAAGATGCCTATCATACGTTTATGATGCAGCACAAGTATCCGTTTACCTGTCTGCATATCCAGATCAAAGGTTCGGATGTGGATGTCAATGTGCATCCGACCAAGATGGAAGTACGTTTTTCCAATCAGGAGCTGGTCTACCGGCAGATCTATCAGGCAATTTTACAGGGATTGCAGCACAAGGAACTGATCCCGCAGGTGACGATCGGAAAAGAGCGTCCTGCCGGTCGTCCCAGTCAGGGGGCTGCGCCGGAGCCTTTTGAGGTGCAGCGCCGACAGATCGAACAACCGAGAGAATACCAGATGCAGCGAAAGGTGCAGCCTGGAGAGTTGAAAAATCGTGTGGTTGAAACTAACACAGGTTCTGCATCGGCGACTGTTGCGCCTGCATCCTCTTTCACAAAAGCACCATCGGCGGCAGCCGGTAATGGTTCGGTGGTAAGGGAGCAGGGAACCGGATTTTACGGAGAAAAACGGGAGACTGGAAGCGGTAATGAGAATCTGGTGCGCCCGAATCTGAACTTACAGGTGGAACAACCTGTCTCAAAGGAAAAAGACAAGAAAACAGACTCCCCGGTTGCCATCAAGCAGACTGAGAATAAAGTGTTTCTTAATTCAACAGATACAGGAAAAGAAAATCGTTCGGTCACAGAGGAAGAGACAGACGGGAACAGAACGGCAAAACAGCCAGGTGTGTCCGGGCAGATGCCAGAACAAAAGATTTCCGCGGAATCAGATAATAGTAATCGTGCACAGAACTTACAGAATGTTTCCGTACAGCCGAAAACCCAGGAAACTTCCCCGGCTCCGGTTGTCCAGAAAGCCGAACAGATGGATCTTTTCGACGGAAAACTGCTAAGCCCGGAAGCAAAAAAACATCATAAGATCATCGGGCAGGTCTTTGACACTTACTGGCTGGTACAGATGGAAGATAAACTGTATATCATCGACCAGCATGCAGCACACGAAAAAGTGCTGTATGAGCGGATCGTAAAAGAAATGAAAGCGCGAAACGTGACGTCCCAGATCGTCAGCCCGCCGATCATCATTTCTCTGAATCTCGAAGAACAGGAGAAAATGAAAAAGTATCAGAAGATTTTTGAAACGCTTGGATTCGAGATTGAATCCTTTGGCGGACGGGATTACAGTATTCGGGCGGTACCACAGAATTTGTTTGGCATGACGGAACAGGGATTTTTCATCGAGGTGCTGGATCATCTGGAGGAAGATCCGTCTTCGAAAACACTGGAGGTACTCTCAGACCGTATGGCGACCATGGCGTGTAAGGCAGCAGTAAAAGGAAACCAGAGATTATCTTTCCGGGAGACAGAAGCGCTGATTGATGAACTGCTGCAGCTGGAGAACCCGTATAACTGTCCGCATGGACGCCCGACGATCATTTCCATGACAAAATACGAACTGGAAAAGAAATTTAAGCGAATTGTGTAGGTGAACAGAGTGAAAAAACCTTTGATTATATTAACAGGTCCTACCGCAGTAGGAAAAACAAGTCTCTCGATCGCGCTTGCCAAAGCAGTAAACGGGGAGATCATTTCCGCGGACTCCATGCAGGTCTATCGCCATATGGACATCGGTTCTGCGAAAATCCGCCCGGAGGAGATGCATGGAGTTCCCCATCATCTGGTGGACTGTCTGGAGCCGGATGAGGAGTTTAATGTGGTACGGTTTCAGCAGATGGCAAAAGAAGCCATGGAAGGGATCTATGCGCGTGGGCGGATTCCCGTGCTGGTGGGCGGTACCGGATTCTATATCCAGGCAGTGACCGGGGATATCGATTTTACCGTACACGGAGAGGATACGACTTATCGGCGGATGCTGGAAGAAAAGGCAAAGACCGAGGGTGCGCAGGTGCTTCATGAGATGCTTGCCGCTGTGGATCCCGCATCCGCGGAAGCGATTCATGCGAACAATGTCAAACGGGTGATCCGCGCTCTGGAATATTATCAGCAGACCGGGAAGCCGATCTCTCAGCATAACGAAGAACAGCGGCAGAAAGAATCACCATATAATCTGGCATATTTTGTGTTGAATGATGATCGAAGCCGTCTGTATGAGCGCATCGACGCCCGCATCGACCAGATGCTTGATGAGGGACTGATCGATGAGGTGAAAGCGCTGAAAGAGATGGGGTATCATAAAGGAATGGTGTCCATGCAGGGGCTTGGCTATAAAGAGATTCTTTCCTATCTGGATGGTACCTGGTCACTGGAAGAGGCGGTCTATGTATTGAAACGTGATACAAGACATTTCGCCAAACGGCAGATCACCTGGTTTAAGAGAGAACGGCAGGTGGAGTGGTTTGACAAACAGGAATTTGGCTATGATTCACAGGCGATTCTGGATGCCATGCTTGCGTCGTTAAGAGAGAAAAAAATAATCGAGTGAACGTGAAAAGCCGATAGGTATGAAGTATATATGTAAAATAAATCATAAAATTTACGAAAGGACAGAACAGAAAATTATGGATACAGCAATAACAAAAGAAATGTACAAAGAAATGGGAATCGACGAGAAAGTCTTTTCTTTCGGACAGGAGATCGCGGAGAGCCTGAAAGAGCGTTTTGAAGAGATTGACCGTGTAGCGGAGTACAATCAGCTGAAAGTGGTTCATGCCATGCAGCAGTGCCGTGCCAGCGAAGCATGTCTGTATGCTTCCAGCGGTTACGGCTATAACGATGTGGGAAGAGATACCCTCGAAGAGATCTACGCAGCTACCTTCCATACGGAATCTGCGCTGGTACGTCCACAGATTGCCTGCGGAACCCATGCACTTGCTGTTGCACTTGCCGGAAATCTGCGCCCGGGAGACGAACTGCTCTCTCCGGTAGGAAAACCGTATGATACGCTGGAAGAAGTGATCGGGATCCGTCCGTCGAACGGTTCTTTGGCAGAATATGGTGTTTCTTATCGTCAGGTGGATCTGTTAGAAGACGGAGCCTTTGACTTTGAGAATATCCAAAAAGCCATCAATGAGAAAACAAAACTGGTAACCATCCAGCGTTCCAAAGGATATCAGACCAGACCGACGCTTTCCGTAGCAAGAATCGGACAGCTGATCAGCTTTATCAAAGAGATCAAACCGGATGTGATCTGCATGGTAGATAACTGTTACGGCGAGTTTGTAGAAACGATCGAACCTACCGATGTGGGTGCAGATCTGATCGTTGGCTCTCTGATCAAGAATCCGGGCGGCGGACTGGCTCCGATCGGTGGTTATATTGCAGGTAAGAAAGAATATGTAGATAATGCTGCGTATCGTCTGACTTCCCCGGGACTGGGAAAAGAAGTCGGTGCAACGCTTGGTGTAAACCAGTCTTTCTATCAGGGATTTTTCCTTGCACCGACGGTCACTGCTTCCGCACTGAAAGGTGCGATCTTTGCGGCAAATGTCTATGAGCGTCTTGGATTTGCCGTGGTTCCGAACAGTACGGAGAGCCGCCACGATATCATTCAGGCGGTAACGTTCGGAGCACCGGAAAAAGTGATTGCGTTCTGTAAGGGTATTCAGGCAGCGGCACCGATCGACAGTTATGTAGATCCGGAACCGTGGGCAATGCCGGGATACGACAGCGATGTCATCATGGCAGCAGGGGCCTTTGTGCAGGGATCTTCGATTGAACTGAGTGCCGACGGACCGATCAAACCGCCATATGCGGTATATTTCCAGGGTGGACTGACCTGGCAGCATGCGAAACTTGGTATTATGATGAGTTTACAGAAATTATATGAAAAAGGACTGGTAGAACTTTCATGAAAAAAGTTGTGATCATAGGCGGCGGGGCTTCCGGAATGATGGCAGCGATCCAGGCCGCCCGGACGGGAGCAGCGGTTACGCTTTTAGAGCACAATGAAAAACCGGGGAAAAAGATCCTTGCGACAGGAAACGGACGGTGTAATCTGACCAATCTCGTACAGGAACCTTCTCGTTATCGAAGCAGTCAGCCGGATTTTCCATGGAAAATTATCACACAGTACCCATTAGAAGATACACTGGCATTTTTCTCAGAACTTGGGATCTATACGAAGGACCGGAATGGCTGGGTCTACCCGTACAGTGATCAGGCGGCAGGTGTCGCTCAGGTTCTGGAGCTGGAAGCCCGGCATCAGAAAGTAAAGATCAAAACAACGGAAGAAGTGACCGATATTCTCCGGGAAGACGGACAGTATCTGGTCAAGACGGCAACCTGGCAGTATCCGTGCGACAGCGTGATCATCTCCTGCGGAAGCTCGGCATCAAACGTGGAAGGAAGCAGCACAACAGGGTACGAACTGGCAGAAAAAATGGGACATACGGTGGTAAAACCGCTTCCGTCTCTGTGCGGCATCCGTGGAAAAGACAATTATTATGCCAAATGGGCAGGAAGCCGGATGGACGGACGCATCACGTTAGAGATAGATGGAGAAACGGTCGGAGAAGAACAGGGTGAAATTTTATTTACAGAATATGGAATCTCCGGAATCGGTGTCTTTCAGCTGAGCCGTTATGCGGTGCGCGGAACAGACGAGGGAAAAATAGCCACTTATCATCTGGATCTGATGCCGCAGCTGACAAAAGAAGAACTGGTAAAGCTTTTGCTGGACAGACAGCAGGCGGGATCTTATAAAAATCCGCAGGAATTGCTGATCGGACTGCTTCCGCGGAAAATGATAGATGTCCTGGTGAAAAAAACGTATGAACCGGAGAAAATTGCCGAACGATTAAAGGACTGGCAGGTTCCGGTGAAAGGCGCTTATGCGCTTCAGCAGGCACAGATCTGTTCCGGCGGTGTGGATCCGCGGGAACTGACAGAGCAGCTGGAATCGCGGCTGCATCCGGGCATTTATTTTACGGGAGAAGTGATCGACGTGGATGGTCCGTGCGGAGGATATAATCTGCAATGGGCATGGTCGAGCGGAGCGGTTGCCGGAAGAGCGGCAGCAGAAGAAGGGAGAGCGTTATGATTCGTATTTCACAGTTAAAACTGCCGGTGGGACATACCACAGAGGCACTGGAAAAAAAGATCTGTCAGCAGTTAAAGATCAAAAAAGAAGAACTCTCTTCCTGGCAGATCGTGCGCCGGTCTCTGGATGCCCGGAAGAAACCGGATCTGAAATTTGTCTATGTAATCGATGTGGATACACCGAAAGAGCGAAAAATTCTCCACCGTGTGCAAAAGGTTAACGATAAAGATATTATGTTAACAAAAAGGACGGAGTATCAGTTTCCGACGGGAGGAAGCGAGAAATTACAGCAGCCGCCGGTTGTGATCGGAAGCGGTCCGGCAGGACTGTTCTGTGCATGGATGCTTGCAAAAGCAGGACTTCGCCCGGTGGTCTATGAGCGTGGAGAAAAGGCGGCGGAACGAAAGAAAACCGTCGATCAGTACTGGAAAGATGGCATCCTTGATCCGAACAGTAATGTACAGTTCGGAGAAGGCGGTGCGGGTACATTTTCCGACGGAAAGTTAAACACGCTGGTAAAAGATCCGGTGGGACGCCACAGAAAAGTTCTGGAGATTTTTGTACAGGGCGGTGCGCCGGAACATATTTTATATGAACAGAAACCGCATCTCGGTACAGATCAGCTGATCGGGATCGTGACATCTCTGCGGGAACAGATCGAACAGATGGGTGGAAGCTTCTGTTTTACAAAAAAAGTAACGGATCTGGACATCCGCGATGGAAAGATCTGCCGGATCCAGCTCAATGACAGTGAGTGGGTGGAAACACAGGTTTGTATCGCCGCGATCGGTCACAGTGCCAGAGATACTTTCCAGATGCTGAAAAAACATGGAATCGCGATGGAAGCAAAATCATTTGCCGTAGGTGTGCGTATCGAACATCCGCAGGAGATGATCAATCGGAGTCAGTATGGACGACCGGAAGTAAAAGAACTTGGCGCGGCAAATTATAAACTGACACATCAGCTGAAAAATGGCAGAGGAATCTATTCGTTCTGCATGTGTCCGGGCGGTTATGTGGTAGATGCCTCTTCGGAAAAAGGGTATCTGGCAGTCAACGGTATGAGCTACCAGGCGAGGGACAGCCGGAATGCGAACAGTGCCATGATCGTAACGGTTTCACCGCAGGATTATGTGACCTACGGTATGGATTATCTGCAGCGGATGGGCGAAGACGCTCTTGCAGCCACATTGGATCAGAATCCACTGGCAGGAATGTATTTTCAGCGGTATCTGGAACAGAAAGCATATCAGATGCATGAAGGAAAGATTCCGGTGCAGACATATGGGGATTTTCATGATAAAAAAGAAACCAAAGCGTTTGGCGATGTAGAACCGTGTATCCGGGGACGGTATGCGATGAGCAATCTGCGGGAGATTTTCCCGAATTTTCTGGCGGAATCGCTGGATCTTGGAATTGCTGCCTGTGGAAGAAAGATTCACGGATTTGACCGCCCGGACGCAGTGCTTTCCGGTGTGGAGAGCAGAACATCCTCTCCGGTACGGATCCCGCGAAATGAGCAGATGGAAGGCAATATCGAAGGCTTTTATCCATGTGGCGAGGGCGCCGGTTATGCGGGTGGAATCACATCGGCTGCCATGGACGGGCTGCGGGTTGCGGAGGCGGTCTGCAAAAAGTATTGTATATAGCAGCGCTTATAGCGCTCTTGAATTCACAGAAAATCTATGATAAGATAAATCAAAGTCTGGCAAACAGACTTTCGCTCTCCGCCTGAAGAGATCCTGGCAAGGAGAGATATATATGAAGTATTCACAACGTATTCAGGAACTGCCACCGGACGAACGGCCATATGAAAAGTGTCTTAGCACCGGACCTGAGAATCTGACAGACAGCGAACTGCTGGCGGTGATTCTGCGGTCCGGAACCCGTGGGCGTTCCTCTGTGCAGCTGGCTGACCAGATCCTGCATCTGGGGAGAAAGGAACAGGGTCTTCTTGGAATCTATCATCTTTCCATGGAAGAGCTGATGCAGATTCATGGTATCGGTCAGGTAAAAGCCGTACAGATCAAATGTATCGGGGAACTTTCCAAAAGGATTGCCACCCGGGAAGCCAGAAAACTTCTGGATTTTCACAGCCCTGACACAATTGCGGCGTATTATATGGAACGGATGCGTCACGAAGAGCAGGAACAGATGATCTGTGCGATGTTAAATACAAAAAATCAGTTTTTAGGGGACGAAGTGATCTCGAGAGGAACCGTGAATGCTTCTCTGGTATCGCCAAGAGACCTGATCCTTGCAGCATTTCGACACCGGGCGGTCTATATGATCCTGGTGCACAATCATCCGAGCGGTAATCCGGAACCGAGCAAAGACGATCTTCTTTTTACAAAGAGGGTATGGGAAGCCGGAGCACTGGTGGATATTCCGCTGCTGGATCATATTGTGATAGGGGATCAGCAGTATTTCAGTTTTCGACAGGAAGGGTTACTCTCGTAACAGGGAGGGTACTGAACAGCTACTGCTGGGATGATATGCAAAACAGAAGGGATATGCATTTATGTTTAACAACCATGTATATGGAATTGACCTGGGAAGTAATATGATCAAAATTTACTCTCAGAACAGTAATGAAATCTTAAAAGAGAAAAATATGATTGCCATTCGCAACAAAGATACCGTACTTGCCGTTGGAGATGAAGCATATGAAATATACGAAAAGAACCCGACAAATGTAAAGGTATCTTCTCCGATGCTGAATGGTATGATCGCAAACATCAGTCACCTGGAGATCATGCTTCAACTGCTGCTGGATAAGACCGAGCGCAGCGTGGGGCGGCACCCGGTGATTTATTTTGCTGTTCCGGTGGATATGACGGAGATTGAGAAGCGTGCGTATTACAGTATCGCACAGACCGGGCGACTGCGGAAAAGCAAAGTCCTTCTGGTGGAACGACCGATTGCAGATGCACTGGCTCTTGGTATCCCGATCATGCGGACCAAAGGATCGATGATCGTAAACATTGGTGCAGCTACGACGGAGATTTCTGTCATCGCAGATTCCCGTGTGATCATCAGTAAGGTGATCCCGGTAGGCGGTGACCGTCTGACACAGGATATCCAGAACACGATCCGCAGAAAACTTAATTTTTCTATCAGTGAACGGACGGCGGGCAGATTAAAACTTTCCCTCGCAAATCTGGAAAAAGATACGAAAGATGCCAGAAAAATTATCGGCATTGACTGTGTGAGCGGTCTTCCGCGCGAGCGGGTGATCACATCCGCAGCGGTGAACGAAGCGATTGTTCCGGCTGTCCGTGAGATCATCACAGAGATTCGGGCTTTTCTGGAACGTATTCCACCCCAGATACATAGAGTGATTCTTTCGGAAGGTATCTATCTTACCGGAGGCAGTACACATCTACCGTACATAGACCGGATAGTATCCAGACAAATCGGCTGTCCGATCCTGCTGTCACATTATTACGAACTCTGCACAGTCTACGGACTGAAAGAGATCATCACCCACGATGCGCTTCATCACTGGGCGTTCACTCCAAAAAAACAGAAGTAAGGAGCTGTCATGAAAAAAAAGAAACAATACAAAATGAAAACAAAACATCTGATCACTATGATGACAATCCTGTGTCTCGGACTGATCGTCCTTTCTCTGTCCACCAGTTTTTCTTTTGCACCGGTGCGAAATGTTCTGGGCTATGTGATCGTTCCTTTCCAGAATGGTATTAATGAAGTCGGAACCTGGATGACAGATCAGAAAAAAGGATTCCAGAGCATGAAAAAACTGGCTGCGGAAAATGAAGAACTGCAAAAACAGGTGGATGAACTTCAGGCGAAAAATACGACACTGTCTCAGGATCAGGAAGAACTGGACCGCCTGAGAGCATTGTACAGTCTGGATACCGATTATTCCGAGTATGACAAGGTTGCCGCTCAGGTTATCGGAAAAGATACCGGTAACTGGTACAGTACCTTTCTGATCAATCGGGGAAGTTCTGATGGCATTGAGGTGGATATGAATGTGATCGCGGATGGCGGTCTTGTTGGAATCGTTACCGAGACCGGTGCACACTGGGCTACGGTTCGTTCCATCATTGATGACAGCAGTAATGTAAGTGCTACGGTTACATCAATTTCCCAGAACTGTATGGTGACAGGAGACCTGCAGATGATGGATGACGGGAAGATCCGTTTTATCCAGCTGACTGACAAAGAGGATCAGGTACAGGAAGGAGATAAGATAGTAACTTCTTCTGTAAGTAACAAGTTTTTAAAGGGAATTCTGATCGGTTATATCAGCGAGGTCTCAACCGATGCCAACAAACTGACAAAGAGTGGTACGATTATTCCGGCGGTTGATTTTAATGACATTCAGGAAGTTCTGGTGATCAAAGAACTGAAACAGCAAAAGACCGATGATGTGACTTCAGAGGAATCGCAGACTCCGGATGACAGTACAACTCCGACACCGGATCCTGCACAGGATACACAGGAGGATACGAAAGAATGAGAAGAAAGCTGATTCTGGCAGTATTGATTCTGCTGGCTTTTGTCTTACAGGGAACCGTGTTTCAGACACTGTCCATTGCTTCGATCGTTCCGAATCTGCTGCTGATTCTCACAGTATCCTTTGGATTTATGCGGGGAAAGAAGGAAGGGCTGTTCGTAGGATTTTTCTGCGGACTGCTGATCGATATTTTCTATGGAAATATGATTGGATTTTATGCCCTGATCTATATGTATATCGGTTTTGGAAACGGTTTTCTGTATAAGATCTTTTTTGACGAGGATGTCAAAGTCCCCATGGTGCTGGTTGCAGTCAGCGATATCGCCTATGGGGTGATCGTATACGGATTGCAGTTTATGATGCGCGGACGACTGGATTTTCTCAGCTATCTGCAACATATCATTCTGCCGGAGATGGTGTACACAGTACTGCTCACCGCGGTACTTTACCGTCCACTGTACCGACTGAATCACTGGCTTACGGAAAATGAATGGGAGGGACCCAAGTTACCTTGATGAGACGACCAAGAAAAAAACGTAAAAAATTTGTAATTCCAAGAACCACCGTGCTGATTTTTATCTTTGCGGCACTGAGTCTGGTGCTGATCCATCGGCTGTTTTCTCTGCAGATTATTCACGGACAGGAATATGCGGATAACTTCAGCATTATGACGACAAAGACGAGGACACTGAAAAGTACCCGAGGCAATATCTATGATCGAAACGGTCAGGTTCTTGCTTCTAACGAACTGTCTTATTCGATCACACTGGAGGACAGTGGTGACTATGCAAATAATACAGAAAGAAACCGTAGTCTGAATGGAGAAATCTACAAGATTATTCAGATTATTGAAAGCAACGGAGACACGATCAACAGCGATTTCCGTATCAGCGTCGACAGTTCCGGAAACTACAGCTATGATGTGGAAGGCACGACACTGTCACGTTTCAAAGCGGATGTATATGGACACAGCTATATCGAAGATCTGACAGCTGACGAGACCAATGCTTCCGCGCAGCAGATGGTGGAAGCCATGCTGGAACGATATGAGATCCCGTACGACCACAGCGGGTACAAAGATACGGAACTCAAAGCGGCACAGGAGGCGGGACTTCCGGAGCAGCTGACAAAAGAAGAAGCACTCAAGATTATTTCCGTACGGTATGCACTTTCGACTACAAGTTTCCGAAAATATATCCCGGTAACGATTGCAACAGATGTTTCGGAAGATACCGTAGCTGCTATTCAGGAAAATAAGAGCCTGCTCGAGGGTGTGGATGTGCAGGAAGATTCCGTACGTGTCTATACGGACAGCATTTATTTTGCCCCGCTTCTCGGTTATACCGGAAAAGTTTCTTCTGATGAACTTGCGGATCTTCGTACGGAGAATCCGGATGCGGGTTACAGTACGACTTCTATCGTAGGAAAATCCGGTCTGGAGAAAGTCCTGGAGTCAACGCTTCAGGGAAAAGACGGATCGGAGAAAGTATATGTAGATTATTATGGAAAAGTTTTACAGATTGATGACGATTCCCAAAAAGATCCGGTACAGGGAAATAATGTATATCTTACCATCGATAAGGATCTGCAGATCGCCTGCTATAAAGTGCTTGAGCAGAAGATTGCAGGTGTGCTGGTGGCAAATATTCAGAATATCAAATCCTTCAAGGCGGATGAAAATACCGATGCATCTACCATCCCGATTCCGATTTATGATGTGTATTATGCACTGATCAATAACTCTGTGCTTGATATCGATCATTTTACAGCTTCAGATGCGTCCGAGACCGAACAGAAGATTGCAGCGGCACTGGAACGGAAGCAGGAAGAAATCTTCCAGAAAGTGGATGAACAGCTGACCGGAAGTGATACTAAGCCGTATAAGGATCTTAGCGAAGAGATGCAGGGATATGTCAGCTATATTGTCAACGATCTTCTGATGGACAAAACAGGAATCCTTTCAGAGACATCCATTGATAAGAACGATGAGATGTATAAAGCGTGGACAAAAGATGAGACGATCTCCCTGCAGGAATACCTGACCTATGCGGCAAGTCAGAACTGGATCGATATTTCCAAGTTCTCAGATAAAAATACCTATCTGGATTCCACAGAGGTATATCAGGAACTGTCGGCGTATATTTCAGATTATCTGTCTACCGATCAGGATTTCAGTAAGATGTTATATAAATATCTGCTGCTGGATGATGAGATCACAGGAAAACAGCTTTGCACGGTTCTGTATGAACAGGGAATCCTGTCTACCGATGATGAGGACTATCAGAATTTTAAATCAGGAAATCTTTCCTCGATGGATCTGATGCTTCGAAAGATCAGTTCTCTGGAGATCACACCGGCACAGCTGGCACTGGATCCGTGTTCCGGTTCGGTCGTGATTACCAACCCGTCTACCGGAGAGACCCTGGCATGTGTATCCTATCCGGGATATGACAATAACCGTCTTGCCAATAATATGGATACGGATTATTACAGAAAACTGAACAAGGATCTGTCCACACCGTTTTATAACAAGGCGACGCAGGAACGTACGGCACCGGGTTCTACATTTAAACCGGTAACTGCGATTGCCGGTCTGTCGGAAGGTGTGATCACAGATAATGATTATATCTACTGTGGCGGAAGATTTGACAAGCTGCCGGGTGCTCCGTTGAACTGCTGGTTACTGAGCGGACATGGCGCACTTTCCATCCGGGATGGTATTGCTAATTCCTGCAACGTATTCTTCAGTGAGACAGCTTACCGTCTGGGACAGAATGAGGAAGGAACTTTTAACGATAATACCGCCATGCAGAAGCTGATCCAGTATGCCAACCTTATGGGACTGGATAAGAAGTCCGGTCTGGAGATCTCAGAAGCATCTCCGCAGGTTTCCAATGAACTGCCGATCCCGTCCGCTATCGGACAGGGTACTCACAGTTATACCACATCTCAGCTTGCCCGCTATGCAACAGTTCTGGCAAGCAGTGGTAATGTATATAATCTCTCACTGTTAGATAAATCAACAGATTCCGATGGCAATCTGATTGAGGATTATACACCGGAAATGATCGATCATGCGGATCTGAGCCAGAGTATCTGGGATGATGTCCATGCCGGTATGGAAGGCGTTATCACCAAATCCAACTGGGGCATTTTCCAGGATCTGAACGTTACACTTGCAGGTAAAACAGGTACGGCACAGCAGAGTAAAAACCGTGCAAACCACAGTTTGTTCATCGGTTATGCACCGGCGGATAACCCGCAGATCGCGTGGGCGATCCGTATCGCAAACGGTTATGCGTCAACAAACTCCGAACTGGTAGCAAAAGATATTCTGAACTACTACTTCGGACTGAAAGATGAAACAGAGATTCTTACCGGACAGGCAAGTTCAGCCAGCAATTCTAACGCAGGTACGGACTGATCAAGATGCGAAAGACAGACAATATGAACAAATCTCAGGAGGATTGGATATGAGTGAAGTAATTGTTGTTACATCCGGGAAAGGCGGCGTCGGTAAGACAACGACAGCTGCAAATATCGGTACCGGACTTGCGGCACTGGATAAGAAAGTAGTGCTGGTAGACACAGATATCGGTCTTCGGAACCTGGATGTAGTGCTTGGTCTGGAGAACCGGATCGTGTACAATCTGGTCGATGTGATTGAAGGAAACTGTCGGTTAAAACAGGCACTGATCAAAGACAAACGGTATGCGAATCTGTTCCTGCTCCCGTCAGCACAGACCAGAGACAAGACTTCCGTCACACCGGAACAGATGAAAAAGCTGTGTGAAGAACTGAAAAAGCAGTTTGACTATATCCTGCTGGATTGTCCGGCAGGAATCGAGCAGGGCTTTCGAAATGCGATTGCCGGGGCTTCCAAAGCACTGGTGGTGACAACGCCGGAGGTTTCTGCGATTCGCGATGCAGACCGAATCATCGGACTTCTGGAGGCGGAGGATCTGAGAGATATCCATCTGATCATCAACCGTCTCCGTATGGATATGGTAAAACGTGGGGACATGATGTCTGTGGAAGATGTCTCAGACATCCTGGCGGTTCCTCTGATCGGAATTCTTCCTGATGATGAGCAGGTTGTGATCGCGACGAATCAAGGAGAACCACTTGCCGGAAAGCCCGGTTTGTGCGGACAGGCGTATGCCAATATCTGTCGGCGGATCCTGGGGGAGGAAGTTCCTTTCCTGGATCTCGATGTAAAAAAAGGATTTTTGGGACGGTTGTTTGGCAGATAGGAGGGAAGCAATGGGAATCTTCAGCAAAAAACGGAAAGCCTCTGGCACCATTGCAAAAGACAGACTCAAACTGCTTCTCATATCGGATCGGGTGAGCTGTTCACCCCAGACGATGCAGATGTTAAAAAACGATATGATAAAAGCTGCGGGAAAATACATACCTGTTGATGCAGGAAAGGTGACGATCTGTTTTCATCAGTCACCGCCCGTTCTCACAGCAGATATACCGTTAAAATCCAGAAAGGATACAGGATCTTAACATGTTTAAACTTTACAGATTGAAAAACTATAATTTCCGGCTGATCATCTGGCTTCTGATGATCAGCGGGATCGGAGTACTGCTGGTGGGAAGCGCGAAGGCTTCCCTGCAGTCGAGACAGCTGATCGGTGTGATCCTCGGTCTTGTGGTGATGGTTGCTGTTTCTTTGATGGACTACAGCTGGCTTCTGAATTTTTACTGGATCATCTATGTGTTCAACATTGTGATGCTGTTGATCGTCCGTTTCTTCGGCGATTCGGCGGGTGGTGCTACCCGATGGCTGGATCTTGGATTTATCCGTTTCCAGCCGACGGAGCTTTCCAAGATCCTGCTGATCATGTTTTTTGCCCGGTTTTTAATGGATCACGAAGACACGCTGAATACCTGGAAGACGATACTGGCTTCCGTGGCTCTCCTTGCGGTACCATTGGTACTGATCAAGATCCAGCCGGACCTGAAAAATACGATTACCGTAACGGTTGTATTCTGTCTGTTGATGTATGTGGCAGGACTCAGTTATAAGATCATCGGAGTGGTTCTCGGAATTGCCATTCCACTGGTGATTGCAGCGTTTGTCCTGATCACACAGACAGATATCAAAATTATTGATTCCTATCAGAAAGCCCGAATTATGTCCTGGCTGTATCCGGAAGACGAGACTTACAAGGATGATGTTATCCAGCAGCAAAATTCTATCACAGCCATCGGTTCCGGTGAACTTACCGGAAAGGGATATAACAACAACAAAGTTTCTTCTGCAAACAAGGGAAATTTTGTTACTCAGATCCAGACGGACTTTATCTTTGCAGTTGCAGGGGAAGAACTTGGATTTGTCGGGAGTACTTTTATCGTAATACTCTTGTTTCTTATCGTAGTTGAATGTATACTGACAAGCAGAAAGGCCAAAGATTTATCGGGTAAGATCTTATGCTGCGGAGTAGCAGGCGTTGTCGGTTTCCAGAGTTTTCTGAACATCTGTGTAGCTACCGGCGTCCTGCCAAACACAGGAACACCGCTTCCGTTCGTAAGTTATGGTCTGACATCTCTGGTCAGTCTGTACATCGGTATGGGACTGGTATTAAATGTAGGTCTGCAAAACAGAAGATATTTGGGAGGAGAAAAAAATGAACATCGGCTTCATCGCACACGAATCTAAGAAAAAACTGCTTCAGAATTTTTGTATTGCATACAGAGGAATCCTCAGCAAGCATCAGCTCTATGCGACCGGAACATCCGGGCGTCTGATTGAGGAGGCTACGAACCTGGACGTCCATAAACTGCTCGCAGGTCATGTGGGCGGCGAACAGCAGATGGCATCCATGATCGAACAGAACCAGATGGATCTGGTGATTTTCCTTTGTGGACCGTATCAGGAGAAAAAACACGAACCGGATGCACATAAGATTTTCCGGCTGTGTGATACCCATATTATCCCGCTGGCAACCAATCTTGCCACAGCAGAACTTTTGATCAAATCCCTGGACAGAGGAGAACTTGACTGGCGTGAAATCTATAAATAAAAAGCGTTTTTTTAAATCTATCAGGAAAAAATGGCGAAGTACGCTGATCCTTATCGGGATTCTTGTACTGGTCTTTGGTGTAGGAATTACAGCACTGGTACTCCTCCGCCGTTCTTCTGAACTGGATATGACCTCGGCATATTCGGTGAAGGATGAGATGTACGGCACACACGGTGCCGAGAGCAGTGCAGAGAAAGCATCTTCTTTTGCTTCGAGCTATGCGGTATCTTCCGGAAATAAGAGCCTGGAAGGCGTGGCAATCAGTGACACGACGAAAGCCGGTCTGTTTGATCTGGATCATGGAACTGTGATGTTCGCACAGGACATTCATGAGAAATCCTATCCGGCAAGTATCACAAAGATCATGACAGCAATCCTGGCATTCAAGTATGGAAATATGGATGATGTTGTGACCATTCCGGCAGAGGCGCTGAATCAGGAATCAGGTTCTACGGAAATCGGTTTCCAGGAAGGTGATCAGGTAACACTTGATGAACTTCTGCATGGTCTGTTGATCTATTCCGGTAATGATGCAGCCGTAGCGATCGCACAGCATATCGGCGGAAGCGTCGACCAGTTTGTGGAGATGATGAATCAGGAAGCACTGGAACTCGGTGCAACCAATACCCATTTTGCAAACCCTTCCGGGCTGCAGGATGAGAATCATTATACAACGGTATATGATATTTATCTGATGTTACAGGAAGCGATGACTTATCCGCATTTTCTGGAAATTGCACAACTCAGTTCCTACAATCTGACTGCGACCAGAGGAGATCAGGAGATTACGTTCCATCTGGATTCCACAGACCAGTATCTGACCCGGCAGGTAACAGCACCGAAGAATGTGACGGTACTTGGCGGCAAGACGGGTACGACATCTGATGCGGGTTCCTGTCTGGCACTGTTAAGCCAGAATGCCTATGGAGAGCCGTATATTTCGATTGTTCTTCATGCGGCGAATAAAACGAATCTATACACGTATATGAATCAGCTGCTGTCAGTGATCAATCAATAAACGAAAGCAGGAATTTTCCTGCTTTTGTTGAAAGTTTTTCAGACTTTTTTCGAATTTACCATTGTATTTCTTGGTGAAATATTCTATAATTACAACAACAAGACAGAACTTTTTGGTGATATATACCAGAAATCAAAGGAGGAAACTGCTATGGTTCAATTAATTGTAGGCAAAAAAGGTAAAGGAAAGACTAAGCAGCTTTTAGATAAAGTGAACGGAGCCATTAAAGCTGCTGAAGGTAACATCGTGTATCTGGATAAGAGTTCCAAACATATGTATGAACTGAACAACAAAGTTCGTCTGATCGATGTATCCGGATATCCGATCAAAAATGCGGATGAATTCATCGGTTTTGTATGTGGTATCGTATCTCAGGATCATGATCTTCAGGAGATGTATCTGGACAGCTTCCTGAAAAACGCAAAACTGGAAGGAAAAGATATTACCGATGCACTGCATCAGTTAAAAGAAATTTCCGAAGCATACAAGATTAATTTTGTATTGAGCGTTTCTATGGATAAAGAAGAAATCCCTGCAGAATTTCAGGATGATATCATCATTGCCTTGTAAAACTGTAGCAGATCAAAAGAGGGTTGCCATGACGGTGACCCTCTTTTGCTGTCTGTCTGCATGTTACGCGTTGTTGTCGGCGAGACGGCTGAAAAAGGTACAAAGATACAGACCGCTTAAGCCGACCAGAATGTATACAAGTCGGGAAAACCAGGACAGATTGCCGAAGAGGAAGGCAACCAGGTCGAATTTGAACAGTCCTACCAGTCCCCAGTTAATCGCTCCTATAATTGTCAGTACCAGTGCAGTATAATCCAAACCTTTCATATCGTTTGTTCAACCTCCTGTTTTTATCGTTATTTCATAACTGTTCAATATCTTCACAGTTACGTTATTTCCATTATTCCCATGATTTCACAGAATATGTATACTTTTTTCCTTGTGTATTCAGCAGATGAATGATAAAATAATTTTATATGAGTTTCGGTCAGAAAAACGAAGGGGAGTGTTTTCATGACTATAAAAAAGAAAAATGTAATATCCGGATGGTTTCATAAAATTCCGCTGAATATAGGTACGTTTATTTTCGGGGCACTGTTTGTGTATATGCTCATCACCGTGATTCTGTATCTTACTGCGGATCATATTCAGTCGTATCAGGTAACGGCAGGACCGTTATCAAGCAACAAGACATACACGGCACTGGCGATCCGGGAAGAATCGGTGGTAAATACGAATGCTTCCGGCTATATTACCTACTATGCGAGAGAAAACAGCAAGATCGGCAAATCAGAAGCGGTTTATACGTTGGGTGACAGTCCGTCTCAGGCGGCAGTCAATGACCTGACAGAACAGGATTATGCCGGTATCCGTTCTTCCATGGCAGGTTTTGCCTCCACCTATGACAGTGATAATTTTTATGATGTTTATAATTACAAATATCAGTTGGAAGGATCCATCCTTCAGTACAGCGGACTTCAGACCGATGATTCCACGGATGCCACACAGACTGCCAACGGGCAGGCGATCTACCGGGCATCACAGGACGGTATCGTTGTGTATTCGGTAGACGGATATGAAGATGTTACCGCAGATCAGCTGACCGCGGACCTGTTCAGTAAAAAGAATTATCAGATTACCAATCTTCAGAAAGAACGAAAAGTGACTTCCGGAGATCCGGTATATAAACTGATCACGAGCGAGACCTGGTCGGTGATTATTCCGCTGAGCAGTGAACAGATTATTTCACTGGCAGAAAAAAAGACGATTCGTGTAAAATTTTTAAAAGATGATGCCACACAGACCGGTTCTCTGGCAATTGTTATCGGTGAGGATGGCAATTATTATGGCAAGATCACATTCAGCCGTGGAATGATCCGTTATAGTGGTGACCGCTTCCTGAATATCGAACTGGTAACCAATATCAAAACCGGTTTGAAGATCCCTCTCAGTTCGATTGTGAAAAAGAATTTTTATGTCATTCCGAAAGAATATATGGCGAAGGATGAGGATAATGGGGATGCAGGATTTTATCGAAAAGTCACCAGACGGGGGAAAGACGATTCCTCTGAATTTGTCAGTGCAACCGTTTACCAGGAAGATGATGATTACTACTATGTGGATACAGATACTTTCAAGGACGGAGATGTGATCCTGAAGCCGGACAGCCAGTCTACCTATGAGATCAAAGAAAAGAAAGCCTTAGAAGGTGTCTACTGTATCAACAAAGGATATGCAGTTTTCCGGAAAATCGTCATGATTGAGCAAAATGATGAATATTGTATAGTTGAGACAGGGACAACCTATGGACTTTCCCAGTTTGATTATATTGTCAGAAACGGAAATACCGTAAATGAAGACGATATTCTGTTTAAATAAAAAAATAACGTACCTAAACAAAGGAGAATGATGTATGGTAGCAGAACAGTTACAGAACGTACGCGATGAGATCAGAAAAGCCTGCGAAAAAAGCGGACGGGATCCCAAAGAAGTGACTCTGATCGCAGTCAGCAAGACCAAACCGATTTCCATGATTGAGGAGGCGATGGAGGCAGGACAGACGATATTCGGAGAGAACAAAGTACAGGAACTTTGCACCAAATACGAAGAACTTTCGAAAAATCTCGAATGGCATCTGATCGGACATCTGCAAAGAAACAAAGTAAAGTACATTGCAGACAAGGCAGCACTGATTCACTCCGTGGATTCCCTTCGGCTCGCAGAAACCATCAATCACGAAGGTGAGAAGATTCAGCGGGTGATTCCCGTTCTGATCGAGGTAAACGTTGCAGAAGAAGAAACGAAATTTGGTGTTTCTGTGGAGGAAACACTTCCGTTGATTGAAGAGATCAGCAAATTGCCGTATGTACAGATCCGGGGACTGATGACAATCGCGCCATATGTAGCAGATCCGGAAGAAAATCGACCTGTTTTCCGAAAATTGAAACAATTAAGTGTTGACATAAGCAGTAAAAACATGAATAATGTACATATGGATACTCTGAGTATGGGTATGACGAACGATTATCAGGTAGCTGTTGAAGAAGGTGCCACTATGGTTCGTGTTGGTACCGGTATTTTTGGTGAAAGAGATTATTCCAAAACAAATTAGATAGGAGATAAAAAATGAGTGTTTTAGATAAGTTTTTAGATGCCATCCGTTTAAATGATGATTTTGACGATGATGATGAATTCTTCGATGATGAAGATCTGGAAGCATTAGATGAGGAAAAACCGAAACATCGTTTCTTCAAGAAACTTGATGATGATTATGACGACGATGATGACGAAGAAGAATATGTAAAACCGGAGAGAAAAGCTGCTGCTCCAAAGCAGACAAAAGCTCCGAAGCAGACTGCAAAACAGGCAGCTCCTTCTACTTCCAACAAGATCACTCCGATGAGAAAGAGAAACAGCGGAAATGGCACCATGGAAGTCTGTGTCATCAAACCTTCTTCTATGGAAGATACCAGAGAGATCGCAGATACCCTGATCGATCGTTGTACGGTTGTACTGAATCTGGAAGGTATTGATGTAGATGTTGCTCAGAGAATTATCGACTTCTCTTCCGGAGCATGTTATTCTATCGCAGGAAGTCTGCAGAAGATTTCCAGTTATATCTTCATCCTGACACCAGCCAACGTGGAAATTTCCGGTGATTTCCAGGAGATTTTAAGCGGAGCTTTTGACGTTCCTTCTGTTCGGACAAACTTCTAAGATGAAAGAACAGGAAGTACAGTTCAGAAAGCGGTTGCAGGATCTGGCAAGAACAGCCTATTATCGGGAAATTCCCGTGTTTACGGATTTCCTGGATTTGAATGAACTTCATATGGTACATAGCTTTCGACCGGAGGAGACGGGTGTTACGATCCGTACCTTCGGCGGCTATGAAGAAGCAGAGCGTCAGATAGCAGCATTTCTTCCTGATGCTCTTTCTTATGATTACGGAGAAAATGAAGAAATGCTTCTTTCGATGTATCCGATCCGATGCATTCGTATTTCTCCCCTCTCTAAAAAGTTCAGTGAGACGCTTACGCACCGGGATTATCTTGGGGCGCTGATTCATCTTGGAATTGAGAGATCCCGTCTGGGAGACATTGTGATCAAAGACCAGGATGCGTATGTGTTCTGCCATGCACAGATGGAAGAATTTCTTTTACAGAACATTACCAGGATTCGTCATACGACGGTGAAAGTATCGGTTGTTACGGATCCGGCAGATCTTCCCAAACCACGGTTTCAGGAAATTCACGGAACCGTCAGCTCCGTGCGGCTCGACGCAATGATCGCGCTGGCATTTTCTTCATCCAGGAGCAGCATGCTCGGACTGATTGAAGGCGGAAAAGTTTTTGTCAATGGGAAAATGGTTGTATCCAACGGACATCCTTTAAAACCGGAAGATATTGTGTCTGTCCGTGGATATGGAAAGTTCCGCTATGATGGCATGGCGGGAACGACGAAAAAAGGACGGTGCAGTGTTACCGTACAGAAATATATATAAGCATTTGGAGGAAAGTTTCATGAGCAAACAATTACGCGTATACAGAGAAGGCGCAAAGACAGAATTTGACTATCAGATCCTCTGGGAAGAAGACTTTACAAAACTGGCAGACGCGGTAAAGCCGCTGAATCTGACCTGCGGAAAGATCTGTATCGTTGCAGATGATACCGTTGCCGGACTGTACGGAGAAGAAGTACAGAAAGCCCTGGAAAGCCTGAACGTGACGGTGGATCTTTATACTTTCCCGGCAGGAGAATCTTCCAAGAACCTGGATACGGTAAAGGATCTGTATGCGTTTCTGATTGAGCATCACTATACGAGAAAAGATATCCTGGCAGCTCTTGGCGGCGGTGTAACCGGAGATCTTACCGGATATGCGGCAGCTACCTATCTGCGCGGTATTGATTTTATTCAGATTCCGACAACGCTTCTGGCACAGGTAGACAGCAGTGTGGGTGGAAAAACCGGTGTGGATTTTGAACAGTATAAAAATATGGTGGGTGCATTCCATCAGCCGCGCCTGGTCTACATGAACCTGAATACGCTGAAATCCCTTCCGGATGATCAGTTTGCGAGTGGCATGGGGGAAGTGCTGAAATCAGGTCTGATCCGTGATGCCGGGTTTTACGAGTGGACGATCAACCATATGTCTGAGATTCAGGAACGGATCTATCCGGTTCTGGTAAAGATGGTTCGCAAGTGCTGTGAAATCAAAGCAGCTGTTGTGGAGAGCGATCCGACGGAACAGGGAGAACGTGCCCTGCTGAATCTGGGGCATACCGTAGGCCATGCGGTAGAAAAACTGAAAAACTTTGAACTTCTCCACGGTCAGTGCGTGGCACTGGGAACGATCGCTGCTGCCTATATTTCTTTCAAACGTGGATACCTGTCCACAGAGGAATTTTATGAGATTCGGGATATGAATGTAGGATTTGATCTTCCGATCTTCTTTAATGGTCTGGAAAATGAAGCGGTATTACAGACGACAAAATCAGATAAAAAGATGGATAACGGAACGATTAAGTTTATTCTCCTGAAAAAGCTCGGACAGGCTTACATCGATAAAACAGTTACGGATGAGGAGATTCTGGAAGCGATTCAGTTTATCAATGGCGATATGATCGAAGGAGAATAAAGCATGGAAAAAAATAATAAAATCATGCAGTTTATCGGGTTGGATTGTATTCTTATGATCCTCCTGACGATGGTGGATCAGTGGACCAAAAGTCTGGTTGTCCATCATCTCAAAGGACAAAGCGATGTAATACTAATTCCTGGCGTCTTCCAGCTGCATTATCTGGAAAACCGGGGGGCTGCTTTTGGAATTCTGCAGAATCAGCGTGCGGTCTTTGTGGTACTGACCGTAATTTATCTGGCAGCTGTCTTCTGGTTCCTGCGCCGGTGTCCGAAAACCGGACGATATACTCTGCTGCATATCATTGCATCGGTACTGACTGCGGGAGCTCTTGGGAACTTTATCGACCGGCTTCGTCTGGGATATGTCGTAGACTTTTTCTATTTTTCACTGATCAATTTTCCGATATTTAACGTGGCGGATATTTTTGTCGTCG
>QWCY01002552.1_pt1 | contig 23224 bp, 23 predicted proteins | sample 1972631 | NCBI WGS metagenome assembly QWCY01 (sample SAMN09866696, study PRJNA288562) | Human gut metagenome isolate pre1_stool, whole genome shotgun sequencing... | isolation source: gut | host: Homo sapiens | place: USA: California
GTTAGGTTAGGTTAGGAGCAATTATATATAAATAAATTACTTTATTTATATATAATTGCTCCCAAAAAGAAAGGATTAGTTATGTCACTTACAGTTAAAGATTTGTTTCAGTATGATTCTAATTTTGACCCGGCAAAAATTAGACGATTAACAGGGAAAAGTGATTACAAAAAAACTGATACTGTTGATTTGTCGAGATTAGCAGCACTAAACGATAGAAATTTATCAATTTTCGCTGCCAAAAAAGAGGGCAAGTCCTTCGTAAAATCTATACAAAATGACAATACGCGCGCACAGGTTGCAAATGCAGCAAAAATTAACGACGAAAAGCAGCAAAATAACCAAAATTTGGGCGGTCTTACGGGTCAAAATCTTTATACTATGGCGTAGAAAACACAAAGAAGAGCATTGAGGATAAATGCAAGAGGATGACGAAAAACTAAATATTGATTTGACCGAAAACAAAAATGCCAGCCTTTCCACAAAGCTCGGAAATTTTGATTTTAACGTCAGCACAACCGAAAATAACGGCACAGTCGAAAAATCCGGCTCTGTTTCTTATTCAAAAGAGGCAAAAGATGTTAGTATTTCGGCAAATCTTGAAACAGCCGGCAATGAATTCGGTTATAACACAGAAATCGGCGTAAAACACGGTTTTGACAACGGAATAAATGCAAATGCAACATTATTCCACAGCAAAGATGACACTTCTTTAACGGTCGGTGTTAACAAAAAATTCTTAATCAATCCGGATAATATAAACAACCTTGAAAATCAGGACAAAATACGCAAAGAAGAGCTGGTTGAAACCGGCGAGCGCTTTAACTTGCAAACAAAAATGGGTTATTCGGAAGAACAAAACGGTTTGTACACACAAAATTCCCTTATGTACAGAATCGACAATTCTAACTTTTTAAATACAGAATACACCCAAAACAACGCCAATCGCGAAATTTCAGCAACCGCAGATTTGCAAAAAATAAAACTTGAATACAAAAATAGCGAAACAAAAGAAGAATTCTCAAAAACAACCGCCAATGCTTTTAATGTAATGACAAAAGGCGCGAAAAACCAGTACAGCTTCGGGCTCAACAATTCAAAAACCCGAATCGGCGGTGAAAATCCCGAAACAAACCGTAATTTGAACCTTGAAGCCGGCGCAAAATTAAATCGTACGGAATACGGGGAGTTTAACAGCGGTTTGAATGGCGAAGTTAAAACCGGTTTAGCGCTTAACCGCGGAAAAGTTTCGGGCTATAACGTGGATTTGGACTGCGCTTATAACCGTTACGGGGCGGAACATAATTCAACAACGGATTATTTAGTCAGAGCCGGCATTAATTTTGGAAAAGAAAATGATACAAAGAATTTTTCGGCGGCTTTGGGCGGCGATTATCGAATTAATAATTGTAATACAATTTTTGAGGCAGGCGCAAAATATTCAAGCGAAAGCGCTCCGGATATAAAAAATAAAAGTTTCAGCACAAATCTTGGCGTTTATCAAAATCTGGGCAGGAATTTTGGGGATACGACAATTTTTACGCAGCTTGAAACAGGCAAAAAATGGGAAAAAACGTCCGGAGGCAAAAATTCATTAAAATACGCACAGGTTTCTTTCGGCTCAGATGCAAAAGTTGCAGAAAGGCTTTCTCTAAATACGCGAATGACTTATGATACAGGCAGAAAATGGAGCGGTGAAATCGGCGTTCGTTATTCATTTTAGCTGATTGGCGGGAAGCACTTCGTTTTTCCGCACTAGGGGGCGAATTTATATAGTAGGGTGGGAATAGCTTATGATTTTAACGTTAGATATATGCCAGTGATTAGCGCGGCGGTTCCCACCGCCAACTTAATAATATTGTTTAGAATTGGTGGGAACCACTTCGTTTTTCCCACCCTACAGGGTTCTCCGCAAGCGGACGTCCCCTCACCCCAACCCTCTCCCAGAGGGCGAGAGGGAGCGGTTTCCACCATTCTTTTGACGCCTCAGCACCCGCCCCTTAATGCACTCCCCTGCCCTGTCCCGCGCATTTCAAAACACCTGTCAATCTTGTTCAAAACCTCAAACTTCTTGTTCAGCCACAAAGGCGCAACCTTCAATTTTTGCAAACCGTTGCCCGCAAGCCGGTGAATAGTGGTCTCCGGAGGCAAAAACTCAAGAAAATCACACACAAGCTCCACATACTGCTCCTCCTCAAGAAGCTTTATACCGCCTTTTTCATACATTTTTTCAAGCGCGGTGTTCTTCATCACACAAAGGTCGTGGATTTTTACCCCGTCAACGCCCAGTTTAGCAAGCGCTTTTGCGGTTTCCATCATCATTTCGTGCGTTTCATCCGGCAGCCCGAGAATCACATGCGCGCAGACCTTTATCCCTCTTGATTTTGTCTTTTCATAGGCTTCGAGAAACTTTTTGTAATCATGCCCGCGGTTTATAAAGCGCAAAGTCCTGTCATGAATCGATTGCAGCCCGTATTCAACCCATGTTTCGTAATTTTCAACATAACCGGCAATTAAATCCAGTTTTTCTTCGTCCACGCAGTCAGGACGGGTGCCGATGGAGATTCCGATTACATCGGGATGTTTCAAAGAGGCGTCATAAATGGTTTTTAGCTCATCTACGGGTTTGTAGGTGTTTGTGTACGCCTGAAAATAGGACATGAACTTTTTTGCCTTGAATTTTTCCGAAAGTGAGGCAACGCCTGCGTTTATCTGGTCTTCAACGCTCAAAAGATTTGAATGCGCCTGAGAAAAACTTCCTCCGGCATCGCAAAAAATACATCCTCCCGAAGAAATCGTGCCGTCGCGGTTCGGGCAGTCAAAACCGGCGTCAATAGTTATTTTGTAAACTTTTGCGCCGTATTTTTCTTTGAGATATACACTAAAAGGGTTGTAAGCCTTGCCGGACATTATTCCTGATTGTCGTCATTTCCGTCAACAACGGGATAAAGGTAATGTTCGCCGCAGTTGGGGCAAACGACTTCCTGCTGTTTGCCGGGTTCGAGCTGCGCAACTTCAAAAAGCGCTCTGCAGCCGGATTGTACACATCTGATTGCCCATGTAGGTCTGATTATTCTTGCCATAATTTAACTCCATCATTAACTTTAACAAAATTTTATCACATTTTTGCCCTTAAAACAACAAAAATCGGGTTGTAGGTAAGTTTCACCTTGTTGTTTTCTTTGAAATTTTCAAGGTAGAATTTTTCAAAGGATTTTAGCTTGGAAAACGTCCACTGCAAAGGTTTTAAGCCGTTTGTGCCGGAAGATTTTATGTGCCTTAAAACATCCAGCGGCGAATCAAAATACAAGCTCGCAATTTCTTCCTCAAGGTACAAAATATCAAAATATTTCTCGCATTTCTGGCGCAGCGTATCGGATTTCAGGTAATTCAACGAAAGTCCCGTGGTTTCTTTAATCTCAAAATAATTCCGCTCCCCGAAAGTTGTAAAAGCAAAATATCCGCCCTCATTCAGGTGGTTTTTCATTTTTAAAACCACCTCGTCAAAGTCCAAAACCCACTGCATGACAGCGTTTGACACAATCAGGTCAAATTTTTCGTCCGGCTCGATTTTTTCGATATCGCCTTGAAGAAATTTCACGTTTTTGATGATTCTTTTGACGTAATCCCCCGATTCAGCCATGATATCGTTTGCGCAATACTCGTCAAAGCTGATTTTCTCAAGAATATCCCGCGTCAAAAAGCCCGTACCGACGCCGAATTCAAAAATTTTGGAAAATTCCGTGCCGCAAAGCGAGGAAATTTTTTCCGCAAGGATTTTCGCCATTTTGCGCTGCACCACCGCAGAATTGTCGTACGTTCGCAGATTTTTTTCAAATCTCAATTTTACAAGTTCTTTGTTAATCATAATTCAGACAAGGAATCAAAATTTCCTCAAAGTTTTTAAACCCGTAGAACGGAAAATGCCCGCTCTCTAAATCAATTGTAGTGCAAGAACATTTATTTTGCCAAAAATTTTTCTGATTCTTTACAGGAATGACTTTGTCGTATTTTCCCGTGTAAATCACGTCAAAATCCGCTTTCGGGCAGGGATTTTTTCTCACATATTTCTGAACCGCAAGAAGCTCGTCCGTGCAGCTTTTTGCCGAGCGTTTGGGGAGGTTTTCTTCAAAGGTTTTTAAATCTTTTTCCTCATGAAAAAGCCGTGCGCGGAATTTTTTCACGGTGGTTTCGTCCATTTTCATTGAGAGCAGGAACTTTTTCTCCGGCACGCCGAATTCCTCATCCACCGCCATCAAAGTGCCGTTTATTGCGATTTTTTTATCAAATTCCGGCAAAAGCCCGCGGGAAATACACAACCCCGCAGCATAAACCCCGAAAGAAAAACCGATTAGGTATTTATTTTCATATTTTGAAAAGTCAAAGTCGATTTTTTCGGGCAAAGTCGAATAATCCGAGCAAAACAGCATGTCGCAGTCTGTTTTTAGCGGCAGGTACGGGATTTCGTCCGAGCCCCAGCCGCAAAAAAAGACTATTATTGTTTTTGAATTGTTTTTCAGATGAAACTGACGCATTTTACTTAATTGCTGCTTTGATTCTGCGGGCAACCCTTTCTTTGCCCAGAATTTCAAGAATAACAACCATATCCGCGCCGCGGGTTCTGCCGGAAACGGCTGCGCGGAGCACCCACATTGTTTCTTTGGGTTTTATGCCCTGTTCTTTGAAATACGCACGAAAATCAGCAAGCTGTTCGTGGAGTTTTTCATCATTGTTGAAATCCCATTTGTCGATTTCATTTTCGATTATGTATTTGAGAATTTTTTGTCCCTGTTCGGTGTCGAGGACTTTTTCACGGGCTTCGGGCTCAATTTCAACGTCCTGACCGAAGAAATATGAACAATCATGAACAAGGTCAGAAAGAATCGTGATGGGCTCGCGTGTCGCAAGAACCATTTTTTCAAAATTTTCTTCTGACATTTCAGAAAGGTCGTATTTTGAAAGGAACGGTTTTACAAGCTTGCAAAGTTCTTTGATATCCATTTTTTTGATATACTGACCGTTCATCCAGTTGAGTTTGTCGTATTCAAAGATTGAATTTGAAGAAGAAACTTCGCCGATTCTAAAATCAGCAGCAATTTCTTCAAGCGTTTTGATTTCCTGACCGTCAGAGGGCGACCAGCCGAGCAAAGCAACGAAATTTATCAGCGCTTCTGTTAAATATCCCTTTTCAACGAACTCGGAAACAGCAGTTGCGCCGTGTCTTTTGGACAATTTGCTTCTGTCAGGAGCAAGAATCATGCCGAGGTGCCCGAATTTCGGGACTTCTGCGCCCAACGCTTCATAGATAAGGATTTGTTTTGCAGTGTTTGAGATGTGGTCTTCGCCGCGGATAATGTGGCTGATTTTCATTTCCATATCGTCGATTACAACCGCAAAATTGTATGTCGGAGTGCCATTCGACTTCATAATTACGAAATCACCGATAAGACTATTGTCGAATTTGAGTTCGCCTTTAACAAGGTCGTTGAATTTTGTTTCGCCGTCTTCCGGCACGTGGAAGCGGATTGAGGGTTTTCTGCCTTCGGCTCTTAATTTTGCTTTTTCTTCTTCGCTCAAATGCCGACATTTGCCGGAATACTTGTGTGCGCGGTGATTTTTTATGGAATCTTCTTTTTCCGCTTCAAGTTCTTCCTGCGTGCAGAAACATTCGTAAGCATAACCCGATTCAATGAGTTTTTGAGCGTATTTCGGGTAGATGTCGAACCTTTCTGACTGCTGATAAGGGCCGTAGGGGCCGCCGACATCAGGGCCTTCGTCCCAGTTGAGCCCGAGGGCTTTCAAGCTGTCATAAATATTGTCGATATACGCCTGACTAGAGCGGTCGAGGTCGGTATCTTCTATTCTTAAAACGAATTTTCCGTTATTTTTCTTTGCAAAAAGATAGTTAAACAATGCTGTTCTTGCCGTTCCCACGTGGAGGTTTCCGCTCGGGGAGGGGGCAATTCTTACTCTTACTTCTTCCATTTTTACACTCCAATTGAATTTTTTCCGTAGTTTTATTGTACTGCAAACAAAAACATTGGGCGTTAGTTATAATTATTACCGCAAAACGACCCCCACCCCAGCCCCCTCTCGCAAACGATACTCAATCGTTTGCTCGGCAGAGTCCGAGTTGGGGAGGGGGTAAATGTTTTCTTCATATGTTGACAACCTTTAAAAAAAATAGGAAAATGCTTTTAAGTAACAAATTGTTAAGAGCATGGCACAAATGAGTAAATTTCAATTTTGAGCTTACTTTATAATTGTGTGTGAAGCGAAAACCAACAGGTGGGGTTAAAATGTTCAATTTAAAAGATGTGAAAATAGTAAAAGAGTTAAAATCCATTAAACCTAAGCTCAAATGGCTTATGTTCTCCCAGATTCAGGATTATAAAATAAATTCAAAATATATAGATATGATTTGTGCGGACGACAAAAAAGAACCGGCCGACGCAAAGCTTGAGGCGATGGTTCGTGAAACTTTGATAAAAGAATTCACGCCCGAAATCACAAAAATGAAATCCTATGAGTTTCTGGTTGACGCAGTTATGCACAATTTGAAAAAGAAACAGCTCGCTGCCGTTGATGAGGCGGAAGAAGCGTAGTTTTTTACGAAAAATTAATAAAAAACGGGGTAAATCGCGATTTATCCCGTTTTTTGTTACTAAAAGTTGTAAATGGGATATTTTGCATGTAAAATATATATTAAGGAATCTTGACCCGCTTCGCGGGGGATTTTGAATCAGGTTCAGAATAACACGCAAACGTTGGAGGGGGAAATAATGGAATTTTTCAGACAAAACCAGAAAGTTATAATCATTGTTATCGCCGTAACTTTCATCGGATTTACTATTGCACCCGTAATTATGTCTATGCTGACAATGAAATAACTGTTTGGGATTTAATTTATGACAAATTTTAGCCGGTTTATAAAGGCTGCTTTCATTTTACTCATTATATTCGCTTTCGGCGCCAATAGCGTATTGGCGACAAATCATATTGAGAAAAAAAGGAAAGAAACCCACGCTAAAGTCGTAAAATTCAAAATGCTCGAGTCAATGGAAACAAACAAACTCTACAAAAACCAGCGAAAACTTGAGCGTTCCGAACAGAGCCTTAAAGAAAACCAAAAACAATACTCAACTGCGGAAGAACGCCTTTCAGCTGCGGAAAGAGAGCTTGCGCAGGTCGAATCAGACCTTGTTCAGACCCAGTTTAAAGCAAGAAACCGCGTCAGGCAAATCTTTAAAAAGCAGCGCAGGGGCATGTTTCAGCTGCTTCTGTCAACAACTGACATGAACACCTTTCTTGACAGGATTTATTATCAAAATGTCATAACCAAAAAGGACAAAAAACGCCTTGCACACCTCAAAGCAAAAACAGAACGCGCCAGAGCGCTCAGAAACCAGATTGAACAGCAAAAATCAATCATTGCATATTCAATTAAAAATATAAATTCCCAGCAAAAAGACATTCAAGAGGCAATTAACCGCAACAAATCCTCCATCCAAAAATACAGAACAAACAAAGCCTACTACGAAAAGGCCGAAAGAGAGCTTGCCCGCCAATCTGAACAAATCGGCAGCATGATTAACCGGAATACCCAGAATTCAACAGTAAAAATCACATCGGGCTTTATGAAACCCATTGCCGGCCCGATTACATCACCTTTCGGATACAGAACACACCCGATATTCAAAAGCCGCATTTTCCACTCCGGAATTGACATTGGCGGCCCGAACGGCGGCGCAATCCGCGCAGCTAACAGCGGAAAAGTCATATATTCCGGCTGGTACGGCGGATACGGGAAAGTTGTCATCCTTGACCACGGATTGTATAATGGTAAAGCGACTACAACTCTCTACGGACATATGTCAAACTATATAGTAAGCGCCGGTGAAACAGTAAAAAAAGGCCAAACTATCGGCTACGAAGGCTCAACAGGTTACAGCACAGGCCCGCACTGCCACTTTGAAGTCAGGGTAAACGGAAAACCCCAAAATCCGCTAAATTATCTCTAATTAAAGGAAAAAAATGAAAAAAACACTGCTTACATTTTTAATATTAGGAATTTTGATTGGCGGGGCTAATTTTGCCCGCTGCGCGGAAAGCCTTGATACACCAGAGATTAACGCAGCGGAAAATCCCTCGGGCCCGGAGCCGGAAACCCCTCAACAAAAGAAAAAATTCTTCTCAATTCTTGAAAAAAATACTGATTCAGAAGCAGAAAAAGCAGAGAAAGTCTCAAAAGAAGAAAAAAATGAAAATAAAGAAGAAATCTCGTCAGAAACACAATCGCCAATGACAAATGTTCAGGTTGACAGCGACATAATCGAGTATTTCCCTGACAGGCACGAATTTGAGGCAATCGGACATGCAAAAGTGACTTTTCCTGAACAAAATTCTACAATGACGGCAGACAAAATCATTTTTAACCATGATTCCAACTACATAAAAGCCTATGACAACATCATTATAACCCGCGACAGAGAGCAGCTCACCGGCGATTACGTTCATATCAACCTTAATGAAGACAATGCGCTGATTGCAGAGCCGGTCATGGAGCATATGAACATCCAGATTAGAGCAAAATCCGGAAATATCAACAAAGCCAAAGTCGAAGCCATGGAAGGAACCGCAAAATTCACTGACAGCCAGACATTTAAACTCGCTGTACGTTCACCGTACTCTTTTGAAACACCAATGCTTGAAGACGGATTTGAACGTTCATATTTTATCAAGGAAAAATATAACAATGAATGGAATCTAAAATCAAAAGTAATCATAATCGACAGCTACAAAGACAGAGATGTAGTTACGCTCGAAAAATCCGATGTATTTCTTAAAGATTTGAAAATCGGCAGCACCGGAAAAATCAAAATCTACACGGATAAAGAGCAGGATTACATTGAAACAAACATGATTGAATTCGGCGGCCGCAGAAACCTCGGTGCGTTCATTGCCCCGTCATATGTTTTCCAGCTTCCGTTTTCTTCAACATTAAAAGTCGGCCCGATGGTCAACTACGATGACAGCGAGATTGGATTCGGTGGTTTTGCACGTTTTCAAAACGCATATAACAGAACAGATATGGGATACAGCACCGCACGCCAAAAATTCGTAATGCGGGGACGCCATCAATTTACAAAACATGTTTGGGCAGAATATGGTTCCAATGCCTATATGAACGAATGGTGGATGGGCGGCAGAATGCCGGAATACGGCGGACAATTAGTATTCCAGCCCGATTCTGTCCAGAGCGAAGACCTCAGACTCACATTTTCACAGCGTTATTCGGCAGGTTTGTTCAAAGACTGGAGCGAAACCAGAAACTTCTCAACAGCCAGATTCAGATGGCAGACACAAACTCACAAAGGTATTTACAGTTATCGCAATTCTGACGCAAAATTCGGACTTGATTTCGGTTTGAGCCTCCAATCCACAGCAACTTTATACGGAACGGGCGATACTTTCGGGCTCATCAGAGTAGGCCCCACATTAAGAACGCAATACCGTGGATGGCAGCAATTTTTAGCATATTATCTGGGCGGTTCTGCCGGAGATTCTCCGTTCTGGTTTGATAAATACTTCTATGGAAAATCCAGCATACAGCTCGGCGAATCCTTACGCATAAACAAATATCTTTCTGTCATGTATTCTGCAATGATTGCGCTTTCGGACACTCCGAACGACAAAACATTCCAGGAAAACAGATTCTATGTCGTAATCGGCCCAGACGACTTCAAAGTTCTGCTCGGATATGACGCTTTCAGGCAAAACACGACTTTCGGTATAAATATGGCGGTCGGAACAGAAAACTCTGAGGTTGAATTCAAAAAACTCATCCTCAACGACCCTGAAAACTTTGGCAAATCCAACAAAAAGAAAAAAATCAAACCGGTCAGCGAAGAGAAAAAAGAATCCGATCCGATGAACCGCTCAGTCAAAGATTACGACGACTACAACCCCGGATACGGCGCGCTGAACAACCTGATAATGCCCGGAATCAGGCCAACCGGCTACTAGCAGGATTTAAAAATCTCGTCCGCAGCTACTTTCTTTCTTTATCAACGACTTTTTGCAGCTCCATGACGGCTTTTTCAAGATTGTCGTTTACAATGCAGTAGTCATAATCCTTTGAGCATTCGATTTCTCTAAAAGCCTCGTGCAGGCGGTTTTTAATTGCGTTTTCATCCTCGGTATTTCGCCCGCGCAGGCGTTTTTCCAGTTCCTCGATAGATGGCGGAAGTATAAAAATCAGTACCGCGTCGGGTAGTTTTTGTTTTATTTGCAGAGCGCCTTTTGTTTCTATCTCAAGAATTAAGTCCTCGCCCCTGTTGAGCGTTTTTCTTACATAGGCTTCTTTTGTGCCGTAAAAATTGCCGTTAAACTGCGCATATTCCAGAAATTCGCCATCATTTACCGCTTTTAAGAAGTCTTCTTCATCAACAAAGAAGTAGTTCACGCCGTCAATTTCGCCTTTTCGCGGATGGCGGGTGGTTGCAGAAATAGAAAGGTTTATGTCGGGGTTATTTTCCAGCAAAATCTTTAGCAAAGTGCCTTTTCCGACGCCGGACGAACCCGAGATTACAAATAATTTTCCTGCTTTTTTCTGTTCCATAGTGAAAGAATTATATAGTAACTATATTTTGAGTGCAAGGACTAATTCTTTTTATTTTTGGCTTTTACTTTGGATGTTCGCCATATTTACCCTCTTTGGTCAAAAAAAATCGGCTCTAATTGAGCCGAGATGGATAGAATTAGTATTACGGAGTTTATAGAGGAGTTTACGGTTGTATTAAGTCGGTCAAATAAAATTTTTGTCAGTTTTTTGTCAAATTGTTTACAAAAATTAATAATAAAAGCCCGCCTGCAAGAAACAAGCGGACTTTTCAATATATTTTGTAATTTTAATTCAATTACATAGCACCTTTAACGATTTGCGCAAAGCTATCAGCTGTAAGGCTTGCGCCGCCGACCAGTGCGCCGTCGATGTCGGATTTTGACATTTGTTCAACGATTGTGTTCGGTTTTACGCTGCCGCCGTAGAGGATTCTGATTTTGTCAGCAGAATCAGCGCCTGCAACTTCTTTTACAACGTTTCTAATCATTGCGATAACTCTGTTTGCTTCGTCGGAATCGCAGGTTTTGCCTGTGCCGATTGCCCAGATGGGTTCGTAGGCGATGATTGATTTTGCTACGTCTTCAGCGCTCAATCCGTCCAATGCGGCTTTGATTTGTGAAGCGATATGAGAATCTGTTACGCCCGCTTCTCTTTGTTCAAGCGATTCGCCGCAGCAGATGATAGGAACCAAGCCCAATTCAAGGATTTTTTTAGCTTTTTTGTTAATCATTTCGTCAGTTTCGCCGAAATATTGTCTTCTTTCGGAGTGGCCGATGATTACGTATTCAGCGCCTGCGTCTTTAACCATTTCAACAGAAACTTCGCCTGTGAAAGCGCCCTGTGTTTCATAGAAAGCGTTTTGTGCAGCCATTTTAACTTTGCCGCAGCCGCAATCTGTGAGGGCTTTGTTTACAGCGTACAAAGAAGTATAAACCGGTGCGATTACGACTTCGGGAAGCGCTGCTTTGTCGATATCTTTCAATTCTTTCATAACTGCGTTTGCCAGTTCGGCAGATTCGGATTGGAGTTTGTGCATTTTCCAGTTTCCGGCAATTACAGGTCTTCTTGACATGATGAATTCTCCTCTTTTCTACAATTTACTTTAAAATCGTAGTTCAAAAACGGGGGATTAGCAAGCAAATGTTTACTTTGTTCCGTGTTTATCGTTGAAAGAGCAAAGTGAGGAGTGTTGTCTTTTCCGTTCCGATTCCCCCGGGCACTCAATGCCAAAAGTTTAAATTTTTAGATTTTTGAGCCCTCCTCCATAGTCACTCCAAAGACAACACTCCTCACTTTACGTACAATTCTTGTATGCAGGGCTTATAGGGCGGGAAAAGGCCCCCAGTCCGCCACTTAATATTTTCCCCTCTCCGATGGGAGAGGGTGCCCGTAGGGCGGGTGAGGGCCTGCCCTTTAGGGGAAAACAAGCTTGCAGAGTTGGAAATTCCCGCCAGCGCAAAATGATGTAAGACAAAAAAATAGGATTTTGCATTTTATTTTCAGGATTTTAACCTCTTTGGTGGGAACCGCTTCGCTTTTCCCACCCTACAAATGCTCCCTGTCCGCCACAAAAAAACGGGCCCGAAAGCCCGCTTTTTTAAGTTTATCAATCCGAAAACTAATCTAGTGTCGCCTTAGTCGATTCGCCTGCGCGAACCGCCCAAGGCTCACCTTTTCTATGCGTCACTCAAAAAGTTCGTTCACGTCACTTCGTTCCTTAGAACGAACTTTTCTCGGACAAACTAAGCAGTAGCGCCGGATTTTGCGATGATTTCTTCCTGAACGTTCGCAGGTACCTGTTCGTACTTGCTGAATTCCATAGAGAAAGTACCGCGGCCCTGAGTTTTTGAACGGATGTCAGTAGCATATCCGAACATTTCAGCCAGAGGAACCATTGCTCTGATTTTCTGGATTCCGGTACCCTCGATGATTTCCATACCTTCGATACGTCCTCTTCTGGAAGCAATATCACCGACGATATCGCCTGTGTTTTCTTCCGGAACTTCGATTTCGACTTTCATCATAGGCTCAAGAATGCAAGGTCTGCATTTTTTAGCACCTTCTTTGATAGCCATTGAACCGGCGATTTTGAACGCCATTTCTGAAGAGTCAACTTCGTGGTAAGAACCATCGTAGAGCTCAACTTTAACGTCAATCATCGGGAATCCTGCTAAGATACCGCCTTCAAGGGCTTCTTCCATACCTTTTCTTGCAGGTTCAATGTATTCTTTCGGAATAGCACCGCCGACGATTTTGTTTTCAAATACAAATCCGGCATTTTCTTCAGCAGGAGCGATTTTGATTTTAACGTGGCCGTATTGACCTTTACCACCTGACTGACGGATGAATTTTGAATCTTGATCAGCGTTTCCGCGGATAGTTTCACGGTAAGCAACCTGCGGTTTACCAACGTTAGCGTCAACTTTGAATTCTCTCAAAAGACGGTCAACAATGATGTCGAGGTGGAGCTCACCCATACCGGAAATGATTGTCTGGCCTGTTTCTGTGTCAGATTTAACACGGAATGACGGATCTTCTTCAGCCAATTTCTGAAGTGCGATACCCATTTTATCCTGGTCAGCTTTTGTTTTAGGCTCAATAGCAACCGAGATAACGGGCTCGGGGAAGGTCATTCTTTCAAGGATAATCGGTGCTTTTTCGTCGCACAGAGTATCGCCTGTTGTTGTGTCTTTCAAGCCGACAGCCGCGCAAATGTCGCCTGCGTAAACTTCAGAAATTTCGTTTCTCTGGTCAGCGTACATTTGAACAAGTCTTGAAATACGTTCTTTTTTGCCGTTTGTAGCGTTGAGAACGTAAGAACCTGAGCTCAATTTACCTGAATATACGCGCAAGAAAGTCAAACGACCTACATACGGGTCAGTCATAACTTTGAACGCGAGTGCAGAGAACGGTTCATCTTCTGATGAATGTCTTGCAACTTTTTCGCCGTCTTCAAGTTCGCCTTCGATTGCTTTTACATCAACCGGTGAGGGCAGATAAGCAACAACGTTGTCTAACAAGAGCTGAACACCTTTGTTTTTGAACGCTGTACCGCAGCAAACCGGAACGATTTTGTTTTCGCAGGTTGCTTTTCTCAATACTTTTTTCAGTTCGTCAACAGTCGGTTCTTCGCCTTCGAGGAACTTCATCATCAGGTCATCATCATGCTCTGAAATTGCTTCGACGAGAGCTGCACGGTATTTTTTAGCGTCTTCGAGCATATCAGCAGGAATTTCTTCTTCTCTGATATCAGTACCGAGGTCGTTTGTATAAATTTCAGCTTTCATTGTCATAAGGTCAACAAGACCTGTGAATTTGTCTTCAGCACCGATAGGGAGCTGGATAGGATGAGCGTTAGCGCCGAGTCTGTTTCTTAACTGGTCAACTACACGGTAGAAGTTTGCGCCTGTTCTGTCCATTTTGTTTACGAATACCATTCTGGGAACTTCGTATCTGTTAGCCTGACGCCAAACTGTTTCGGACTGTGACTGAACGCCGCCTACCGCGCAAAATACAGCAACAACACCGTCCAAAACACGGAGCGAACGTTCAACTTCGATTGTGAAGTCAACGTGGCCGGGGGTGTCGATGATGTTGAGCTGGTGATCTTTCCACATAGCTGTAACAGCAGCAGATTGAATTGTAATACCGCGTTCACGTTCCTGATCCATAAAGTCGGTTACGGCTGCGCCGTCGTGAACTTCACCGATTTTGTGAGTTTTACCTGTGTAGAACAAGATACGTTCGGTCGTAGTGGTTTTACCTGCGTCGATGTGAGCGGCAATACCGAAGTTTCTTACTCTTTCCAATGGGACTTTTCTTGCCATTTTTTGTTTTTCCTTTTATCTGATTACTCTAATTAAACAGCGGTTAGCTATCTAATAGAATTTTTACATAAAAACAAAAAAATTCAAAGTAGGGAGGTAAGTTTACGCAAGGATTCAGAAGATTTCTCTGATTTTCTTATTGTTTCGTTAATTTTTGCTGCATAAAAGCTGACATAAGCGCCGGAAAGGTTGTCTTGAAAGTCGTCTGTGGCGTATCTCATTGCGTCGTTGTAGCAGCCGGCTTCGTGCATGAGTTCGTCGAGTTTTTCGAGGATTTCAGGGGGGATTTTTTGGTTTTCGGGCATAGGGTGCTCCTTTTTTGTTACATGATGGTTAATTATTTTAACGTTTGTTAAATATAATAACTGATTGTAATTTATTTGTACATTTTTGTCAAATAAAATAAATTAAATGATTATGAGTGCTCAGGAAGACATAAGAATATTACTATTTAGAGAACATATGACAATTACTGCGCTGGCAGAGAAAATGTCTGCGGTTCTGGATAAAAAAGTTTCAAGAAGTTCACTTTCTCAAAAGCTTATCAACGGTACGCTGCGGTATAATGAGCTTGAAGCTATTTGCCAGGTGCTCGGCTACACAATCGAATACAAGAAAAATACCCCCTGAAAACCTCCGTCCTTGCTCAAAGTCAACTGTCATTCTGATTTTTCAGTAAAGCATTGACCTAATAATTAAAAATGATAAAATGACATTATTATCCGCAATAGACACTCACTTTGTGGCAAATTAGTCACGCATTTTCAACTATGACAGCTCAAAAAGATATAAAAATATTGCTTGTAAACGAAAATATGACGATTACAGAACTAGCACGCAGAATGTCAGAAGTTTCGGGCAAAAAATATACAAGAAACGGCATATCCCAAAAGCTCATTAAAGGCACATTGCGCTATGATGAGCTGGAATTAATTTGCCAGGTGCTCGACTACACAATCGAATACAAGAAAAATACCCCCTGAAAACCTCCGTCCTTGCGCCAAATTAACTGTCATTCTGAACTTGTTTGACCTTTCAAAATCTTCAATTTTGTGAAAAATGTCCGGTTTTTTCACAGAATCCGCCAAAAAGTCATATAAATTTTCCAACCCCATAAACCTTAGCCCGTATTTACCACCGGCAAGATGCTGAAACAAGTTCAGCATGACAGCACGCCCTTTCCGTCACCCTGAACTTGATTCAGGGTCGCAGGATTCTGGTGTATGGACTTCAATATGGCGATTCCGAAACAAGTTCGGAATGACGACCAATTTTTGTCACCCTGAACTCGTTTCAGGGTCGCAGGATTTTGGTATACGGACTTCAATATGGCGATTCCGAAACAAGTTCGGAATGACGGGCAATTTTTGTCACCCTGAACTTGATTCAGGGTCGCAAGATTTTGGTATACAGACTTCAATATGGCGATTCCGAAACAAGTTCGGAATGACGGGCAATTTTTGTCACCCTGAACTTGATTCAGGGTCGCAGGATTTTGGTGTATGGACTTCAATCTTGCGATTCCGAAACAAGTTCGGAATGACGGGTAATTTTTGTCACCCTGAACTTGATTCAGGGCCGCAGGATTTTGATATACGGACTTCAATATGGCGATTCCGAAACTAGTTCGGAATGACGGGCGTTTTTTGCTAATGAATTCCTGCGCTAACAAAAAGAAAAGCGCGTCAAATAACGCGCTTTTCCGGTTCTTATGAAGAAAACAAACTACTTGTTGCAAGCAGAGCAAGTGTGGTTTCCGAAAGCAACGGAGATGTGCTCTCTGGGATTGACCTGAGCAACTTTGTTGCCTTTGGGGTCAACAACGTAAGCAACTTCGTCCATTGTTGTCTGGAAAAGGCCTGCTGTGCCTGACAAAGCTGTTCTTGCTGTGTCGATAGGAGCTTTAACGATTGTTTTTACACCGTCAAAGAGGCTTCTGCCGGCAGCAGGGAGCTGTCCTTGCAGAGTTTGTCCGAAAACAAGCCCTGTATCGTCGCCAACGCGTTCAACAGCGTTACCAAGAGCCATTACAGCACCACCAACGGTTCTTGCAGTCGTACCAACGATACTTCCGGCCCATGTGAACGGAGCTTCGATGATTCTTGCAAATACGTTCGGTTTTTTAGCCTTTTCAACCTGAGCAGTCAATACTTGCTGCGGCAAATCAGCCACGCAGCTTCCGTTTTTGATTTTTTCAAAGGAAAGCTTGATTGCGCCGCCGCAGTTGTTGGACGGTCTTTGAACTTCGGTTACTTTACCGTAAACAGTAGAGCCTGCCGGGAAGTTTTGACCGTTAATGCAGCATGCTTCGCAGGTTTTAGCTGAGAATACCTGATTAACGTTAGCGTGTTTAGCATTGATTTCGTCGTTGAACTTCAATTTCAATGTAGGAAGCTGAACAACTTCGTCCTGAGCCATAAATGCAGCACCGCCTGTGCAGCCGCAGTCAGCAGAAGCTACGTCTTTGTTTGAATAGCCCATAGAAATTCTTACCTGTTCGAGCATATTGGCTACGTCAGCACGGCTTGCGTCTTTGTAAGCCTGAATTTCGTTCGGGTTGGGCGCGTCTTTAAGTGCGCCTGTTTCGATTGTTTTAGCAACAGGGATTTTTGCCCATTCAGGAACTTTGTTTCCGTCGCAGAATTTGCTGAGGATTTGTTCAGCTTTGCAGTTGTCCATTTCGCACGGAATGCCTTTAGCCAATGTAGCCATAGCTTCCGCTCTTGAAACAGGTTCGTTGGGTTTGAACATGTTGTTCGGATATCCCGCCATTATGCCGTTAGAAGTAGCTACGTTGATAGCCTGGTTTGCCCAGTGTGATTTCGGTACATCTTTGAACACTTTTGCAGGGCAGGATTCTTGTGAACGGAGGTTAAATCCGTTTACAACCATGCTTGCAAGTTCTGCACGCGATACAGGCAGGTTCGGTTTGAAAGTTCTGTCAGGATAGCCTGCAACAACTTTGTTTTCAGCGAGTTTGTTGATTTCGCAGTTAGCCCAGTACCCTGTAGGAACATCATCGAAAGAGCTTGCTAAAGGTGCAGGAGCTGCAGCGCCTGTGATAGGTGCATTGTAAGGAACAATTGTTCTGTTGATTACATCTGTGCAGGAGCATGTGGACATTTCGATTCCGCAAGGCTCCGGAGTTCCGCAAGAAGCGCAGCCCGGGTCAACCGGAGCAGAGCAGCCGCAAGAAGGTACAACAGGAGCTGCACATCCGGTAATAGATTCAAGCGAAGGGCCCAAAACCGGCATAGTCATCGGAACAGCCGCTCCGGTAACACCGCCGCCGCAGGGACATCCGCATTCAGGAGCCGCAGCAACAGGTACACCCGGTGTAGGGCAGAGGCTGCAGCCGCATCCGAGCCCTTCGCCGATAATTACGTTGTTTTCAGTAGTACCTACGCGCTGGCTGTCAGAATAAATTGACGCAGGGTACGCATAAGTCTGTTTTGATTCGTATTTGCCGTCGCATTTTGGCAATACGGTAGCAGAAATTGACGGTGCGGGTTCGCAGCAGGGTTCCGGTTCGCAGCAAGGGTCACATCCGCATGGCGCAGCAGCACCTGTACATCCGCAAGGATCAGGTTCGCAGCAAGGTGCGGGTTCACATCCGCAAACAGGGGCAGCCGGCTGGCAGCCGCAGTCGCATTTGGGTAAATTGCAAGTCGGGCAGACTGCATTGTCCGGTGTTACGTCGGCCTGGCAGCCTGAAATCGGACAAGCAGCAAGTCTTGCCATATCTATTGCGGAAATATCGACATTACTTGCAATCCCCGAATTAATTGTGCTCGCCATAAGCCCGATTGTTAAGGCTGTTGCAAGCGTTAGTTTGTTAATTGTCATCTTTCCCTCCTTAATAAGCAAATTTTGGATTAGATTTGTCCTCAAATCTAATTTACGATAATTAACATCTTATGTTGCATTATTACGGTGAAAACTACCAAAAAACATTACCAGAAACGGTTACCTTAACGGGCTATTTGAATTTTAGAATTTACTCTAAAAAGGGTGATAATTAAAAAGGTCTTCGGGAGTTCAAAAAGGCTAAAAAATCCGCATGCCCAAAAACATGCGGATAATTAATATATTTTATGGATAAAAACTAAGCTTTTTTAGCGCTTTTCACAAACTGGTCAACAGCCTGAGGCTGCGCTGCGAACATGCAAGCTGTTTCATATTTTTTTTGAAGAACAGCGATTTCCTTTTCGTATTGTGCGGGAGTTTTAGGTTTTGACTGCTCCGCTTTTCCAAATCTCAAAGGCTGGCATGGATGAATTCCGTTTGTAATTGCACCTAAACGCATTTTAATATCCTTTCAAAAATACTTTCCCTTAATTTCATTATATCACTTTATACGATTGTTTCAATCCCTTAACAATTTATAATATTAAGAATTTCAGCCGTGATTTCCCTTGTTGCATAAGGCTTTGCAAGGGATTTTGCTTTTTCCTGCAAAAGAGTAATTTCAGTCGGGCTATTAAACAAATCTCTTAAAATTTTATAAAGATTTGCACTATTGCAGTCCCTGTCCTCAAGGTAAATCGCAGCATGGTGTTTTTCCATCTCCCGTGCGTTTTTGCGCTGATGATCAGCAGCCGCATAAGGATAAGGCACCAGAATTGAAGCCGCTCCGGCCGCGCAGAGCTCTGAAATACTCAAAGAACCCGCCCTTGTAAACGCAATATCAGCAGCAATCAGCGGCGTAAACATCCTGTCAAAATACGGGCGCAGAATGTAATTGTTATTTTCTTTGTAGGCGGGGTAAATTTTTTCCAGCATTTCTAGGGTTTCGTCGTAATTTTTTCTGCCCGTCTGGTGAATAATTTGGATGTCAAATTCTTTAAAAAGGTCTTCCAGCGTGTAAATAAGGGCTTTATTGAGCGTTTTTGCGCCCTGAGAACCGCCCATAACCAGTAAAGTGGGCTTGTTGAGAAGATTCAGCTCCCCTCTGGCGGCGATTTTGTCAATTTGTGAAAATTCTTTCCTTATCGGGTTGCCAAAACATACGGATTTTCGGGATTTTACGCAGTTTTTCGACCCCTCAAAAGCAAGAGAAACAAATTTTGCAAAAGGCGCAACAGTTTTTGAAACAATCCCCGGCGCTGCGTCGCAATCATGGGTTGCAAAAGGGGTTTTTGTTAAAACCGAAGCAAAAAGCGCCGGTGCGCTGACATATCCGCCCGTTCCGAAAACCATATCGGGCTTGTATTTCAAAATATAGCCCAGAGCTTTCGAGGTGGCGACAAAAAGCTTCCACATCCATTTAAAAACGCCAAAATCCGCTCTGCGCGGCATTCCTGAAATATCAACCTCAAGAAAATCAAATCCCTCTTTTTGCGCAATTTCTTTTTCAAGGTTTTTCGGGTTGCCCACGTAATATATTTTACAGCCGGCTTCACGCAGGGCGTTTGCAACCGCGATTGCCGGATAAATATGCCCTCCGGTGCCGCCACCTGTGATAAAAACGGTTTTTTGACGGTTAGATTCGCTCATTTCCATACACCTTAATCTTTTTAATTCGTTTTTTTGAAATATTCAAAAGGATTCCGACCATGCACATCGACACAATCAGCGAAGTTCCGCCATAGCTTATAAAAGGAAGCGGCACGCCGGTTGCGGGGATGAGCGAGCTGGAAACGCTCATGTTTATGAAAGCCTGAAATCCGATTGAAAGCGTAATCCCTATTGCCATAAGCTTTCCGAACATATCACCCGCACGCGAGGAGATGATTATTCCCCTGTGGATGAACGTCCAGAAGAGTCCGATTATGAAAAAACAGCCCAAAAAGCCCAGTTCTTCTGCTATTACCGCAAAAATAAAGTCCGTATGCCCCTCGGGAAGCCACGCGAGTTTTTGTTTTGAACTTCCATATCCGACGCCCCAAAAACCGCCGGCAGCAAACGCAAGAAGCGACTGAATAATGTTATATCCCGCGCCGTACGGGTCGGATTGGGGGTTCAGCCAGATTTGGATACGCTGCATCTGGTATCCATGAAGCAGTTTTTGCCCGAAAAGCAAAATTCCGGCAAACGCAGCCCCGATACCCGCAAGCGCAAAGGTTATCATCTGTTTTATTGAGCCGGAAACGCTCAAATACATTACCGTTGAAATTATCAAAAGCAAAATAACCATACTGAGGTTCGGCTGCTTATAAACAAGGAAAACCATCAGCAAAATGGGCATAAAATAGCGCATTATTTTTGAGCTGCTAAAAATCCGGCCGTCGCGGTAAAATGCGTTCGATAAAAGCATAATAACCGCCAATTTGGTCATTTCAGACGGCTGAAACTGAAGCGGGCCGAGCATTATCCAGCGTTTTGCGCCGTTTACGATTACACCGAGCGGCGTAAAGTCAACCAGAGCAAGCATTATGATAACAAACCATGCAAACGGAACCGCCCAGTCTTTGAGTTTTTTATAATCCAATTTCATGAAATATTTCATGCCGAAAATGCCGACAATCATATATCCGAGTTGTTTCAAAGCAAAAGAAGCCGGATTTGTGCCTTCTTCCATACATTTTGGCGCGCCGGCGCTGAAAATTGCCATCAATCCGATAACAACAAGGAACGCAACCACGATAATCAGCGTCTTGTCAGGCGGCGACAGGACGTAATCAGGCGGAACTATGTATCTTTTAGACTGTCTGTTGCTTTGATAAGGCATATTCCTTGAAAACCTTTCCCCGTTCCTCATATCCCGAGAACATGTCGAAACTTGCGCATGCAGGCGAGAGCAAAATCACCTGATTCGGCAGAGAAAACGCTATATCAACCGCATTTTCAAAGCTATTCGCATTGTGAATGTTATTGAAGCCGTTTTTGCGAAATTCTTCTTCAAACCGTGCCGCTGCCTCGCCGAGAAGCACAACATCGTTCACCGTTTCTTTCATTACATTGCACATTTCGGTCAAATCCGTGTTTTTATCGCGTCCTCCGGCAATCAAAGTTACTGTTTTTCCCTCAAAAGATTTCAGTGCAAATATTGACGCCTCCGGATTTGTGGCTTTTGAGTCGTTATAAACCAGTTTTCCGTTAATTTCTCCGCTAAATTCACATCTGTGCTCGGGCGGAGCAAAGTTTTTTATTGCGTTTTTGATATTTTCACTGCTGATTCCGATGATTTTTGCAACAATCGCAGAAGCCATAACGTTCTGGTAATTGTGGTTTCCCACGAGCTGGATTTCGTTTAAATCAATGATTTTTTCGTCGCTTCCGGCTGCTCTTTTGAAGAAAATCGCGTTTTCTTTTATGTAAGCGCAATTTTTCTCCATTTCTTTTCCGAAAAAGAACTTTTCTCCGGCATAATTTTGCCCGAACTCAAAAACCCGCTCATCCAGCGCACTAAAAATTGCAAACGCAGGTTTTTTCTCGGGCGCAAAGAGCTTAGCTTTCGCTTTGAAATAATTTTCAAGCCCGCCATGCCAATCAATGTGGTCAGGCGTAAAATTCATCCAAACAGCGATTTGCGGACGGAATCCGTTGCTTGTTTCAATCTGAAAAGAGCTCATTTCGCAAACAAAATAGTCATTTTTTTCGTCCAGAAGCGAGCATGGCGGAACACCAATGTTTCCGCAAGCAGGTGCTTTCAATTCTGTTTCAAGAATCGCGGAAGTAAGCATTGTTGTCGTGGTTTTGCCGTTTGTGCCGGTGATTGCGACAAAAGGCGTGTCTGTTTCAAGGTATGCAAGCTCAACTTCGCTTATCACGGGAATATTTTTCTCTTTCAGCCGTTGAAAAATCTCTGAATGCGGCGGAATTCCGGGGCTTGTGACCGCGGTGTAGGCGCCGTCGAGAAATTCCTCGCTGTGAGCGCCAAATTCGGTTTTTATCCCGAGTTTTTCGAGTTCGGCAGCGGTTTCTTTCATTTTTTCATCAGCTTCTTTTTTTTCCGTGATAAAGCACTCCGCGCCTTTTGACGCAAGGTATTTTGCCGCAGCTGTGCCGCTTTTTGAAAGCCCCAATATTAAAACTTTTTTATCAAACCATTTTCTTTTCATTTTCTGCCTCTAAATCTACCGGATTCCCCGATTTTTCATATTTTTTTGATTAACCGTTCAAATGCCGGAACAAAAGCACCGCGCCGACGCAAAATATGAACGTAATCAAGGAAAATACGAACACAATTTTCTTTTCGCCCCAACCGCAAAGCTCAAAATGATGATGAATCGGCGACATTTTGAAAATTCTTTTGCCGGTTAATTTATAGCTTGTTACCTGAAGGATGACGGAAAGAGTTTCGCACATAAATATGATTCCGATGGGGATTAGCCACAGTTCAAACTTGCCCATTACGCCAATTGTGCCCAGAACCCCGCCCAGAGCGAGCGAACCCGTATCACCCATAAAAACTTTTGCCGGATATTTGTTAAAATAAAGGAATCCGAGGCATGCCCCGGCGATTGCCGCGCAAATTATCGCCAAATCAAGGTTTCCCATAATCAAATTTATAAAAACCAGCGCCATAAGCGAAATAACCATGTTGGAAGCCGCAAGCCCGTCCAGACCGTCTGTCAGATTGACCGCGTTAGAAACGCCCGTTATAACAAATATCCCGAAAATCGGGTAAAACCAGCCCAGATTCAGGGTATAATCGCCGAAAGTGATGAAAGTTCTGCCGCTTATGGTCACAAAAAGCACCGGAAGTATCGCAATCGCAATCTGCAAAAACAGTTTTCCGCGCGCCGAAAGCCCTTTGTTCTGGTGTTTTTCGATTTTTTGGATATCATCCTGCATTCCTGCGAACATATAGAAAACAAAGGTTATCAGC
>QWCY01002564.1_pt1 | contig 23164 bp, 23 predicted proteins | sample 1972631 | NCBI WGS metagenome assembly QWCY01 (sample SAMN09866696, study PRJNA288562) | Human gut metagenome isolate pre1_stool, whole genome shotgun sequencing... | isolation source: gut | host: Homo sapiens | place: USA: California
TAACTCTATAACTCTATAACTCTATAACCCTATAACCCTATAACATTATATATAATATGAGAGTAAAGTATTTACCAATTCTTGCAATCTGCATGATGACTACAGGATGCAACAGCGGCAAGCAACAGGCCGCCCTTACGTCTGGCATAGATCTTGCCAACCTTGACACGATGGCTCTTCCGGGAACCGACTTTTATCAGTATGCCTGCGGCGGTTGGATGAAAAATCATCCGCTTACAGACGAGTATTCACGTTTTGGCTCATTTGATATGCTTGCCGAGAATAATCGCAAGCAACTTCATGAGGTTATTGAGGAACTGGCGTCTGCTCAGCACGAGGCAGGTAGTATCGCTCAGAAAGTAGGGGACCTTTACAACATCGCCATGGACAGTGTAAAACTGAATCGCGAAGGCGCTGCTCCTATTAAAGCAGAGCTGGAAAAGATAGCTGCCCTGAAAGATAAATCGGAAGTTTATCCGATGATAGCAGAAATGCATAAAAATGGTATTCATCCTTACTTCATTGTTTACGTGAGTGCCGATGATATGAACAGCTCAATGAACATGGTGCAAACCTATCAGGGCGGTTTAGGTATGGGTGAACGCGACTATTATCTCGAAAATGATGATAAGACCAAAGAGATACGCGATGCCTATCAGAAGCATATCGTTAAGATGTTCCAGTTGGCTGGATCTGATGAAGCTGCTGCACAGAAAGCGATGAAAGCTGTTATGAACATCGAAACCCGTCTGGCTAAATCAGCACGCTCTATGGTAGAGTTGCGTGATCCGCACGCCAACTATAACAAGAAAGCGATGGCTGATGTGAAGAAGGAATATGCTCCTTTTGCATGGGATGTATTCTTTTCTACTCTTGGGGTGAATAACCTGGAAGAGATGAACATTGGTCAGCCTGCTTCACTGAAAGAAGTAAATGACATCATTGATACGGTTGCGTTGGAAGATCAGATTGCCTATTTACAATGGAACCTTATAAACAGCGCTGCCAACTACCTGAGCGATGATTTTGTAGCACAGAACTTTGATTTCTACGGAAAGACGATGTCTGGTAGAAAAGAGATGAAGCCACGTTGGAAATCTGCTGTAAGTGCGGTTGACGGTTCTTTAGGTGAGGCAGTGGGACAGATGTATGTAGAGAAATATTTTCCTGCTGCAGCCAAAGAACGTATGGTAGGGCTGGTGAAAAACTTGCAGACTTCTTTGGGTGAACGTATCAAAGAGCTTGCCTGGATGAGTGATGCGACCAAAGAAAAAGCACTGGAAAAACTGGCTACCTTCCATGTAAAGATCGGCTATCCGGACAAATGGAAAGATTACTCTTCTCTTGAAATTAAAGACGATTCCTATTGGGCTAACATAGAACGTGCCAACCAGTGGGAGCATGCAGAGATGATAGCTAAAGCCGGTAAGCCGGTGGATAAAGATGAGTGGTTGATGACTCCGCAAACGGTAAATGCCTATTATAATCCAACTACCAACGAGATTTGCTTCCCGGCGGGTATCCTTCAATATCCTTTCTTTGACATGAATGCCGATGATGCTTTCAACTATGGTGCTATCGGCGTAGTGATCGGTCATGAGATGACACATGGATTCGACGATCAGGGCCGGCAGTATGACAAAGAAGGTAACCTGAAAGATTGGTGGACTGAAGAAGATGCCAAAAATTTTGAAGAGCGTGCACAGGTGATGGTTAACTTCTTTGACAGTATAGAGGTTGCTCCAGGTGTGCATGCCAACGGCCAACTGACATTGGGTGAGAATATCGCTGACCACGGCGGTTTGCAGGTGTCTTTCCAGGCATTTAAGAACGCAACAGCCCAGACACCTCTGAAAGATGAAAACGGTTTTACACCCGAACAACGTTTCTTCCTTGCCTACGCCAATGTGTGGGCCGGTAATATCCGCCCTGAAGAAATTCTTCGTCTGACCAAACTGGATGTGCATTCATTAGGCAAATGGCGTGTGAATGGTGCGTTGCCTCAGATAGGTGCATGGTACGAAGCATTCGGTATAACAGAGGAAAATCCGATGTTCCTTCCAGTTGACAAAAGGGTATCTATTTGGTAATAGATTTGTATAAATAATAGCATATGTAACAAAGCGCTGACTTTTAATCTTTTAAGTCGGCGCTTTTTTATTATTAATTCACACCTTGTTTATTACGCGCGATAAACAATATTTCGTAACTTTGCGCATCAAATACTTAATAAGTAAACCATGTCTGAGTCAAAAAGAATAAAAACCGCATTGGTATCGGTTTATCATAAGGAAGGTTTGGATGAAATTATCACCAAACTGTATGAAGAGGGAGTAGAGTTTCTGTCAACAGGTGGAACTCGTCAGTTTATCGAATCATTGGGATATCCTTGCAAGGCTGTAGAAGATCTTACTTCTTATCCTTCTATCCTCGGAGGCCGCGTGAAGACACTTCACCCGAAAATCTTCGGAGGAATCCTTTGCCGTCGTGGACTGGAACAAGATATCCAGCAGATTGAGAAATATGAAATACCGGAAATAGACCTCGTGATTGTAGACCTCTATCCGTTTGAAGCAACCGTAGCATCGGGTGCCGATGAGGCTTCAATCATCGAAAAGATTGATATAGGTGGAATCTCATTGATTCGTGCCGCTGCTAAAAACTACAATGATGTAGTGATCGTTGCTTCTCAGGCCCAGTATAAACCATTGCTCGATATGTTGATGGAGCATGGGGCTACCTCTTCACTCGAAGAACGCCGCTGGATGGCCAAAGAAGCTTTTGCTGTTTCTTCACACTATGATTCGGCCATCTTCAATTACTTTGATGCAGAAGAAGGCTCGGCTTTCCGTCAGTCTGCCAATGATCAGAAGATGCTCCGTTATGGTGAAAACCCACATCAGAAGGGATATTTCTATGGAAACCTGGACGCTATGTTCGACCAGATTCACGGAAAGGAAATCTCTTACAACAATCTGTTGGATATCAATGCAGCTGTTGAACTGATTGATGAATTTGAAGATGTTACTTTTGCTATCTTGAAACATAATAATGCCTGCGGGTTAGCTTCACGTCCTACTGTGCTCGATGCATGGAAAGATGCGTTGGCTGGTGATCCGGTTTCTGCCTTTGGCGGAGTCTTGATTACGAATGCTGTGATCGATAAAGAAACTGCAGAGGAGATTAACAAAATATTCTTTGAAGTAGTGATTGCCCCGGATTATGATGTAGATGCGCTTGAAATTCTGGGACAGAAGAAGAACCGTATTATTTTGGTTCGCAAGGAAGCTAAACTGCCCAAGAAGCAGTTCCGCTCATTGCTGAACGGTGTGTTGGTACAGGAGAGAGACCTGAACATCGAAACCGTGGCCGACTTAAAGACCGTGACTGATAAAGCACCTGCTCCCGAAGAGGTAGAGGACATGCTGTTTGCTAATAAAATAGTGAAGAACAGCAAATCCAACGCCATCGTACTGGCTAAAAACAAACAGTTGCTGGCAAGTGGTGTAGGACAGACTTCACGCGTAGACGCTCTCAAACAAGCTATCGAGAAAGCTAAATCATTCGGATTCGATCTGAATGGGGCAGTGATGGCTTCGGATGCATTCTTCCCTTTCCCCGATTGTGTTGAAATTGCGGGTAATGAGGGAGTAACAGCAGTTATCCAGCCGGGTGGCTCTGTAAAAGATGAATTAACGTTCGAGTATTGCAATGAACATGGTATTGCAATGGTGACAACGGGAATTCGTCACTTTAAACACTAAAAGGATTTACGATTTGACGATTTGCGATTTACAATTGAAGTTTGCTTCTTGTAAATCATAAATCTGAGAATTGTAATAAGGAGTAATATCAATCGTAAATTGTAAATAGTTAAATCGTAAATATACATGGGATTATTCTCTTTTACACAAGAAATAGCGATGGACCTGGGAACTGCCAATACCATCATCATTACCAATGGTAAGATTGTGGTGGACGAACCGTCAGTGGTAGCTTTGGACCGTCGTACTGATAAGATGATTGCCGTGGGTGAGAAGGCAAAGATGATGCATGAGAAAACTCACGAAAATATACGTACCATCCGTCCGCTCCGCGACGGTGTAATTGCTGATTTCTATGCCTGTGAACAGATGATGCGTGGACTTATCAAACAGGTGAATACCCGTAGTCATTTGTTCTCTCCTTCTCTCCGTATGGTTATCGGAGTGCCTTCGGGTAGTACGGAGGTTGAGCTTCGTGCTGTTCGTGACTCTGCAGAACATGCCGGAGGACGCGATGTCTATCTGGTATTCGAGCCTATGGCGGCAGCTATTGGTATTGGTATCGATGTAGAGGCACCCGAAGGAAATATGATTGTTGATATAGGTGGTGGTTCTACTGAGATTGCTGTTATCTCATTGGGAGGTATTGTTTCTAATAACTCCATCCGCATCGCCGGTGATGATCTTACTGCTGATATTCAGGAATACATGAGTCGCCAGCATAATGTGAAGGTGAGTGAGCGTATGGCAGAACGTATTAAGATTAATGTGGGTGCTGCCCTTACTGAATTGGGTGATGACGCTCCCGAAGATTATATCGTTCACGGACCGAATCGTATTACAGCACTTCCGATGGAGGTACCTGTATGCTATCAGGAAGTGGCTCACTGTCTGGAGAAATCGATCTCTAAGATTGAAACAGCCGTATTGAGCGCATTGGAAAATACACCTCCCGAATTGTATGCCGATATTGTTCACAACGGAATCTATCTGGCTGGTGGTGGTGCATTGCTCCGTGGTCTTGACAAACGTCTGACAGACAAAATTAATATTCCTTTCCACATCGCCGAAGATCCTCTTCATGCAGTGGCAAAAGGAACAGGAGTGGCGTTGAAGAACATTGACCGCTTCTCGTTCTTGATGAGATAAATAATGTAATAATGTGCCAATATGCCAATGTGCCAATTACCATGCGGTATTATAGCGCACCAATTGGCACATTGGCATATTAGCATATTGACACATTATTAATAATTATGCGGAATTTACTGAACTTCCTTCTTAAGTACAATTACTGGTTTCTCTTCATTTTGTTGGAGGTGATCTGTTTTGTTCTATTATTTCGCTTTAATAACTATCAGCAGAGTGTTTACTTCACTTCTGCCAATGTTGTTACCGGCAAGGTTTATGAGGTTTCCGGAAGTGTCTCTTCTTATTTTCATCTGAAGTCAGTAAACGAAGATTTACTTGATCGTAATATGTTGCTTGAGCAGCAGATAGCCAATCTGGAGAATGCATTGAGAGAGCGTCAGGTAGATTCTGTTGTTGTAAACAGTATCCGGAATCTTGATAATAAGGACTATCAGATATTCAAAGCACATGTTATTCGGAATAGCTTGAATCAGGCGGATAACTACATTACATTGGATAAAGGTTCCTCTTCCGGCATTCGACCCGAGATGGGAGTGGTAGATGGAAACGGGGTTGTGGGAATTGTATATAAAACATCTCCCAACTATTCACTTGTTATTTCAGTATTGAACAGTAAATCGAGTATAAGTTGTAAAATTGTAGGCAGTGAGTATTTCGGTTATCTGAAATGGGAGCATGGTGACTCACGTTATGCCTATTTGAAAGATCTGCCCCGTCATGCCGAATTTAATTTAGGAGATACGGTAGTGACCAGCGGGTATTCCACTGTTTTTCCGGCAGGTGTTATGGTAGGTACAGTAGACGATATGTCCGATTCCAATGACGGACTTTCTTATTTACTAAAGATTAAACTGGCTACGGACTTCGGAAAGCTGAGTAATGTGAGAGTGATTGTCCGGACCGGCCAGATGGAACAGCAGGAACTTGAAAATATGAGTACGAAATAATGATGATACACTATATACACAGGATGGGATGGTTTGTGGGATTGGTTCTTCTTCAGGTACTGATTCTGAATAATGTTCATATTGCGGGCTATGCCACTCCTTTCTTATATGTCTATTTTATCTTGAAATTTGCTTCCGGAACTTCCCGGAACGAATTGATGTTATGGGCTTTCTTCTTAGGATTAATCATAGATATATTTTCCAATACCCCGGGGATGAATGCGGCGGCAACTGTATTTTTAGCTTTTGTACGTCCCACATTTCTGCGGTTGTTTACTCCGCGTGATACATTAGACAGTATTATACCTTCCATCCGGACGATGGGGATTGTTTCTTTTCTGAAGTTTACGGTGACAAGTGTTTTTGTACATCATCTGATCCTGCTCACTATCGAGTTCTTTTCATTTTCCAGCATACCGCTGTTGTTGCTAAGGGTAGTCGCCTGTACCCTGCTGACTGTTACGTGTATTATGGCTGTTGAAGGGATAAGGAGATAGACATGGCAAAAGATTATGTATTAGAGAAACGAAAATTTGTTATCGCAGGAACTGCTATTTGTATTGTGCTTATCTATATAGTACGGCTTTTCTTTTTGCAGATATCCACCGATGATTATAAAAAGAATGCTGACAGTAATGCTTTTCTGAATAAGATACAGTATCCTTCGCGTGGGGCAATGTATGACCGTAATGGTAAATTGCTTGTTTTCAATCAGCCGGCATATGATATAACGATTGTTCCCAAAGAAATAGAAAATCTGGATACACTTGATTTGTGCCAGACGTTGAATATCACGCGAGAGCAGTTTCTGAAAATCATGTCCGACATGAAAGACCGCCGGAGGAATCCGGGTTATTCAAGATATACCAATCAGGTATTCATGTCTCAGCTATCTGCCGAAGAATGTGGCGTATTCCAGGAAAAGCTGTTTAAGTTTCAGGGATTTTACATCCAGCGGCGTACCATTCGACAGTATACCTATAATTCTGCTGCTCATGCTTTGGGAGATATTGGCGAGGTATCGATGCGTGACATTGAAAATGATGATTATTACATCCGTGGAGATTATATCGGTAAGCAGGGAGTAGAAAAGTCTTATGAGAAATACCTTCGTGGCGAGAAAGGGGTTGAAGTATTGCTTCGCGATGCTCACGGACGTATTCAGGGACATTATATGGATGGCCAGTTCGATCGTCCTTCCATACCGGGAAAGAATCTTACTTTAGGACTGGATATTGACTTGCAGATGCTGGGCGAACGTTTACTGAAGAATAAAATCGGAAGCATTGTTGCCATTGAGCCCGAGACAGGAGAAATTCTATGCCTGGTTTCCTCACCTGATTTTGATCCGCATCTGATGATTGGGCGACAGCGGGGTAAGAATCACTTGATGTTGCAACGGGACAAGCGTAAGCCGTTGTTGAATCGTGCCTTGATGGGAGCTTATCCTCCGGGATCAACCTTTAAAGCTGCCCAGGCATTGACTTTCTTACAAGAAGGGATTATTCAGGAAAATACTCCGGCATTTCCTTGCTATCATGGTTTTATTTATGGGAGTTTGAAGGTGGGATGCCATGCCCATGGTTCTCCATTGCCACTGGTGCCGGCATTGGCCACTTCCTGTAACTCTTATTTCTGTTGGGGATTGTTTCGTATGTTTGGCGACCGTAAATATGGTTCGCCGCAAAATGCTATAACTGTCTGGAAAGATCATATGGTATCTCAGGGCTTCGGTTATAAGTTAGGCGTAGATTTGCCCAGTGAAGGACGAGGGTTGATACCCAATGCTGCATTTTATGATAAGCCATACAAGGGACGCTGGAACGGATTGACTGTGATCAGTATTGCTATCGGTCAGGGGGAGATTCTGGCCACTCCTTTGCAAATCGCCAATTTGAGTGCAACGATTGCCAACCGGGGGCATTTTATCACTCCACATATTGTGAAAGAGATTCAGGACAACCAGCTTGATAGTATTTACCGGACTCCCCGGGTGCCTACCATTGATCGCATACATTATGAAGAGGTAGTGAAGGGAATGCGTGCTGCTGTAACGGGAGGAACCTGTAGAGTAGCCGGTTATATGTTTCCCGAAGGGGAGATATGCGGTAAAACGGGTACGGCACAGAATCGTGGGCATGACCACTCTGCCTTTATGGGATTTGCTCCGATGAACAATCCCAAGATAGCCATTGCAGTCTATGTGGAGAATGGAGGGTTCGGTGCAACCTATGGTGTACCTATTGGTACTTTGATGATAGAACAATATTTGAATGGAAAACTTTCTCCGGCCAGTGAAGCAAAGGCGGCAGAGTTTAGCGATAGAATTATAATGTATGGTGACGAGGAACGATAGTTTATGGAAAACGCTGGATTGGGTAACAATTGCTATTTACCTGCTCCTTATTCTTGCCGGATGGTTTAGTGTTTGCGGAGCTAGTTATGACTATGGCGACCGGGACTTCCTAGACTTTTCTACCCGTGCCGGTAAGCAGTTTATGTGGATTATCTGCTCATTTGGTCTGGGATTTATCTTACTGATGCTCGAAGACAGAATGTACGATATGTTTTCCTACATTATATATATAGGAATGATGCTTCTGCTCGTGGCTACCATATTTATTGGTAGTGATATTAAAGGTTCCAATTCATGGATCAAACTTGGGCCTGTAAATCTTCAACCGGCAGAGTTTGCTAAGTTTGCCACTGCCCTGGTGTTAGCCAAATATATCAACTCCTATTCCTTTAATATCAGGAAGGGGAAGTGCTTTCTGGCACTGCTTGCCTTTATCATGCTCCCTATGATACTGATTATTCTGCAGAAAGAAACGGGATCTGCATTGGTGTACCTGGCCTTTTTTCTAGTGCTTTATCGGGAAGGTATGCCGGGAGTCGTGCTCTTTTCCGGTGTGTGTGCGGTAGTCTACTTCGTTGTTGGTATACGTTTTGATCAGGTATTTATAGCCGATACGCCTACTCCTATCGGAGAGTTTTCAGTTCTGTCTATGGTGTTGTTGTTTGCCGGTGGCATGGTGTGGGTTTATAGAAAGAAGTGGAAGCCGATGCGGAATATCATTGCAGGTAGCTTGGGGGTGATGCTTCTTGCCTTCCTCGTTTCAGAGTATATTGTACCCTTTAATCTGGTATGGGTACAATGGGTACTATGTGTTGTTGTGGTTGGGTATCTGATGTTTCTCTCTTTGAGTGAACGTCAGAAATCTTATATGCTTATCGGATTGTTTGCTATTGGATCTGTCGGTTTCCTCTATTCCAGTGATTATGTATTCGATAATATCCTCGAACCACATCAGCAGATTCGTATTAAAGTTGTGCTGGGTATGGAAGAAGACCTGACGGGTGCCGGGTATAATGTAAACCAGTCTAAAATAGCTATTGGTTCCGGTGGCCTTACAGGAAAAGGGTTCCTGAATGGTACACAGACTAAGTTGAAGTATGTTCCCGAGCAGGACACTGATTTTATCTTTTGCACGGTAGGTGAAGAGCAGGGTTTTGTTGGATCATCTATTGTGCTGCTGCTGTTTTTGGCACTGATATTACGGCTAATTGCAGTGTCGGAACGGCAACCTTCTGCTTTCGGGCGCGTATATGGATATTCGGTAGTTAGTATTTTCCTTTTCCATATTTTCATTAATATTGGTATGGTACTTGGATTGACACCTGTGATTGGTATTCCATTGCCCTTCTTTAGTTATGGAGGTTCTTCCCTATGGGGATTTACAATCTTGCTTTTTATTTTCCTGCGGATTGATGCAGGTCGCGGGAGAAGACTGTAATTTTGACCCCTACGTCATTGATACCTTTCAGTAGTTCATCCTGCATTCCGTGTGTTATTTTAAAGGTATAATTTCCCGGGTGCCGGACAATAGCAGAGCCGATAGGCAAAGTCGATTGAAATAAACTTCCCCAACCGGTACCATTCCACTTGCCTTCTTTGTCTGCGAGGATAAGCAGTAACGTATCTGTTTTCCATACCGTGCTGTCTTCAAGATTGTGACTAACAGATAAGTAGATATTCCGGTAAGCGTAATTACTTTCATTACGTATTTCTGCAGATAGCTGGAGTAGGGTTAACGAATCTTTGACCGGGACATTGAAAAAGAGTGTATCACTCTTCTTCCATCCTTCTGTGGGTATGGATTGGTAAGAGTGATACACAGTGTTTTTGTTGCAAGCGGCTGTCAGGCAGATGACTAACAGAAGCCATATACTATTCCTGAGTAGGTTTTTCATTTCTCTCTTTAACTGGCTTCTCGTTGTTTCGTGGTCTTTCTCCATTCTGCGGTTTTTCTCCGTTTTGTGGCCTTTCTCCACGTCTGTCATTATTATTACGTGGACGATTGTTGTTTTTCGGACGTTCGTTGCGTGGACGTTGTTGCTCAGCACCATTATTGGATTGTGGCGTTTGCTGCTGCCCTTCCGCATTATTCTGTTGCGGACGATTAGGGCGTGGTCCGTTTTCCCGTTGTACCGGTCGTTCCGGGCGAGTGTTGGCTTCCTGTTGTGAACGTCCCGGACGATTGCCATTATCTTGTTGCGGACGTCCTGTTCTTCCTTCAGCTTCTTGCTGCGGACGATTCGCATTGTTCTTTTTCTTCTTTCTGTTGCGGTTTCCACCTTCGGCTCCTTCTTTTCCTTCCTTTCGGCGACGATCACGGTCAAAGCGAGTCAAACTTTCCTGTTCTACCAGATCAACCGGTTTTTTAGGTTCCTGTTTGTGCTCTTCTTCCAATAAACTTTCCGGTTTAGCACCTTTTTTGTTCATTCCGATGACTTCAAAAGCTCTTTTACCACTAATCGTTACCAAATTAGCGGGGAAATTTTTATCGGTAGAGTAGGAGATCTGATTACTTAAAATATCCGCTTTGAAGAAATAGAACGTTCCGTCTTTTGTTTCTAATTCAATTTCTTTAGAAGGCAGGCGCTTCTGTGCTTCTACATAGCAATCTACTTCGTAGTTCAGGCAACATTTCAGCTTGGCACATTGTCCGGCAAGTTTCTGCGGGTTAAGGGAAATGTCCTGATAGCGGGCTGCACTTGTAGATACGGATACGAAACTGGTCATCCAGGTAGCACAGCATAACTCACGTCCACAAGGACCGATACCACCGATACGTCCGGCTTCCTGACGTGCACCAATCTGCTTCATTTCGATACGGACACGAAATGCTTCTGCCAGTACTTTGATCAATTGGCGGAAGTCTACCCGTTCATCCGCAATATAGTAGAAAATGGCTTTATTACCATCTCCCTGATATTCAACGTCTCCTATTTTCATATCCAGATTCAGGCTGGATGCTATCTGACGTGAACGAATCATTGTTGCGTGCTCTTTAGCTTTAGCTTCATCAAACTTCTCCATATCTACCGGTTTGGCTTTGCGGTAGATACGTTTAATTTCTACATCTGGCTTAATGTTTGCTTTTCGCATTTGCAACGGAACGAGGCGTCCCGTCAGTGTTACTACACCGATATCATGTCCGGGGGTTGCCTCGACAGCTACTACATCACCCTTTTCTAACTTAATTTTATTACTGTTTCGATAGTATCCTTTGCGGGTGTTCTTGAATTGAACCTCCACCATGTCACTCTCCTCAGCATTGCCTGGTATATCTGCCAGCCAATCGTAGGTGTTCAGTTTATTATCTTGTCGAGAGCAACTTTTGCAGCAAAGGCTACCGCTCCCATTATGTAACTTAAAATCCATCTATATATTTACAATTTTACAATTTACTATTTACTGAATTAACTCTTCCTTTTCTCCTCTCCATTCTCCCTTTTTTTAGCTCTTCAACAGTACAATCATTTTCAACGAGAAGTCGAAGAACACCATTTTGGCATTCACATTCTGCTCGATATGTTGTTGCGCTTCACTCAACTCATCCATGATGCCTATCACATTTCTCTCATTGACGAATGGTGCAAAGCGGGTTGAAAAATTCTGTTCATCGGGCGTCATATAGACTAATTCTTTCTGATGCAGGTTGTATATGAAGTTTTCTCTTATCATTCGCTGGCAGTAAGATAAGAAATTCTTCTGACGTTCGCGCCCCAGAGCAGCCACTTGTTCACTCCATAGTTTCATTTCACGTATTTTCCGTTGATAGGAGAGTCGCATCAGGTTGACAAAGAGCTCAAAAAATAATTGGTTCTCTTCATTCAAATGAATTGTTTCGAGGGCTTTGATAAAATTCCCGTTTGCCAGATGGGCGATAGTTGCACTGGTTGCCTGCTGTACACCATATTTCTGTTGAAGTACTTGCGCTATGCTTGCTTCATCTATCTTGCGGATGTTGAAACGTTGTGTTCGGCTTAATATAGTTGGCAGAATAAGGTCCGGTGCCTCGGAAACCAAGAGGAAAACTGTTTTTTCGGGTGGCTCTTCCAAAAGTTTCAGTAGCTTGTTGGAGCAAGCTAATTGCATCTTCTCGGGCAGCCAGATTATTGTGATTTTAAATCCACCTTCGCTTGATTTCAAGCTGAGTTTCTTCATTATCTCATCACTTTCCTTGGTATAGATGACGGCTTGTGCATTTTCTGCATTAATCTCATTCAACCAATGGTTGAGATTGAAATACGGATTATTTAATACCATCCGCCGCCATTCTACTATATAATCGTCACTTCGTCCGGATTTCACAACAGGAAATACAAAATGCACATCCGGGTGTACCAGCTTACTGAACTTCACGCATGACGGACAAACTCCACAAGCATCCGTTGCACCACGATTGGTACAGCTGATATAGCGTGCATATGCCAAAGCCAGAGGTAGTTTACCCACTCCTTCCGGCCCACAAATAAGTTGTGTATGTGGAATACGACCTTCATTCACTTCCTGAATGAGTCGCTGCTTTGTTTCTTCTTGTCCGATTACGTCTTTAAAAAACACAATTCTATTTATTATTTAATCGTTCACAAATTATGAATCACAATTCATGATTCAATAAATCTCTTTAGCAACCTCTTTAATGCTGTCTACGGCACCAATAGAGTAGAAATGGATACTTGATACTCCATGTGCCATCAGTTCCCGGCATTGCTTAACACACCATTCTACACCTACTTGCTGTACCTCTGCCTCATTTTTACATTTCAGTGTTTCCTTCACCAGATCATCCGGAAGATCCACTTTGAAGGTTTTGGGTATCATGCTTAGTTGCGAAGCTTTTTTGAAAGGTTTTATTCCCGGAATAATGGGAATATTGATACCTTCCTGTCTGGCTTTCTCTACAAAGTCGAAGTATTTTCGGTTGTCATAGAAAAGTTGGGTTACGGCATATTCAGCTCCGGCCTCTACTTTTTTCTTCAGCCAGTAGATATCCGAATCCATGTTAGGAGCTTCTTCATGTTTCTCGGGATAGCAAGCCACACCATATGAAAATGGAGTATTGGTGACTTTCATTTCCGATCCGTCAACGAAGATACCTTTATTGAAATTATTGATCTGTTCTTGTAGTTCGATAGCATGATAATAACCGTCTCCTTCGGGAGTAAACACTGATTCGTGCTTAGCCTTGTCTCCACGGAGTACCAACAGGTCGGTTATGCCTAAAAACTGGAGGTCAAGCAGTACATATTCTGTCTCTTCACGGGTAAAGCCGCTACACAAAAGGTGTGGGACTACTGTGATATTGTATTTATTCTGAATGGCAGCGGCTACGGCTACTGTTCCCGGACGTCTTCTTAGTTTGTTACGCTGAAATAATCCGTTATCCAGATCTTTGTACACATATTCACTTCGGTGTGTTGTTATATTGATATATTTAGGGTCGAATTCACGCAATGTATCAATATCCCGACATAATTTTTCTATCCCTGTACCTTTCAGAGGGGGGAGGATTTCAAAAGAAAAAGCTGTTTTCTCGTTGCTATGTATAAGGTCTATTACTCTCATTTATTCAGTTATTCTTCTTGGCTTCTGCGTAGAAGCATGCATATTGGGACAAAAATACGAAGAATTCATGAGATTCAGGCAGATTTTGGCGGAATAAAGTAAGTGGTTGGAGGCTAAAGGAGTTGAGTGTTGAATGGCAGTGTTCTTCCTTTTTCCCGAAAAGCAGGATATCGAGGGAGGATGAGGTGTTTTTGCTACCCGAATATCTTATTAGTTTGGTTTTCGTCATTGTCTGTTTAACCATGCTTCTACCTTTTCTTTAAAGAAGAATGTATAGAGGAATGCTCCTATCCAGCTTGTAAGGACTACCAGCAGGATTGGCATAAGTTTTTTTTCTTTCGGGATTCTCAGGCAACTTATTTCCCAGGCGCATCTTATAGTCAGTACTATTCCAACGACCCAAATAGCAAGAATATTCATATCTGTATAAATTAAATGAGAGATAATAAATCGAAATATAAAGATTTACATGACAGTCTTAATTAAGCTGCTTTTTTACTTCATCTTTAGCCTTATCATAATCCTTTTTGGCTTCTTTCTTTACCTTTTCCGTACCTTGTTGCATGTCTTTCTTGGTTTCTTTCCAGGTATCTTTGACTTTGTCGGCACCATCCTCTATTTTGTTGGAAACCTTGTCCAGTGCGTCATTTACGTTTTCTTTTGCATTCTCAATCTGCTGTTCTGTCCTCATTTGTTCTTTTTTGTTCCGACAGGATGACACGGAAAGTACAAATAAAATTGTCAGTGTGATAAACATTATCTTTTTCATATAGTTCTCTATTTATGCTTGTTATACAATATGCTTCATAGGATTTCCGGTGGAGAAACCAGTTCTCCACCGGGATGAAGATTTAGACTTCATACTATCGGAAGCTCAAGTTATTTCTTCTCCGATTTTTTGTTTGAAGCAGCAGGCTTACTTTCTTTAGCTTTGCTTTGGGTGCACTTTTTACTCCCCTTTGCTTCCATCTGTTTTTTTTCGTTTTTCGTTGTCATAAATTTCGTTTTTTAAGTTAAACAATAGTAGAACTGGAAATCTTATTTTTTTTCGTTCTTATCATTTCCATATTCACACCAACGCATTTCTCCTTTAGGAATATGGGAGAGTATCTCGCTGCTCCGTTCCTTGGCCAGTTTTTCATCTGTTTGGCGTACTTCCTTTTCTGTACGTTTGGTTCCTTCTGGTTTACGTTGGAGTAGTCCGTCAGTACTTCTGACTTCCTCCAGTGGATTCTCAATATATTGCCATTCTTCTTTGAGCCTTGTACTTTTGCCTTCATTCCATGGTCCGCGGGCTTCCTTTCCTTTGGAATCATTGAAATAAAGGTTACTGTATCGGGGGGATGTTTGGAATACTCCCGGGGGAAAGTTAGGCTGAATAGTTTCCAGAGCGGCCTCAAACTGTTGAAAATGGGTTACTTCGCGAGTCATAAGGAATGTGAGCGTTTCTTTTACAAGTGGGTCATCCGTAAGTGGGATAAGGTTTTCGTAACCTATCTTAGCACGTGCTTCACCCGCCATGTTGGAACGCAGGTCTACTGTCAGGTCAGCATTGGCCGACACATAGGTGGCACACCATGGGTTCCCGTTGCTATCGGTCAGTACGGGACTACCGGGAGCTGTTACCAGAAACGCAGGATTGGTGAAGGCTTGGTGGATAAGATCCTCTTTGCCTGCTTTTCCTCCCATCATGGTATGCAGAGGAGTATCTTCCAACACATCCTTCATTTCTCCATTAACTGGTCCGAGGAGCATCTGGATAGTTGCACCTACGATTTCAAGATGACCGAACTCCTCAGTGGCAATATCCATGAGCATGTCATATTTGTCAGGGTAAGGGTTATGGCAACTGAATGCCTGTACAAAATACTGTAGAGCGGATTTCAACTCACCGTTGGCTCCTCCGAATGCCTCAAGCATCACACGAGCAAAACGGGGATCCGGCTGTGATACACGGGCATTGAACTGAAGATCTTTTACATGGTAAAACATAATAGATTCATTTTTAAGTTAATAATTCAGGTTAATTTTAGATGTACATCTATATATTATAAGATAGGAATATCCTTGCCGGACTATATATACAGGCCGGAAGAGGTTTGTCCAATCAAGTCAAGAGGGTAAAGTTGTCGGTAGAGATATAAATGAGAAAGGATCGGAGAAATTGAGCTTTATTCCTCCAGTTTGTCCAGTTCAGACATATATTTCTTTATATAATGACAATTTCCGTCGCATATCCTTTTCCGCACTCCCACGGAAAGGGAAGAGTCCATACATTTGTTTCCGAACAGATAGTTACACCTGAGCCTATACGCTTCCAAGCTTTTATTCCTCTCATCCGTACGACCCTCTGTATAGGCTAACAGGCATAGCGTGTACAGTTCTTCATAACTCTTTTCCCGCAGAGATGCGGGAGTATATCTACATTTATTGTTCCATTTCATATTTATTAATCGTTAATTCCGGTGAAATGGATCGGGAAGCATTGAAAATACATCCCGTAATTTTGGTTGTTTGTTGTAGTAGCCTATTTTTTGGCTTCTAAAGCAGCTGCATGGACTTTACTTTTCAGGATGTCAGCCTTTTCGGCAACATCAAAGGTCGCATCTGCAACCTTGTCGGCAGTTTTGGTACTTACATCCAGTGCTTTATCTCTCACGGTTTCTGCAAGACTTTCAGCACGATCGGCAATCTTTGCCATAACATTATGGATTTTCTTTTTTAGCATCTTGGCTTTTGCCGTACCTGAAAAACGTTGAGCTAGTGCTCCGATGACCGAACCTATTGCCAGCCCAATCAAAAAGTTAGATTTACTAGTTTCCATAATTAAAATGGTTTAGGTTAATAAAATTTTAAATATCAGTTCTCCGGGGAGGACGAAAGAAGGATATAATCCACAATAATAGAACTGCACCGATAACAGAAGTGAAAAGGCTACCCAGAATACCTGTAGTCGTAATTCCCAATAAACCGAATACCCAGCCACCCAATACGCCACCTACAATACCTACAAGTAGGTTGATGAGAAGTCCGAAACCGCCTCCTCTCATAATCTTGCTGGCTATGAGTCCGGCAACGATTCCAATGATAATGTACCAAATAAAATACATAATACTAAGTTTTAGTTAAGATGATACTATTGGAACAGATGGCTTGAGGAATCGTATCAGACGGAAAACCATCGGTCCCGTTTTGGAGAAAAAACATGCTGTGTAAGAAAATGGTTTGGATGTAAAAAAGGATTTAACAACAATTTTCATTTTAATAATAGCTTGTATAGCTATATCAGTACTGTTTATGTGTTTATCCCATGTAGTGTTTTATTGCTAAGTAGTTATGCCGCGCAGTCAATATTTCAAACTCTTAAAAGATAAATGTAATGGTTTAATGCTTTGATTACTAGCTTGGTAGCTATATGTGGTGCTCTTTTTCATGGCCATTGGCTGAAGGTATACAACAACTGAGGACTTATTGACACTATGGTATTGAATTCTCTCAGAGTTATTTGTAGTTAAACATAATCCTTCTTTCATCGTTATAATCTACACATATAAGATTTATAATATGAAAGGATTATTGTTGATTGGAATTTTTATGTTTTGCCCCGTTTCCATCCTATGGGGACAGGGTAGGATACAGCAATATGCAGGGACAGCCATGCCGTATCCTATTGTGAAAGATTCATCTGTTTTTTTTCAGGATGATATGGTCCCGTTTTATATTAATCATCTGGGAAGACATGGAGCGCGTTTTCCAACTTCAGGAAAGGCTTTGAATAGAGTGATGGAGATTTTAGAATCGGCTCAGCGAGAAAATAGACTGAAATCAAGAGGGCTAACATTACTTTCTATAATTCAGAATCTATTGGGAACTTTTGATGGACAATGGGGGAAGTTATCGGTGGTGGGAGAGGAGGAACAACAGGGTATTGCCAGACGTATGATAGAACACTATCCGCAGTTATTCAGTGATTCGGCCAAAGTGCAGGCAATTGCGACATATGTTCCCCGTTGTATACATAGTATGGATGCATTTCTTGCTTGTATGGTAGAGTTTAATTCTTCTTTACACATACAACGCAATGAAGGGAGACAATATAATGGTATTCTTCGTTTCTTCGATTTAAACCAATCTTATGTTGATTATAAAGAAAATGGTGATTGGCGTCCTATATATGAGACTTTTGTGCGACAAAAGATTTCTCCTGTTTCTGTTATGAAAAACTTTTTTCTGGAATCAGGGCAGGAAACAGATAAGGAAGCAGAAGAATTTGTCATGGCTTTATTCTCCATTGCTGCCATACTACCGGATACGGGTGCTACGACAAGTTTGGATGGTCTTTTTACAATAGATGAATGGCATAATTATTGGCAGACTCAGAATTTGCGGCAATATATGAGTAAGAGTTCTTCGCCGGTCGGACAGATGTTGCCTGTTGCAATTGCATGGCCGCTGTTGTCGGAATTTATTCATTCAGTTGATGAAGTGATAAAGGGTAAGTCGGATATCCGAGCGAACTTTCGTTTTGCTCATGCAGAGACGGTTATTCCTTTTGTAGCATTAATGGGTATAGAAGGGACGGATGTTCAGGTATCTGTTCCTGATTCTGTATCTAAATATTGGAAAGATTATGAGATTGCTCCGATGGCTGCTAATGTACAATGGATTTTTTATCATGACAAAGCTCGAGAAATATGGGTGAAAATTCTTTTGAATGAAAAAGAAATGACACTTCCTGTTTCAACTTCCCGTTTTCCTTATTATCGATGGGAAATAGTTTGTATGTATTTAAAGAAGCGGATTGCAATGGCAAAAAGGATACTTGAATCTTTTTCAAATGATTATAAATAAGGTAAATATAAGGCTGAGTGTTGGTATGGTTGTGATAGAGTTGAAAAAGTATCTTTCATTATGATAATATTTTAGGCACGTATTGTGCGGGATTGATTAAAACCGTGAAATCCGTGCCTAAAAGAGTGCGCTAAGAGAGATGTATTTCCTTCTTGTTTTTCTTACCAATATTTCTCAATTCTATCATAGCCGAAAACGTGACTACGTTCATCGTTGATACCTTGTAGTTTATGACAAATTATTTGTGCTCCGATCATGCTGAAAGTGATTCCATTTCCGCCATATCCCAGATCGAAAAATATTCGTTCCTTGCCGGGCCAATTGCCGATGAAAGGTAATCCGTCTTTGGTGCTACTGAAAGTACCGCACCATGCCATTTCTGTTTTGAAAGGGATATCGGGGAATAGTTTTCTGATTTTTTTCTCCAAGATACGGATTTTCTTTCTGAGCAGTGAATCACGGTGTTCTGGATCGCTGAACTTTTCATCCTCACCACCTACAATAATACGGTTTCCGTCGGTGGTGCGGATATAAAGATATGGATCGGCTGTTTCCCAGATCAGGCAATGTTCCGGCCAGAGATATTCTGGAGCTACCGGATGTGATATGAGTGCATAAGTAGAAGTCAAATCCATAATTTTTTTGGGAAGGAATTGTCCGGCCTCAAATCCGGTGGCTACGATTACATATCCGCACTTAATTTTATGTCCCCCGTCTGTTATCATAATACAGCCATCAGATGTTTCGGTACACTTCTTTATGTCGGTATGGGTAAAGACCTTCAGACCGTTTTCCTTCATATGATAGGTGAGTAGCCCGGTTGCAGCTCTGTAGGCATCCATCTGTGCGGATGTTTCATTCACTAAGGCATTACCGGACACTTTCACCTTATATCGTTTCCTGATTTCTTGTTTCTTGAGTAGATTGACCGGCAATTCATGCTTTTTCCGTATTTCGTATTCTTGTTCCAGAAGTTTGTTGTCTGCTGAGCTGCTGGCATAAAAGACGCTGGATAATTGTTCAAATCCGGCATCGACCTCCGTTTCTTTTAGTACTTTTTTTATATCAGAAATGGATTGCAGGCATGCATGATAGGCGGCGGCTGCATTTTCTTCGCTGATGATTTTTGCCATCCGGCAGAGGGGTACGTCTATTTCATATTGTAGTAAAGCGGTACTTGCAGCAGAGCTTCCAGTTGCGATACTACGTTTGTCAATCACGCAACATTCTATTCCGGCACGACACAATTCGTGCGCCATCAAAGCGCCTGTTATACCCGAACCTATGATGGCAATATCTGTTGACAGATCATCCTCCAAAGGGTGGAAATAGTCCAATAGAGAATTTCTGATGATCCAATAGGGTAAACCTGAATGTAAGTCCATAATATATTTTGTTAATTCCCCCTTACTTTCTTTCTGCTGAGAAGCAGGAAGGGGAAGTAAGGGGCGTGAGAAATAGGAAAGCAGTTTTATTGGAATTTGCTTTCCGTTTACGGTAGTAGGTTATTTGTTTTCTTCGATTGTACAAATGCTGACACGGTTCCAGTCTGGTTCGGAGAACATATCACCGATTCCTTGTCCTTCGGCGGTAATACGGGTGTCGTTAATCTTGTATTTTTTTACAAGTATGGATTTCACAGATTGGGCACGTGCTGTTGCCAGTTTCTCATTGAAGGCGAGGTTACCTTCGGGAGAGGCATATCCCTTGATGATGACTTTAGTTTTGGGATGTTTTTTCATGTAAATGGCTACGCGTTCCACATTAGGCAGTTGGGAAGCATCAACCACAGACTTTCCTTGTCTGAAGGTAATAATGGATTCCGGAATGCGGTTGGTTTTTACTACGGTTTCTATGTTGGCAGCTTGGGTTTTGCAATCTGCCAGTTCCTTTTGCAAGTTGTTTACTTGTTGTACGGTATTGTTCAATTGCATGTCCCTGTCGTTCAGTTGCGACCGCAGGCGGTTGACTGCATCATTTAGCTCGCTTACTTCTACAGGGTCGTAAGGTTTCACTGTTGTGAAATGATGTGAGCCGTTGCTGCACATGAAATGGTAGGTCAGTCCGGCAGTCAGTTCAAAAGTGGCATTATTGGCGTTGAAACGGCTTTTAGCTCTATTGAAGTCTCCCTGCATATCATATACGATGGCCGGTTTGATGCCGAGTGTCCATGCTTTTTCCTGACCTAAGTTGAAGTTCAGGTTCAGGCCAAGGCGTGTAGACCAGGAGTTTGTATCACCAGGCCCATTTTGATAGTAATGTAGCCAGCCAATACCTGTCAGAGCCTCGATTTCAAAAACGCGTGGTTCCCCAATATAACCTCCAAAGAGATTCATCAGGTTGACTTTACCGAGTAAACTCACTTCGGAAGCATCAAAGGCTGTCTTACTGGCTGAGGTATTTACATATCCCATACCTTGAATACCCAGACCGAATATAGGAGTAAGTTGTTTTCCGATCCCGAATCCGAAGGCCGGTCGGGCATTTTTTAAGAAGGAACTGTGGGTAAGAGGGGTTACAGCACCGGTTTTCAGTTCAATAGACCAGTTATCACCAGGACGTGTGCCTTCAAGGGCCGTACGGTCATTTTGCGCATGCATGGTAAGAATACCCATGCTTAGTGCTAAAACAAAGATAGATTTTTTCATAATTAAACAAATTAATAGTAATACAATAAAAAAGTCACACACGATATGTTGACAGTTGTGTAGTTATGGTTGTGTATAATCTAATGAATTACTTTGTCATAACCTTCGCTTAAAAAACAGACTGTTAAAAAGGATGGTTCGAGAAATATGAATGGATTTAACATCTATTTAAGAAGCCATATGGTGCTAAAAACCTGTATTGGCAGGGAAAGTACATCGTAGATATATAAGGTATAAATTCTTGGATTTATATTTAACGGTATCAAATGTAACTTTATATATACATGCGTTTTTTAACACAAATTGCTGTTGAAATGACAATTATTCATCAAACAAATATTCTTTTGATGCTGTTTTTTTTATGAAGTATCAAATCATAGTATTAATTAAAAACTGACAATTATGAAAAAATTAAGTTTAACAGAGCTTAAGGGCAGAGTGTCCTGGGGCAGTGTTTTTGGAGGTGTCATGACTGTATTGGCAATATCCGTGTTACTGTCTATTCTTAATTCAAGCATCGGTTTGTTTATGTTTGAACCGTTATCAGATCACCCGGCTGCGGGCATAGGCACTGCAGTTGGGATCGGGTCCGCTATCATTCTGGTTGCTGGTATGGCTGCAGGAGGCTTTGTGGCTGGGAAACTGGCTGGGATGGACGGAATAATACACGGATTTCTGGTCTGGGCAACCACACTTATTGTAGCTGTGGTATTAGGAATCTTTCTGGCTGTCGGTGCGGCAAAAATGACGGTGAATACTCTTGGAGCAGTTTCGTCTGTTACGGGTAGTGTTTTGTCCGGAGCAGGTGATGTTGTTGGAAACGGAGTTGCTGCATTATCTGAAGACGCAAAGGAATTATTCGGAAAGATCGATTTTAATGCAACCCTAAAAGAAGGGAATATACCGCAGAATATCCGTACCGCACTTGTAAAAAGCGATGTGAAGGAACTCCAACCGGATTATTTGCAGAAACAGTTAGCGGAGGTGAAGGATGACCTGGAAACGTCCGTAAAGAAAATTGCGCGTTCCCCACAACAAGCGGATGCGATCATTGACAGTTTCCTTAACCGATTGAAACAACGTACAGAAAATCTTAGCAGAAATGTAGACCGGGATGATTTGGCTAAAGCTATTGCAAACAACACCAATATGTCAAAAGCGGAAGCAAATAAAACTATAGACCAATATATGGACTTGCTGGAAAATGCACGTATGGAAGCTGACAAACAGATAGACAAACTGGAGGTGACCTTGCAGAAAGCCGCACAGGAATGGAAAGAAATCAAACATGAGGCACTCGTGGCTGCCGACAAGGCAACGGATACCGCAGCGAAGTCTGCGCTGATTTCATTCCTTGCAATTCTCTTCGGAGCGGTATTATGCTGCATTACAGGTGCCTACGGTAGCAGAAAGACTCAGGAAAGAGTGGATATCTGACAGTAATTCATTAAATCAAGTAAGAAAGTCGATTTCCAAAATAGTATGATGGGTTGATAGTATTTCAAGTATGTTATATCTTTTCTGGGAAATAGGCTGACTGATTTTTGCGTTATAAAAGGCAATGATCAATTTGCATTGCCTTTTTTTGTTTAAACAGATATATAAAAAGTATTTCAATACCCTGGTAGGTAGTAAAATTTCAAATGGTCTGATTTACAGCCTGATTTGCAAGCAACAGCTTTGTGACAGAGATTATATACAAAGAGACCCGAGGCATGTTGTGATTTCAGATACATACAAATGCTAAATAAACAGATAAAGAGATCGTTTGAATATTGAAAATATGTAACAATCTTTTGTTTTTGTAATTCTTTGTATATCAATCAATTGCCTTTTTTGTTTTTTCCTCTACGAGAAACGCCCTGTTTCTCTACGAAGATCGTGTCT
>QWCY01003967.1_pt1 | contig 23134 bp, 25 predicted proteins | sample 1972631 | NCBI WGS metagenome assembly QWCY01 (sample SAMN09866696, study PRJNA288562) | Human gut metagenome isolate pre1_stool, whole genome shotgun sequencing... | isolation source: gut | host: Homo sapiens | place: USA: California
CGCGCAAAGCGCGATGCAAAAAACAGCCGGAGCGCCGAGCGAGGCTGTTCCTCTGTCCTCACGCCGCCGAACAGGCGGCGAATGGTTGGAACCCGCAACCCTGCCCCACCACTAGCAGGCTATGCCGCGCAATCGCGCAAAGCGCGATGCAAAAAACAGCCGGAGCGCCGAGCGCTGCGCCCGCAGGCGCGTTTCGGAGCGCAACCGCCGCAGGCGGCACTTGGCGCGGAGATAGGCTGTTCCTCTGTCCTCACGCCGCCGAACAGGCGGCGAATGGTTGGAGCCAGTAACCCTGCCTTACCACTAGCAGGCTATGCCGCGCAATCGCGCAGCGATGCACAAACAGCTCTCCTCCCCAAAACGCAGCCCGCCGCCCCATACGCCGCTGAAACATCCCGCTATGTCCCTCCTTTGTATACATATCCCACAAAATTCATGCACAATCTTTGTCATATTGTTATGTAGGGGGTAGACTTATTGCGGCAAATAGCATATACTTAATAGATATTGTTCGCCTACCTCATGTTGGCCGGGCTGCAACAAAAATACCGAGCCGTAAAAACAAACCGAACGTAAAATAACATGAAATACACCCAATCCATCAACCAAGGGGGCCAAATGTATGTGTGGAATTGTAGGCTTTACCGGCAGCGCACAGGCTGCACCGATCCTGCTGGATGGGCTTTCTAAGCTGGAATACCGCGGGTATGATTCTGCCGGCCTTGCTGTGCAGAACGCCGCCGGCAAAATTGAAGTGGTCAAGGCCAAGGGACGCCTGCGCGTGCTGAGCGAAATGACCGATGAAGGCAAAGCCGTGCAGGGCTGCTGCGGCATCGGGCATACCCGCTGGGCAACCCACGGCGAACCCAGCGTGGTGAATGCACACCCGCATTACAGCCGCGACCAGAAAATTGCGGTTGTGCATAACGGCATTATTGAAAATTACCAGGAACTGAAAACCCGCCTGATCAACAAGGGCTTTACTTTTGCATCCCAGACGGATACCGAGGTAGTGGCCCAGCTGCTGGACTATTATTACACCGGCGTTTCAGCGGGGGACAGCCTGGACGCCATCACCCGCATGATGATGCATGTGCGTGGTTCCTATGCGCTGGGCATCCTGTTTGCAGACCAGCCCGGCGTGGTATACGCAGTGCGGAAAGACAGCCCGTTGATTGTCGGCAAGGCCGAAAACGGCAGCCTGATCGCATCGGACGTTCCGGCTCTGCTGAAATATACCCGCACGGTGTATTACATTGATAACCTGGAAATCGCCCGCCTGACCCCGGACAGTATTGAGTTTTTCAACATTGATAAAGAACCGGTTGAAAAAGAAGCCAGCACCATCGAGTGGGATGCCGAAGCCGCCGAAAAAGGCGGTTACGAGCACTTTATGATGAAGGAGATCCACGAACAGCCCACCGCTGTGCGGGATACCCTCAGCCCCCGCATCAAAGATGGCCGCATTGATCTGAGTGAGCTGGGCCTGGATGAAGAAGCCATCAAAAATGTGCGCCGCATCTATATCATTGGCTGCGGCTCCGCCTACCATGTGGGCGTTGCGGCACGCTATGTGTTTGAAAGCCTGGCCCGCCTGCCGGTGGAAGTGGATGTGGCCAGCGAGTTCCGCTACCGTGACCCCGTGCTGGAGCCAGATTCCATGGCGGTCATTATCAGCCAGAGCGGCGAAACCGCCGATACCCTGGCTGCCCTGCGCGAATGTAAGGAGCGCGGCGTGCGCACCATCGGCATTGTGAACGTGGTTGGCTCTTCCATTGCGCGTGAGGCCGATGCAACCCTGTACACCTGGGCCGGGCCGGAAATTGCCGTTGCCACCACCAAGGCATACAGCACCCAGCTGGCAGCCTGCTACCTGCTGGCGGTCGAATTTGCCCGTGTGCGCGGCAAGATTGAGGAAGAAAAATACGCCGAGCTGGTGGCCGAGCTGCAGATCCTGCCGGATAAGATCGCCAAGACGCTGACGGATAACGAGCGCATCCAGTGGTTTGCTTCCAAGTATGCTTCCGCAAAGGACGCTTTCTTCATCGGCCGCGGGCTGGATTACGCCGTGGCGCTGGAAGGCAGCCTGAAGTTCAAGGAAATCAGCTATATCCACTCGGAGGCTTTCGCTGCGGGCGAGATGAAGCACGGCCCGATCTCCCTGATCGAGAAGAACATGTTGGTGGTGGGTGTGCTGACCCAGCCGGACCTGTACGAGAAGATGGTATCTAACCTGGTGGAAGCCAAGAGCCGCGGCGCTTATATCATGGGCCTGACCACTTACGGCAACTACAGCATTGAAGATACCGCCAACTTTACCGTATATGTGCCCAAAACAGACCCGCACTTTGCCACCAGCCTTTCGGTGGTGCCGCTGCAGCTGCTGGCATACTATGTCAGCTGCGCCAAGGGCCTGGATGTGGATAAACCCCGCAACCTTGCCAAGAGCGTTACGGTTGAATAAATCTTGCGTCAGTTGAAGCAATGCTGCTGGCCTGACAAAAATAAACGCTGCATTTTGTGCACTTTTTACTCCGTTTGCCCTGCCGGAAGCAGGACAAACGGAGTAAATTTGTGTTATAATAACAGAAATTATGAAAATACAGTTGCCCGGAGTGGCGAAAATGTGGTAGAATAACTTGCTTTGCCCATAATGCTGCAAGGCGTTCTGATAATCGCTTTTACTTTTTTGCTTTGATTATCAAATTATAAGTCATAGAACACAAGGCAATACCGCACAATTCCCGCCTTACGGCTTAAGCACCGCTCCGGCGGCTGCGGCACGGCATCTGCGTTGCCAAAATACTCGATAATACACAAAGTAACGGCCGCGGGCGGCGCAGGCGTTGCGCGGCAGCTGTGCAGGGGATAGCCGGCTGCGACATTATTGAAGAAACAGGAAGATAGTGCAATGAAACAGAAAAACAGGCAACTCATCAACGGCTTGCCGCGCCGCATTTTGTTAATGCTGCTGGACTGCGGGCTGATTGTGTTTTGTTATTATCTGGCAATTCTGCTGCGGTTTGACGGTGAGGATTCCATTGTGCCCGCCGCGGTGCTGCGGGCCGAAGTAATCCGTGCCATGGCTCCCATGCTGCCGTATGTGCTGGTTATTTATATGGTCGTGTTCTGGTTTGGCGGCCTGTATGAGATCATGTGGGAGTATGCCGGCATGCGGGACCTTGCCCGCCTGACCTGTCTATCCGGCCTGGCAACGGGTTTTATCCTGCTGTTTGATCTGATCTTCCGCACCCGCCCCATCAGCGGTACGGTGCTGATTCTGGGTGCGGTGTTCAACACGGCGGCCGTTGCAGGCGTGCGCTTTTTGTGGCGCTTTGTGCGCACCGCTACCCGCTTGCGCAAGGATAACCGCGCCAAACAAAAAAGCAATGCTGCCCCGCGGGATGCAACCCCGCTGCTGATCGTCGGCGCTGGCAACGCCGGTGCCTGGGCGGTCAACCTGTGCAAAAGCAAAAACTCCAGCTTTGGCAACCCGGTCGTGATCGTGGATGACGACCTGACCAAAAAAGGCCTGCGCGTGCAGGGCGTGCCGGTGCGCGGCACCATTTCGGATATCCCGGAATTGGTGCGCAAGTACCATATTGTGGAGATCATCATCGCCATCACCACGCTGAAAGGCGAGCGCCTGAACGAAGTAATCAACTTGTGCAACTCCACCCATTGCCGCGTGCGGATGCTGTCCGACCCGCAGGCGGTGGATGCCAACGGCAAGCCGGTGGTGGCTGGTCTGCGTGAACTGAACACCTCGGACTTTCTTTCCCGCGATGAAGTGCAGCTGAACAGCGCCCAGATCTCGGAATACCTGCACGACAAGGTGGTTCTGGTCACGGGCGGCGGTGGCTCCATCGGCAGTGAACTGTGCCGCCAGATCATGCGCTACCGCCCGCGCCAGCTGTTGATTTTCGATATTTACGAAAACTGCGCCTACGAGCTGGAAATGGAGCTGCGCAATAAATACGGTGCAGATATCAACGTTGTCACGCTGATCGGCTCCATCCGCGATATCAAGCGTCTGGATGAAGTGTTTGAAACCTATCATCCATCCGTTGTGTTCCATGCAGCTGCCCACAAGCATGTGCCGCTGATGGAAGTAAGCCCGGCGGAAGCCGTTAAAAACAACGTGTTCGGCACCAAAAACCTGCTGACCAGCGCGGCGGAGCATGGGGTGGAGCGCTTTGTGCAGCTTTCGACCGATAAGGCGGTCAATCCTACCAATGTTATGGGCTGCACCAAACGCATCTGCGAAATGCTGATCCAGACCTTTGCTAAGAACACTTCCATGAAGTGCATGGCCGTGCGCTTTGGCAATGTGTTGGGCAGCCATGGCAGCGTGATCCCGCTGTTTGAAGAGCAGATCAAGAACGGCGGCCCCGTTACCATCACCCACCCGGACATCGTGCGCTACTTTATGACGATCCCGGAAGCTGCCCAGCTGGTGCTGCAGGCCGGCGGCCTGGCCCAGAGCGGCAGCATCTATGTGCTGGATATGGGTGAGCCGGTCAAAATCATGGACCTGGCCACCCGGCTGATCCGGTTCTATGGTTATGAGCCGAACGTAAACATGGAAATCAAGGTGACGGGCCTGCGCCCCGGCGAAAAGCTGTACGAGGAGCTGATGCTGGATTCCGAGCAGGACCGCATGACCAAAACCGCCCACGATAAAATCTTTATTGCTCCGCCCATGCAGATTGACCTGGCGGCATTCTATGAGGAGCTGCAGAACCTGCGTCACGATGCGGAGCATAATGACGAGGGCGTGGTGCTCAGCCTGCAGCGCATGGTGGGCACGTATCACCCTAACCGCGTGGTGAACGAGGACCACACCGTAAGCGCCGCCCATGGCAACACTGAAACCATTGATAAGGAAGAGCTGCAAAAGGCGCTGGACGAACAGCATTCCACCCAGCAGAACGCCCAGTGACGGCGGCCTGGCCGGGGCCTGCGGGCGCAAAACCTTCCCCAAGGAGGCTTGACTTATGTATGAATCCTGCATCAAGCGTTTGCTTGACCTGATTTTGTCGCTGGCAGCCTGTGTGGTGCTGGCAATCCCAATGGGAATTATTGCCCTGTGGATCAAAAAAGATTCGCCGGGACCGGTGTTCTTTAAGCAGCGCCGGGTTGGCCGCGGCAAAAAATGCTTTAATATCTTAAAGTTCCGCACCATGCGCGGGGATACCCCCCACGATGTGCCCACCCACCTGCTGAAAAACGCAGACAGCTATATCACCAAAAGTGGGGCGTTCCTGCGCCGCACCAGCCTGGATGAGCTGCCGCAGATCTATAACATTGTGGCAGGGCAGATGTCCATCATCGGCCCGCGCCCGGCGCTGTATAATCAGTATGACCTGATCGCCGCGCGCGATGCCGTGCATGCCAATGACATCCGCCCCGGTCTGACCGGTCTGGCCCAGATCAATGGCCGCGATGAGCTGCCGATTGATGTGAAAGCCCGCTATGACGGTGAGTATGCCGCTGACATCACTTTCCTGAACGATGCAAAAATCTTTTTGCATAGCATTACTTATGTGTTCCAGCGCCGCGGCGTGGTAGAAGGCGGCACCGGCACCATGCAGCAGGCCGAAAACAGCCAAAAAAAGCAGAAATAATCCCCGCTTTGGCAATTTGACCAAATGGAAAACCACTGCAAAACCAACATATTTTGCTAAAAAATCCAAATTAACCAAGAAAATATTGAGTTTTTCGTTGAAATATGTTGCAAAAGTCAACCTGATTGTGTAAAATATACATTGTAGTTAAATCTATTTGTGTCAAAATAACAGCAATGAGCCGATGGGAGCTTCTGTTCGGCCATTGTCAATTTGCATATAAACATGAAGGAGAGGCAGTATTATGGCAAACAGGGTATTCCAGAACGTGGTCTACCAGATGAAGGACGCGATCGACCGCGTGGTAGGCGTGGTGGACGAAACGGGAGCCGTCATCGCCTGCTCCGAGCTGGGGCAGATCGGCGAAATGCGGGAAGGCTTTGCTGTTGCCCGCCTGACGGCCGGGGATGCCTTTGAAAAGGACGGTTATGCCTACCACCAGTTCTCCAACGCAAAACATAACGATTATGCTGTGTTTGTGGAAGGCAACGATCCCACTGCCGCCCAGTTTGCTTCGCTGCTGTCCATCAGCCTGCAGAGCATCAAGCAGTACCACGATGAAAAGTTTGATAAAACCAATTTCATCAAGAATGTGGTGCTGGATAATATCCTGCCCGGTGATATTTACGCCAAAGCGCGGGAGCTGCACTTTGTTTCGGATGTGCAGCGCGTGGTTCTGTTGATCCGCGTTACCTCCGGCAATGATATTTCCGCTTATGATGTGGTCAGCAGCCTGTTCCCGGATAAACAGAAAGACTTCGTGTTCAATATCAGCGAAACAGATACCGTGCTGGTGAAAGAAATCCGCCCTGATAACAATACCCGCGATATGGAAAAGCTGGCAGCTTCCATTGTGGATACCCTGCAGGGCGAACATTATATCAAGGCAGTTGTCGGCATCGGCACCCCCATCAACAACATCAAGGATCTGGCCTCCTCCTTTAAGGAGGCGCAGATCGCCATGGAAGTTGGTAAGGTATTTGATACCGAAAAGCAGGTCATCAGCTATGATCACCTGGGCATTGCCCGCCTGATTTATCAGCTGCCTACCACCCTGTGCGAAGCATTCCTGCGCGAAGTATTCAAGCAGGACAGCATTGATTCGCTGGACTCTGAAACGCTGTTCACCATCCAGCGCTTTTTTGAGAACAACCTGAACGTTTCCGAAACCAGCCGCGGTCTGTTTGTGCACCGCAACACGCTGGTTTACCGCCTGGAAAAGATCAAGAAGCTGACCGGCCTGGATCTGCGCAAGTTTGACGATGCGATTGTGTTCAAGGTAGCCCTGATGGTCAAAAAGTATCTTTCCTCTGACCCTGCCCGTTACTAAAATATCCTATAAGCGCTTTTTCCGCGCCCCCCTGCTTGGTGGGCGCGTTTTTTGTTGCAGGTTTGCTGGAAGAGAAGATGAGCGGATAAGTGGAATGCAGGAAAACAAAACGGATGGATGAAGAAAAATAGGAGAGGGGATAACGGAAAAAGGGGCGGATGAATAAGGGCAATACCGCATAATTCTAAGTGCCGATACGGTGAGCGAGGTGCGGCAGATGCTAAGCCAAAAGCGCAGATAATACTGGATGCTGCAAAGGTGAGCGCCCTAAGCATAAAGGCAAGTCTATAGCCATACACAGCCCGCACAGGTCATAAAATTTACAAAGTTTCCACAAATTGCCCAAAGACACAAAATTGACGAAAATGCGATATATTCCACAAGGCACCCGCTGCACGGAATCTTGACGGGGCGGGCTTCCTATGGTACATTATTAAATGTATCGTTTTGCCCTGGGGTGTAGTGTACCATTTTGCACGCCATGGCCGGGAAGTGCTGTATTGCTTTAGGAGCGCTATTCATGATCGATTTTGAACATGTTACCAAAGTATATGAAACCCAAAATGATGAAAATGTGGCGTTGGAAGATATCAACATCCACATTGATGAAGGGGAATTCGTTTTTATCCTGGGCCATTCCGGCGCGGGCAAATCCACATTCCTCAAACTGATCCAGATGGAAGAAAAGCCCACCGAGGGCAAAATTTATATCAACGATCAGGACCTGACCACCATCAAGCGCCGCAAGGTGCCTTATCTGCGCCGCCAGATGGGCGCGGTGTTCCAGGATTTCCGCCTGATCCCCACCATGACGGTGTACGAGAACGTGGCTTTTGCCATGCGCGTGACCAACATCAATAACAAAACCATCAAGAACCGTGTACCGTTCGCCCTCAGCCTGGTTGGCCTGGAGGATAAGATGGACCGCCTGCCGGATGAGCTTTCCGGCGGCGAGCAGCAGCGCGTTGCCGTGGCCCGCGCCCTGGCCCATGGCCCCAAGCTGATCATTGCGGACGAGCCTACCGGCAACATTGACCCCGAAATGAGCATGGATATCATGCAGCTGTTCGAGGCCATCAATAAAGTGCATATCACCGTTGTGGTTGTTACCCATGAGCATGAGCTGGTGCACAAGCTGGCCGCTAAGTATAACAACCGAATCATCACGCTGGCCAACGGGCATGTGGCATCTGATACCGCCCACCCCGAAGTGGCGCAGGAGTACGAAGAATGGCTTGCTGCCCGCCAGAACGATGATGAATACGAGTATGAGGATTAAGGAGGGGTAGACCATGCGTTTTTCCAGTTTTACCTACCTCGTGGGGCAGGGCCTGCATAACCTCAAGGCAAACAAAATGATGACGCTTGCCTCTATGGGCGTGTTGATCGTCTGTATGATTTTGGTTGGCGCAGCATTTTTGTTCGGCGCTAATATTGATTCCATGGTGGCCTATATCGGTGAGCAGAACGAAACGGTTGCGTTCATCAATGATGACGCTGATACCGCCGCCGTGGAGGAAGCCATCCGCAGCATTCCGCATGTGGCCGGGGTAGAGTTCATCTCCAAAGACCAGATGCTGGACGAGTACAGCCAGCGCCTGGAAGGCTACACCAACCTGAAAGAGATGTTCCAGAACGATAACCCGCTGCTGGCCAACTATGTGGTGCGTGCCGATGACCCGGCCAACATCTCCAGCGTGGCCGCAGCATTACAGAATGTGGACGGCGTGCGCGCGGTCAACTCGCCGCAGGCCATGTCAGATCTGTTTGTTTCGCTGCAAAAGGCGGTTACTTATGTCTGCTATGGCCTGGTCATCGTGCTGGCCATCGTCAGCGTGGTGGTCATCAGCAACACCATCAAAATTACCGTGTTCAACCGCCGCAAGGAGATTGGCATTATGAAGCTGGTTGGTGCAACCAACGGCTTTATCCGGTTCCCGTTCTTTGTGGAGGGGGTTACCTCCGGCCTGATCTCCGCGCTGATCGCTTCCGCCATTGTGTGCGGTGGATACTATGCCGTGTATGAATGGTACGGCAAGAACCCCACCAACCTGACGACAATGTTTGGCGGCACACTGCTGCCGCTGCAGGACCTGTGGTATTATGTTGTGCTGGGCTTTATGCTGTTTGGCTTTGTGCTGTGCGGCATTGGCACTGCAACCAGCATCCGCAAACATCTGCAGGTCTGAGCACCCGGCGCTTGCCTTGAGCTTTTTGAACCGCCAAAACCCGTTTTACCCGCATCCCACCAAAGGGGGAAAGTTGAAAATGTCCATTGCCATCCGCCGCAATGTGCGGCGCGCAGGGGCTGCGCTGATGGCTGCCGTGGTTGCCGCGGTGCTGTGCCTGAATGCTGCCATGCCGGCCCATGCCGATGATAAGCAAAAAGAGCTGGAAAACAAAAAGAACGAGCTGCAGTCGGAACTGGACCAGATCCGCCAGCAACTGAAAGACGTTGCCAGCGATAAAGCCGAAGCCGAGCAGCAAAAACAGCTGCTTGTGCAGGAGAAAAACACCATCAAGGGCCAGATCAATGCGCTGAATGACCAAATTGATGATATCAGCGCACAGATCGTGGAAAAAGAACAGCAGATCACCGATAAGCAGGCTGAAATTGACCAGAAGCAGGCAGAATACGATGACCGCTGGGCAAAATATAAAGAGCAGGTCGTCAGTATGCAGATGCTGGACCAGGGCGGCGGTATTGCGCTGCTTTCCACGGCGGAAAACATTTATCAGCTGTTGACCTTTGACCAGGTGCTGCAGGATATTTCGGATGCCAACACCCAGGCCTGCGAGGATCTGGAACAGCAGGGCATTGAGCTGACCAACGAGCGCACCCAGCTGGAAGAAGCGAAGGCATCGCTGGAAGCGGACGAAGAAGAGCTGCAGAACCAGAAAAGCCAGCTGGACAGCAAAACCCAGGAGCTGGCCAGCAACATTCAGGCCCAGGATGCCAGCATCTCCGCCGCCGCAGCGCAGGAGCAGGCTCTGGAAGAAGCCAAGAGTGATAAACAGGCAGAGTTCGATAAGGCTGCTGATGAATATGACGCTTACCTGAAATCTCTGATTGCCCAGACCCAAAGGAACTACGCCAATGCGCCCATCAGCTGCTCGCTGAACTTTATCTGCCCGCTGCCGAGCTATAAGTATATCTCCTGCCAGTATGGCAGCGGCGGCCACAAGGGCGTTGACTTTGCCGCGCCCGGCGGCACCAACATCCGCGCTGTGGCAAGCGGCGTTGTCACCGTGTCCGGCTGGCACTACAGCTATGGCAACTATGTCATGATTTACCACGGCACCGACGACCAGGGCAACACCTATGCTACCCTGTACGCCCACATGAACAGCACCCCGCCGGTCAGTGTGGGCCAGAACGTTTCGCAGGGGGATGTCATCGGCCATGTTGGCACCACCGGCAACTCCACCGGCAACCACCTGCACCTGGAACTGCGTGTGAACGGTGCGCGCACCAACCCGCTGAACTATGTTCCGCACTAATGTTATGGTGTAGCTGAAAAAGCGCCAGCCGACACTTTATTTTCAGTTATGCCTTAGGCCTGACAGCCTGAAGGAGATCAATTTCGATGAACCAGCAAAAACATAAGCTTGTTGTGCGCATTGTCTGCCTGGTGATCGCCGTCTTGATGGTGGCAAGCCTTGCCGCAACGGCGTTTATGGCACTGCTTTGATCCGGCAGCAACGCACAACTTTTACGCAAGGGAGCACATTTTCGCTATGAGCAAAAAAGTCAGTCTTGGTGTGGCCGCAACCGTCACGCTGATTGCAATGGCCGTGACCTTTTCCATGACCATGACCGTATCCATGAACATGTTCAACAATACGGTTTCCAGTGTTAAAAACAAGGAGCGCATGTATAACAAGCTGTCCGAAGTGGACCGCTATGTGCGCGCCAATGAGTACTTTGATATCAACGATGATACGCTGAACGATACCATTGCATCCGGCTATATGCTGGGCATCAGCGACCGGTACGCCCGCTATTATTCCGCCAAGGCCTACAGTGAAAGAGTCGGTCTTGCCAATGGCCGCCTGATGGGCATTGGCGTTGCCGTTGTCAAGGATCCGTCCTCCGGCTATGCGCGCATCATCCGTGTGTATGATAACACCCCCGCTACCAACGTTGGTCTGGAAGTCGGCGGCTTTATCACCGCTATCGGCGATACCAGCACCCGCAGCATGAGCGATACCGCCGCCATGACCTCCGCCCTGTTGGGGGAGGAAGGCAGCATCGTCAGCATCAAATACCTGACCCCCCTGCGGGAAGAGCAGAGCTTTGAAATTACCCACGCCAATTATACCACCCCCAGCATCAGCACGGTGCGCCTGATGGATAACGGCGTTGGCTACCTGCGCATTGATTCCTTTACCTCAGGCACGGCGGTGGAATTCCGCAATGCTGTCAACAGCCTGACCAACCAGGGGGCTACCTCGCTGATTTTTGACCTGCGCGATAACAGCGGCGAAAACCTGAACGCTGCCCTTGTTGCCACAGATTACTGCGTGCCCTCCGGTCTGATTGCCCAGAGCCAGGATAAGGGCGGCAATGTGACAGACCTGCGTATGTCTGACGAAAACGAGATCACCCTGCCCATGGTCTGCCTGGTCAACGGCAGCACGGCATCCGGTGCGGAGCTGTTTGCCAACGCTCTGCGTAAAATGGCTGGGGCCACCATCGTGGGCAGCACCACGGCGGGCAAAGGTGTTCTGCTCAGCGACCCGCAGAGCCTTTCGGACGGCAGCGCGGTGGTAATCACCGTGGGCATTCTGCTGGATAACGAGGGCAAAAACTGGAACGGCACCGGCCTGACCCCGGATGTGGACGCCAGCCTGACCAACGATGAACAGAGCAGCTATTACGACTTTACTGTCGATAACGACCCCCAGATCACCAAGGCTATCAATGCCATTTCCGGCGCCAATGGCCAGTAAGCGGGCAGGGGAGACCCAGCCTGAGATATACCCTAAACACAGTATAAGAAGAAACGGAGTGCCAGCCCCATGCCAAACCTGACGGACCTTTCCACCATTCGTGATGTGTGCGCACGGCACGACTTTGCACTTTCCAAGGGGTTCGGCCAAAACTTTATCATCAACCCCGGCATCTGCCCCCGCATTGCGGAAGCCGCCGGCATTGGCCCCGGCTGGGGTGCGCTGGAAGTCGGCCCCGGCATCGGTGTGCTGACAGAACAGCTGTGCAAACGCGCGGATAAGGTAGTTTCGATCGAAGTGGACAAGCGCCTGCCGCCGATCCTGGCCGAGACAATGGCCGAGTACGAGAACTTTAAGCTGGTGCTGGAAGATGTGCTGAAAGTGGACCTGCGCACCCTACTGGCGGAAGAATTTGGTGATAAGCCCGTTGCCGTCTGCGCTAATCTGCCGTATTACATCACCAGCCCCATTCTGATGCGCTTATTGGAAGAAAAACTGCCCATCCGCAACATTACCGTCATGGTGCAGAAAGAGGCTGCACAGCGCCTGTGTGCCGCCCCTGGCACGCGTGAGGCGGGGGCAATCAGCTATGCGGTGGCTTATTACGCCAAACCCAAGCTGCTGTTTACTGTGCAGCCGGGCAGCTTTTACCCTGCCCCCAAAGTGACCAGCGCGGTCATCCAGCTGGATGTCCACACCACACCGCCTGTTACCCCGCCCAACGGGGACGAAGCCGGGCTGTTCCGCCTGATCCGGGCAGCATTTTCTCAGCGGCGCAAGACCGCGGCCAATGCCGTGGCGAACGGCCTGGGCATTTCCAAAGCTAAAGTGAACGCTGCATTGCAGGCCGCCGGGTTGGATATCCGCCTGCGCCCGGAGCAGCTGACGCTGGAAGATTACTGCGCGCTGCAGGCCGCCCTGGCCGCGGCAGAATAAGCGCCGTTCGGAGCGCTACTGCCCCATAATTCGGCATTGACAAGGTGCCGCAACATGTGCTAGAATACTTAGGTATTCCGAAGGGATATCTGAAAACAAAGAAAATGACGGATATTTCGCAAACACAAGCAGGATTTAAGGCTCTTTCACGCAAAATCCGGCTACGTTTGTAGAAATAGACGATATTTTCGACTTTTCAGATACAACCTAAGGATTTCTTAGCCGTGCTGGCGTAGCTCAATTGGCAGAGCAGCTGATTTGTAATCAGCAGGTTGCAGGTTCGATTCCTGTCGCCAGCTCCATACATTTGGACGTTGAAACGCTTGTTTCAGCGTCTTTTTTGTTGCCTTGACCGCATATTTGACCGCACTTTTTTATGCGTTGTTCAGAATTTTCAAAAAAGTTCCGTTCACGGCCTCCGCTGTGGCCTCAGCCTCGCCGGTCAGAATATGGCCGTACACTCCAAAGGTGTCCATGTCCAGACTGTGGCCCACAAGGCCCTTGACCTCCCCGGCGGGCAGCGTCTTGACCACAGACACAAAGGTGTGGCGCAGCTCGTACAGGCTGCAAGGGGTCAGGCCATTGGCGGCGCAGTAGACTTTCCAGCGCTTATAGTAGGTTTCTTCTCGCAGGATGCAAAACACGCTGTCCTGGTGCCTGGTGATCTCCCGCTGATCTTCCAGCACTCGCCGGGCCATGCCGGACAGCACGAACGAACGGACGGCGTTCTGGTTCTTGCCTTTTGTGATCTCTCCGCGCACGTTGACAGCCCGCTGCACGTGGACGGTGTTGCCCTGTATGTCAGGCCATTGCAGGCCCATAAGCTCACCGGGGCGCAGGCCTGTGAGCACCTGGAAGCGGTAGGCGTTTACGTATTCATCCGGGACCCGCTTGCCCCTGTACAGCGTGGTGTCTGTGTTGAACAGTGTGATAAGGTCGACAGGCTGCAAAACCTTTTTGCCTTTGAGCCGGGCCCCGGCGGGCACGCGCAGGCCCTCCGGGTTGAATGTGGTCAACTTGGCGGCCCGGCAGAACTTGCACAGGGCGCGCAGGTCAGAGCACAGGCAGGATAGTGTCTTTTTAGACAGCCCTGCCGCATAGGCCTTATTGACAATGTTCTGCAAGTCCTGTTCGGTCAGGGCAGACAGCTTCTTGTTGCCTATGTTCGGTTCTATCCAGCACCGCCAACGTGTGGCAATGTTGCGGCAGTGGCCCTCGCTGGTTGTCTCTTGCTGTGCTGCAAACCACATGGCATATGCCTGGCGCACGCGCATGGCGGTGTCAGTCACACCGGTTTGCAGCCACTTGTCAGCCTTGGCATTTGCTTCACGCTGCCCAGTGCGGCCCGGCGTGGAGCTGTAAAAGCTCTTGCGGGTCCCGTCTTTCTGGACGTCAATGCGCCAACGGGTGCCCGTCCACTTGGCTGTGTTGGTTCTGGTGGTCATTGTCGGGGATCCTCCTTTACAAGCCTTTGCAGGTAGCGAATATATTCATCTTTCTGTTCCTTGGTCAGCGTGTGCAGCAGCTTAAGAAACTCTTTCTCTCGCTCGGTCAGGTTCATTGTGGTATCCCTCCCTGTTGGGCTGCGTAGTAGGCGCGTAGCTCCTCGTCGTACTTTGGGCGGTTGCGTTCCGCACGCTTGCCGCTGATTTCTCCAGCGTGAAAGATTGCGCCCAGCATCCCGTAAAATACTGCATACTGTTCATCGGTTTGAAACTCGCAGCGGTATGCCGTGGCCACAGCCTTTACTAATTCCAGTGTGCCCGGGGTCAGGTTGTGGCGATTCCATAGAACTTCCACAGGGCTGATGTGAATTTCTTCCTGCATTATTGCGTTACCTCCTGTTTTGTCCTGCCATCATCAGCACCGGGGCGGACAGTCCCCGGCGGATCCTCCACGGTCTGGAGGGTTTCGGCTTAGTCGTAAATGTGTTCTTTGACTTCTACCAAGCAGCGATACCCGGCCACATGGTCAGATAGAAAGCTTTCTGCAAACCGTGCGGCCTTTATCAAGCTGCTGGTAATGACGTTTATTGTGGTGTGGTTGCCGTTCTGCGTTTCATAGGTGACTTCATATTCAAGCATTGCTTTGTACCTCCCTGTTTTGCTTTGGTGATTCTATTATATGCCTGTATGTGCATACATGCAATGCGCAGAACACACAAATATACATGCCTGTATGAGCATATAGATTGGCTGTTTTGCATAGTTGTGTATACATGCAAATTGCGGTATTATAAGCTTGTATATCTATGCGTATGTAGGGAGGTGACAGTATGGGAGGAAAAACCAGCGCAGCCAGTCATAACAAATACATGGCAAAAGCATATGACCGTGTGAACTTGATTCTGCGTAAAGATGCCCCACAGAATAAAGCGGCAGTGCAGGCGGCAGCAGATGCCGCCGGGGAAAGCCTGAACGCTTATATCGTGGGCGCAGTGGCCCAGCGTATGGACCGCGACGCCAGCGCCCCACAGAGCCCCGTAGACGCTTTACCGCCAGAGGTTGAGCACATGTTGGAGTGAAACACAGTGCCTTGTGGTGGGCTGTATTGTATGGACGGAGGGGAACTTTTTGGAACCAAAAGAACTTGACGTCGTTCGCTTGAATGATGGGCGTGAGGTCGTAATCCTGGAAGTTTTCGATTCAGGCGCAGCTTTTTATGTAGAGTGCCCAGACTCCACCACGGGGGACAGTGACTTCTTTGTGGTCGCTCTGGCACAGATTAAAACAATTATTTGGCACGCATAGCACCTGTCAAAAAAAATAGGACGCCGCCAGCGCCCCGGAAACGGGCCTAGAATCAACGCAAGACGAAAACGACAAACTACCCACATAATACGCAAATGCCCCGCAGCGGTGGTTTTCGGTGGCCGCTGCGGGGCATTGTTATGCTTTGCGGTTGTCTTTGCCATGGCGTGCATCGCCATTGCGGTGCTATGCTGTCCGGTTATTTCAGAGCTTTGGAAAGCAATTCGTCCAGATCATCGGCCACGATGTGGAAATAATGGCAGTGTTGCCGGGCGGCTTCTTCCACACTGGTGACAATCACTTTACCCGCCGGGGTACGGCAGCAGATTTGCAAGGGCTCCCGGCGGATATCCTCGACTTGCTCCAGCAGCTTTTCCACTTTCATCTGCCTGCCCTCACAGAGTGGCCCACGGTTCTGCATCGCGGGCGATCATGTTCCAATAAGCATCCCCGCGGGCCGGGTTGGTGGGATCTGCTTCAAGCACAGCATTGCAGCGCTTGATAAATTCATCAAACAGCTTGATGCGGTCAGCGGCAGATTTATAATATTTCTTGGCATAGGGGGCAATGCCGCCGTTACGGTTGCCGTAGTCGATAGCCGCACGCAGCAGCGTGGGGTTGTTCTTGTTACGCTCACATAGCTTTTGATACTCTTCCGCACTCATAGGAAAGTTAGCAGACAGCAGGGCATAGTCTCCAGACTGGAGGGCCTGCCCGTCCGGCATATCTGCCGCTTTGGCGGCATCGGTATACTGTTGGGCCAGCCCTGCCAGTTTCAGCCCTGCCGCCTGGCGCAGCTGCAAGGCTTCCGCGTCCGCGCCTTTGGTCAGCTCGTGGGCATAGCCCTCCGTGATGTGTCCTTGGCGCTGTTCTTCCGCTGCTTCACGGCGCAGCTGTTCAGACGGCTTCAAGGCTGCATAACAGTCAGTGATAATTTTGCGGGCCTCATTGATGTAGTTCATGGTTTTTCCTCCTAAAAATCTCCGTCCCAACGGCTAGTGCGTGGGGCAATGTTGTAATGGTTGCGGATATAGCGTTCCGCTTCATTCCGCTCCTTGAAATGAAATATACGTCCATCTGGTTCTTCCACCTGCCAGCTAATGATATAGCCGTTACGGGACCGGCTCACCAGGCGCAGGGTGTTGTCTTTCAAGCTCTCCACAACATGCACAGTAACGTCCGGGTCTGTGTGGTGGTGCAGCTGGTTCAACAGCATTTGCGAATTAGCCACTTTTCTTCCCTCCCTTCCTTGGCGGTTCTGGCAGATCATCAATCAGCAGAATTCCTTGACCATGCAAGCGCATGTAGCTGTACACCTCTGGCAGCGGCAGCAGCTCCCCGCCGGGCAGCTTGTACAGCTTGCCGGTGGGGGTTACTACCTCGGTGACAATCAACAGTTTGTCTCCAGGGGTGCCACGCTCCAGCGCTTCCAGCCGGGCCAGTGCATTTTTCATTGTGGGCCCCTCCCTCACAGCTGCACGCGGTCGGTGTATCCCATAACGGCAACGGCTTCCCGGCGGGCTTTCTCCCAGCTGGTGGAATACGGCAGCACAAGGGCTTGACAGTCCAACCAGCCACGGGGTACAAGCCCAACATCCCGCCGGGGCAGGGTGCTGGGGTCAGCATCCAGCACGGCTTGCACCAACTTGGCAAACTTGGCAAAAGCCGCCTGCCGCTGTTCCACTGTGGGGCAATACTGTGCAAACACCTTGTCCCAGCCCTCGCGGCCCTCCACAGCGGCAGCGGCCTGCATAGCCGGGTACAGCCCGGCATGGCCTGCATGCCATTTACAGAGCCCCGTGAACTCGTCCAGCGTCAGATCATCCGCAGCCAGACGGGCAGCGGGAAGCCGGTCGGGGTACATTTCATCTTCGGCAGGCTTGGGGGCAGGGCGGGCGGCCCAGTCCTGCAAATGGCCGCTGTAGCCATCACACAGCCGGTCAAACTCTGACCGCCAACGGGTGTGCGCGGTGGGGTCATCTGCCTGTTGCCGGATGTAATGCCGGGCAATGGCGTCCAGGCCCTCCGTGTAGAGTGTATAATAAAGCACTAAATCATGCCCTCCAATCTATCAAGGCGCTTGTTGATATCGGTCATTTCTGCGTATTTTAGGCCATACTCCAGCAGGACGCGGGCAGCAGCAACGCGGGAAGCATCCGGCGTGGCGGGGTTCTGCACAATCTCCTGCAAGGTGTCCACGGTTTCAGAATACCCGGCGGCAATACGGTGGGCAGCATCGGCCAGGGCTTCCCGGCGGCCTTTTTCCAGCGCCTCGGCGAACTCCGGTAGTTTCTCATAGCATTGCAAAGTCTTGGTGGACAGGCCGCACACACGGGCAGCATCTACACGGCTTTTGCTCGCCAACAGGGCCGCCAGGGCTTTGCGCTGGTTAGCTGACAGCATGCTTTCCACCTCCAGAATCTTCTTCATTTTTCCACAGCATAGCCAGCCGCCGGGCTTCCAGCAGTCTGGCCGGGCGCTGTGTGTCAGCGTAGGCCACAGCTTCATCCAGGTGCCGCAAAATAAAGTCCTTCCTCCAACGCTTGCAGAGGTACTCCAATGCGTCCTCGCGGCTGTCAAAGTATTTTCCGCTGCCGCCATACTGCACGCAGTACCCAAAGCGGGGCGCGGGGATGATCTGCCCGGCATAGATCATTGCGGCCAGCTCCGCCACGGTGGAGGGCGGGGAAGCACTGCCAGAGAGCCACAGCTCGCGTTGAAGCTCGATATCTGAACGGCGGGTGTACCAGATGCCCACAGGCATGAAAAGGCGGTATGTTGAATAAGACATGCTTAAAATCTCCAATCTGTAAATTTGACGTTATAACGATAAGATGAAGGATGATGAAGGCAAATACATAAAACTCTAATTTTCAAATTTTTTGCTCTATAGGGTTTTACTAAATACCCTTCATCATCCTTCATCTTGACGATGTATCGCACTATTGTGGTGAAAAACCAGAATGCAGCCGCAGGCCTGTATACGCATTGCCGTGCATCTTGTGTTTCAGCTCAAAGCCCGCGCTCTTCATCGCGTTTGCAAAGTCCCGACTGTCCCGGCGGTAGTCGCCGCTTACTTGGCAATAAGCTGTATACCGCTGGTAAAGCTCCTTGCTACTTGCTGCGTAGTTTTCGCCCAGCTCACAGCATTCTTCCATGAAAGCGCCTAGCCAATCATTGCTTTTTCGGTAGTCCGCAAGCGCTTCCTGCACGACTGTGGGCGGGGTCAGCTTGTAGCCGTTGGCGATAAACCGCCGGGCCCCCTCGATCATCCACGCCAGTACCGCGCCGCCTGCCTGCGTGAAAAGAATTTCTGCATAATCCTTGCGTTCCCCCGCGGTGTCGCGCAGATGGGCGTTAAATGGCAGCACCGTCAGGCGGGACCATGTGCCACGGTCAGAGCTTCCAACACGAGGAAGGAAGTTGGTATACAGGACAAGCGTGTGGGAGGGCGTGAAGCTAAACGGATCCTTATATTTGGGGTTTGCGGCAACGCGGTCAGTGCTAACAAGTCCCTTGACGGCAGCGCCGTCAAGGCGTTGTCCCTCTTCGGTTTCAGCAGCCAGGGCCAGGCGCACGCCACGCAGGGCGGCCAGCTCCGCGCCATTGTTGGCGTTGCCAGTCAATAACAGCGCAGGGCGCACGCTTGTGGAGTAATCGCCCAGCACGCGGGCCAGCGTGTTGAAAAAGGTTGATTTGCCATTGCCGCCGTCGCCGGTAGCAAGCAACAGTGTTTCCGTGAAAACCTGCCCTAGCGCAGCCATACCCGCCACGGTCTGGAGGTAATCAACCAGACCAGCATCACCGCAGCAGATCGTATCTAGAAAGCCGCGCCACAGCTCCGCGCCGTCATCACATGGCCCCACGGCTGTGACCTTAGTGCAGAGGGCAGCGGGGTCAGAGGGGCGCAGCGCTCCCGTGCGCAGATCGACAATGCCCGCCGGGGTGTTCAGGGCAAACGGGTCCGCGTCCAGGTCATCAAGCTTGCACGCCAGGTGCGGGGCCGCCTCGGTCATCAGATGGTTCAGTCCGTTGGTTGAACGACAGCGGGTCACGAAGGTCAGCAGGGCCTTTGCTTTCTTTGCCCGGGCGGCAAGCTCGGCGTTTTCGGTGTCCTGCGCAGCGGCTCCGGCGGCTTGCTGAACATCCGCTTGCGCGGCGCGGTGCTGCTTGCCGGTGAACTTTTGCGCCAGCAGACGGGCTTTGCTGTTGTCTGGTGCAAACCGGCAGCCGTCCCAGACCAGCCAATCAAGCGACGGATTCCAAAGCAGCACACCGCTAGTGTTCTCCGCGAATAGCTGTCCCTCCGCAATTTCAGACAGGTCAGAAAGCTTGAAAGACAGCACTTCGACGGGAAAAAGTTCTGGTTCTAATGCGGTGAAGCCCTCCAGTGCAGCGGCTTCTTGCTGTTTTGCTTTCTGGTAGGCCCTCAACGCGGTATTCTTGCGATAGTCGCCTTTGCTTCTATGGCCTGCTCCGTGCCATTTATCCCAATGCCACTTAGGGGCGGTGTTGTCCTTAGTTTCAGCCCATGGGGATGCGTCCAGGCCGTGCATCAGATCAAACCAAGTTAGTTGGAAGCCCGTAGCTCTCCATGCAGCTGTGCAAAAAGCAAAGTCGTCTTCGCTTTCGTCGTTTTGCTTGCCGGGGTGCTCGGTGCAGCTCCACAGTTGTGCAAAATCGCCATCACGTTGTAACGCTTCGTTGATAATAGCCTGTATCTCTTCCTCTGAGCGGTCTGGTTGGTCGGGCAGCGCAGTACTCGCGGCGGCGTCCTCTGGCAGCATGTGCATTTGCTCCAGAATCGCGTCAATGCCTGCCTGTGCGCTCGGGGCTTCTGCGAGCGGCGTCTGTGCGCCCCACAGTGCCCCCGTCAGGGCTAGGTACCGCTCATTGGTATACAGTTCAACGGCCTGGTCGCTGTCTGCCTTGATGTGGGCTTTGTGCTTGCACCCGGCGGGCAGCGTACCGCGCACAAAGCCATGCAGGCCTGTACCGCTTTGTGATAGCTCCCAATAGCCGGGGAGCGCCTTTATCCATTCATCGAACGGCGGCAGCAGGTTCCCGGTGGTGTCAAGGCAATGATCAATGTCAACGGCCACAAGGCCATCCGCCGGGGTAACCTCGTAACCAATGCCGCGTGCGCCGCCGATCATATCCACTATACAACGCGCAGGCTCAAAGCTTCCCCAAGTCAAGGGGGTGTTTGCCTTGGCTCCCCGTGTGGGGTCTGCTACTTGGCGCGGGGCTTTTGGGTTGTCCGGATCCACTCCCCACAAAACCCACTGCCGCCGGGCTTGTAGCTCCGGGGGGATGTTGCTGTAGTCAAATTGCGGTGCGGTCATGCTCGCTTGCCCTCCAGCCCGGCGGCGGTCTCAGCCAGGAATACCCTGTAATAATCCTCCGGCTGGAGGCCTAGCACCTTCCCGATGCGCAACATTTCGCCAGTAGTGAAGTCCGCCCGGCGGTGCATTCGGGCAGAAAAGGCGCTTCGGCTAAGGCCTGCTGCCTCAGCAAGGTCTTTTTGCTGCATATCGTTGGCAATCATCTGTTGCCGCAATAAAACAAAGTTTGTCATTTTTCTTTCGCTCCTTTTTGCTAGAAATTCAGTTCCTACTTGATATTTTAGCATGCTGAAAATGTGAAAACGGGACAGAATTTTGATTTTCCCTTTTCATTAGTTCAATTAAAAACCTGCTGGCACACAAAAATGTGACAAGTTTTTTTGTCGGCTAGTCGATGCTTTTATTATAAAACTGCATTTTGAGAAAAACAACCGGGCGGGCTTATGCGGTATTAGCGTTTCTTGCCCCGCCCCGTTGGTGCTATACTGTGCCTTGAGCGGTATCCAGTGCGCGGGGAAGTGTTTCCGGGTGCGGTATTTGACCGCACTTTTGACCGCACTTGCAAATTTTAAAGAAAAAATCCGCGCCTCTTTTCCGGTCAGAACTTACGGAAATAAAGCGCGGATTCTGTATTTTCACATGCGGCTTTTACGGAAAATTCAACGCATAGACGTTCGATTCCTGTCGCTAGCTCCAAAATATCCCGGCAGTTTTATAACTGCCGGGATATTTTTGTATCAATCCTATATTTTGTAGCACAAAAAGGTAAAAAGTACCCCCGGCACAGGGTCAGCCCTGAGCCGGGGGGCGGCATATTCAGGAAAATGAGATGGACTGAATGGCAAATACGAGAAGCAGATCTTAGCCCATATTGAGCAAGTTGCTCTTCATCGTTTTCAGCTCTTTTTCCAACTGGTCTTTTTCTTTGGTGTATGCCTGGTAGTCCTGCATCTGCTCCATCACAGCGGGGTCGCTGGCAATCAGGTAGCCGCTGGTCATGGAGGTGGTGGTGCTGAACTTTTTCTGCTGGCCGTTAAAGTCGATCACCAGGAACTGATCCGTAGAGGGCAGTACCTTGCCCACGCCGAACATCTTGTGGGTTACTTCGCAGCCGGTCAGGTCGGGCAGGGCAGTGGGGCTTGCCAGCAGCTCCTGCAATTTCTGCTCCTTTTCGGCGATCTGCATGCACAGGTCGGCGCGCTCGGCTTTCTGTTTTACGGCCTTGGTGCGTTCCTTGGCGGTTGCTGTGCGGGAAAAGCCCTTGGGGTAATAGCCGTTTACATAGGCGCTGTGCATGATATCATACACCAGCAGATGCAGCTGGTCATTGATGCCGTGCATGGTGTTTTTCAGCCGCTCGGTGTGCAGGCGGGTCAGCTCATCGTATTTGGGCAGCTCGTTCAGCAGGTCATCGCACATGGCGTAATATTGGGTCAGGCTAAAGGCCGCGCCGGTGCCAAAGTCTTCGTCATAGCCGAAATAGGCGGCCCAGGCTTTGGCTTCGGCGGGAACAAAGAAGTAGTTATCCTCCGGCTCCAGCAGGCTCAGGTACAGCGCGGCGCTGCCGGCCGTCTGAGTGAACTTGGCCATGCGCGGCAGGCAACGGCGGAAACGGCCGTTGACCTGGTCGGCAAACATTTCCACGCGGCCCTGGCGTTTTTTCAGGTCACCGTCATCATCATTGAACAGCCAGCGAAAACACTCGCGCACAAGCTCAACTTCCGTGGGGCGCATCATCAGGGCCTGCATGCCGCCAATGGGCTGCAGGGCGGGCGTGTCCATCACGGCACGGGCCTGCTGTGTGGCCTGGGCAAACATGGCGGAAAAATCCACCGCGTCGATATCCCAGTTTGTGCCAAAGCAGTTGATGGCTTCCCAAACGCCATTTTCTGCGGTTTTGCCATCGGTCAGGCTGCGGATGTACGGGGCAAGGATCGTGTTCAAAGTTTCAGTGTTCAAGCTCAAAACGTGATACCCTCCAATGAATTACAATGAATTGCCGCCGCCCGCCGCAAAGGTTTTTATTGGGCGACAACCTTTTCATTATACGAAAAAATCAGGGCTTTCGTCAAGGCATTGCGGAGCAAAAAAGAATGGGCAATACCGCATAATTCTAAGTGCCGATACGGCGAGCGAGGTGCGGCAGATGCCAAGCCAAAAGCGCAGATAATACTGGATGCTGCAAAGGTGAGC
>QWCY01002576.1_pt1 | contig 23112 bp, 19 predicted proteins | sample 1972631 | NCBI WGS metagenome assembly QWCY01 (sample SAMN09866696, study PRJNA288562) | Human gut metagenome isolate pre1_stool, whole genome shotgun sequencing... | isolation source: gut | host: Homo sapiens | place: USA: California
TTTTTCAGTGATAAACCGTCCTGTTGCTTAGGACTCTCCTTCGTCTTCTTTTGCATTAATTTACGATATTTCTTCTTTATATGGTAAATTATGGTTTATTTTGCACCGTTTTTCAAACAACTAAGAATCATAAACCAATTAAAATGAAAGTAATACATACGATCAAGGACTTGCAGGCTGAACTTTCGGTTTTGAAAGCCCAGGGTAAAAAGGTGGGGTTGGTGCCTACTATGGGTGCTTTGCATGCAGGGCACGCATCTCTTGTAAAGCGTAGTGTAAACGAGAATGAAGTAACGGTGGTAAGTGTTTTTGTGAACCCTACCCAGTTTAATGATAAAAATGATCTTGTTAAGTATCCTCGCACACTGGATGCCGATTGTAAATTGCTCGAGGCTTGTGGAGCGACTTATGCTTTTGCTCCTTCGGTGGAAGAGATGTATCCGGAGCCGGATACCCGCCAATTCAGTTATGCTCCTTTGGATACTGTAATGGAGGGGGCTTTCCGTCCGGGACACTTTAATGGAGTATGCCAGATAGTAAGTAAACTGTTCGAAGCGGTGAAACCACATCGTGCATACTTTGGTGAGAAAGATTTTCAGCAATTGGCTATCATCCGTGAGATGGTTCGTCAGATGCAGTTTGATCTTGAAATAGTAGGTTGTCCTATTGTTCGTGAAGAAGATGGTTTGGCTCTGAGCAGCCGGAATGCGCGTCTGTCGGCAGAAGAACGTGAAAATGCATTAAAAATATCTCAGACCTTATTTAAAAGTCGTACCTTTGCAGCCACTCACACAGTGAGTGAAACGCTGAAGTTTGTGGAAGATGCTATTGCTGCTGTTCCGGGATTGCGTCTGGAATATTTTGAGATAGTAGACGGAAACACTTTGCAGAAGGTTGATAATTGGAACCAAACATCGTATGTAGTGGGCTGTATAACAGTGTTCTGCGGTGATGTCAGACTGATTGATAATATTAAATACAAAGAATCTTAAACTTAAAAAAGACGAACCCCTTATGATGATTGAAGTGTTGAAGTCAAAAATTCATTGTGCCCGTGTCACGGAAGCCAATCTGAATTATATGGGTAGTATTACGATTGATGAGAATCTATTGGATGCAGCTAATATGATTGCCGGTGAGAAGGTGTACATTGCCGACAATAATAACGGCGAGCGTTTTGAGACCTACATTATCAAAGGTGAACGCGGATCAGGTAAAATCTGCTTGAATGGCGCTGCGGCCCGTAAAGTACAACCGGATGATATTGTGATCATTATGTCGTATGCGTTGATGGATTTTGAGGAAGCTAAGTCGTTTAAGCCGACTGTTATTTTTCCGGATCCGGCTACAAATAGTGTAGTGAAGTAAGAAATCGTTCAATTGTGGAATATGAAAATCCCTGCTAATTATCCAATTTAGCAGGGATTTTTTATTAGGATCGATTATTGTGAATATCCGGTCCGGAGAATAAATTGTTAGGAGGGTGTCCATAACTCACCACATACTCTGTGGTGAATACGAGTTTTGAACATCCCCCCGACTTTATACTTCTACTTGGAACTTAATTGTTCGTTCATTGCTGCTGCGGCACGGCGTCCGTCTCCCATGGCAAGGATGACAGTAGCTCCTCCGCGTACAATATCTCCTCCCGCATAAATAGTGGGAATAGACGATTGCATCTGATCGTTAACAGTGATTGTTCCTTTACGGCCCAATTCCAGACCTTTGATAGAACTGGGGACGATAGGATTGGGAGATACCCCGACACTGACAATGGCGAGATCGATATCAACGGTTTCTGTTGCTCCTGGGATGGGGACGGGGCTACGTCGTCCGGAGGCATCCGGTTCACCCAATTCCATCTTTTGCAAGATTACTTGTTTGACACGTCCTTGCTCGTCTGCCAGATATTCGATTGGGTTGTGTAAGGTCAGGAACTCTATACCTTCTTCTTTGGCATGTTTCACTTCTTCCAGACGTGCTGGCATTTCTTCTTCTGAACGGCGATAGATGATCATAGCCCGTTCGGCTCCAAGACGTTTGGCTGTACGGACAGAGTCCATGGCAGTGTTGCCGCCACCAATCACAGCTACGTTCTTTCCGAAGGCTACCGGAGTATCGGAATCGGGACTGGCTGCATCCATCAGATTTACACGAGTCAGATATTCGTTGGAAGACATGATGTTGATCGAGTTCTCACCCGGGATGTTCATAAAGTTGGGAAGTCCGGCTCCTGAGGCTACAAAAATTCCCTTAAAACCTTCTTCTTCCAACTGTTCTACGCTGATCGTTTTCCCTACAATGCAGTCTTTGATGAATGTAACTCCCATTTTGGCAAGGTTCTCAATCTCGACGTCTACTATTTTGTTGGGTAGACGGAATTCGGGAATACCATATTTCAGTACACCGCCAATTTCATGTAGCGCCTCGAATACCGTTACATCATATCCATATTTGGCCATATCCCCTGCAAAGGATAGTCCGGCAGGACCGGAACCGATAACAGCCACTTTGATACCGTTTTTCTCGCCTACTTCGGGTACGGAGATTTGTCCGCTTTCTCGTTCGTAGTCGGCAGCAAATCTTTCCAGGTGACCAATGGCTACAGCTTCTTTGCCCATTTTCAGATGGATACATTTTGATTCGCATTGTTTTTCCTGCGGACATACACGACCGCATACGGCAGGCAGGGCACTGGTCTCTTTCAGTGTTTTGGCTGCTTCAAGGAATTCTCCACGTTCTATGTTCTTGATGAAACGGGGAATGTCGATGCCTACCGGGCAACCTGTCATGCAGCCTGGGTTGGCACAATCCAGACAGCGCTGTGCCTCCGTAACTGCCTGCTCTTTAGTCAGCCCTTGATTGACTTCTTCTTTACGGCTGTGTGACCGGTACTCCGGATCGAGTTCGTTCATTTGGCAGCGTTCAATGTTCGCACGGTCTTTAGCTTTGATAGCTTTACGGAGTGCTTCGCGCCAAGGGGCTGTACGTCCGTTTTCGTCTATGACTTTGGTTGCTTCACATTCATCGAGTTTATGCAACTCTTCACGTTCGATGGTTTTGAAAGCTCCCATGCGCTTCAACATTTCATCGAAGTCCACTTGGTGACCGTCAAATTCCGGACCGTCGACACATACGAATTTGGTCTTTCCTCCGATAGTAATACGGCAGGCGCCGCACATTCCGGTGCCATCCACCATAATTGTATTTAATGATACTTCTGTCGGAATTTCATATTTCTTCGTCAGCAAACAAACAAATTTCATCATGATAGCCGGGCCGATAGCAAAACATTTGTTCACTTTCTCCCGTTTGATTACTTCTTCTACTCCTTCGGTAACCAAGCCTTTGCGACCATATGATCCGTCATCGGTCATTATGATCACTTCGTCCGAACTTTCACGCATTTCTTTTTCAAGAATGATCAGTTCTTTGCTACGTCCTGCCAGTACGGTGATCACACGGTTTCCGGCTACCTTCAGGGCCTGTACGATGGGTAGCATCGGAGCTACACCTACGCCACCTCCGGCACATACTACTGTTCCGAAGTTTTCAATGTGGGTAGCTTGTCCCAATGGACCTACTACGTCGGTGATATAGTCTCCTTCGTTTAGTTCGCAAAGGCGGGTAGAAGAGAGCCCTACTTCCTGAACAACCAGGGTGATCGTTCCTGCCTTCGGGTCGGCGGCTGCAATGGTCAGTGGCATCCGTTCTCCCTTTTCACCGACACGCACAATCACGAAATGACCTGCTTTGCGTGATTTTGCTATCAACGGAGCTTCAATGACAAGTTTGAATACTTTCTCCGAAAAGTGTTCTTTGCTAATGATTTTGTTCATTATCTAATTAATTTGTTGGATTTATTACGTAATTGCTATCAGAATGTTCTTAGTGTGCAAAGATACTGCTAATTTGTAAAAAACAAAAGAAAAGCCATCCTTTTGAGGGGATGGCTTTATTATCAGTGTAAATCAGTTTGTTTTATTTTGTTCTGATTTTATATCCGGCCATTCCATAATAAAGAATGAAGAGGAAACATGGGAGACAAATCCAATAAGCATTTTGTGCTCCCGCTATGTCTTTTATGTATCCGAACAGAGTAGGGATGACAGCACCTCCGGCCATAGCCATAATCAACAGAGAAGAGCCGGCTTTGGTGAACTTACCTAAATCTGCCATGGCAAGTGGCCACAGTGCGGGCCACATCAGTGAGCAACCCAGTGCTATGAATGCAATGAAATAGATTGAGATGTCAGCCGGGGTGAGTACTACCAGAATTGAACCGGCAATGGCGAGGATTGAGCATATTTTTAATGCTGTAGCCTGATTGATGTATTTGGGTATAAAGATGATACCGCAGATATATCCGATCACGATACCGATCGGAGCAATCCAGGCATAAGCTGCGGCATTCTCCAAATGCAGGCTGTTGGCATAGTCAACGAGGGTTCCCAGTGAAACCGTTTCTACGCCTACGTAGAGGAAGAGGGCAAGACATCCCAGCAAAAGGTGCGGAAATTGCCATACTGAGGTTTTGCTGGCTGCATACGGACATGCCTCGGCACCTCCTTCACTGTCGTCCTCGCCGGCTGCTTTTACTTCAGGCAGCGGAGCCATCAGTGAGATGATGCCTAATATAATAAATGCTGCAATAATAACATAAAAGGGAGTGAATAAGTCCGATACGGTAATGTCGCTCACTTCCTTGCCTATCAGGAAAGCGAGGAACAAAGGAGGAATTGGCCATGCTAACTTATTACAGATGCCCATGATGCTGATACGTTTGGCTGCACTGTCCAATGGGCCGAGAATAGTAATATAGGGGTTAACAGATGCTTGTAAGAATGCGTTTGCCGTGCCGCTGACAAAAGAGGCTACCAGAAAAAGAGGAAAACTCTCCTGGCTGGCCGATGGAATGTACAAACCGAAAGCTACAGCGAACATGGCAAACGAAAGTGCCATGGTGTGTTTGTATCCGATAGCTTTGATAGTCATCGAAGCCGGATAGCCGAAGATGAGGAAAGGTACGAAAGTGGCAGCGATTATCAGGTAAGATTCGGCTGAAGTGATGCCTAAAGAACCTTGTAATACCGGAATAAGTACAGAATTGATTCCTAATGCGAATCCGATGGCGAAGAACATGATGCCGATAAATGCTAACGGCAGAGCAAAGTTTTTTTGAGTAGAGCTCATAAAATAGGAGTTTTGAGGTTAGTAAAAAGTGTGTTTTATTACAAAAAAGAAGGGGGTGTCATAACTCGCTACAGATAACACAGATTTACACAGAACGTTTTTTAATATGCTGATAACCAATGTTGTCTATCTATGTAAATCCGTGCAATTCTGTGGTGAATACGAGTTTAGCACACCCTCTTTTATCTTTTCTTCTATGTCAGTCGATCATGTCAAATCCGCAGTAGGGAACCAATGCTTTCGGAATCCGGATACCCTCCGGAGTCTGATGGTTTTCCAGCAAGGCTGCTACGATGCGGGGCAATGCCAGTGCCGATCCGTTCAGTGTGTGGCAAAGTTCGGTTTTCTTTTCTCCGCTACGATAGCGGCATTTTAATCGATTGGCTTGGTAAGTATCGAAGTTAGATACAGAGCTGACTTCCAACCAGCGCTTTTGTGCTTCGGAATATACTTCGAAATCAAAGCAAAGCGCAGCGGTAAAACTCATATCACCACCACAGAGACGGAGAATACGGTAAGGGAGTTCCAACTTCTGGAGCAGGCCTTCTACATGATCCAGCATTTCCTGATGTGACTGACGGGAGTGCTCCGGTTTGTCGATACGCACCAATTCTACTTTAGAGAATTCGTGAAGGCGATTGAGTCCGCGTACATCTTTACCGTAAGAGCCGGCTTCCCGACGGAAGCATTGTGTATAAGCGCAGTTTTTAATAGGAAGTTGCTTTTCATCCAAAATGACGTCACGGTAGATATTAGTTACCGGAACTTCAGCCGTCGGAATCAGATAGAGATCGTCTACTTCGCAATGGTACATTTGTCCTTCTTTATCCGGAAGTTGTCCGGTTCCATAGCCGGAAGCAGCGTTTACAACTGTTGGAGGCATGATTTCGGTATATCCGGATTTACGTGCTTCATCCAGGAAAAAGTTAATCAGTGCGCGTTGCAGTTGAGCTCCTTTGCCTTTGTAAACAGGAAAACCTGCACCGGTTATTTTTACACCCAAATCAAAGTCAATCAAGTCGTATTTCTTAGCCAGTTCCCAATGGGGGAGTGCATCTGTGGGAAGTTGAGTTTCCATACCTCCCATTTTCTCAACTACATTGTCCTCGGCACCAACACCTTCGGGCACACTGTCGTAGGGAATATTGGGAATGGTATACAGCAGATTCAGCATGTCGTTGGCAGCCTGGTCCATGTCGGCCTGCAGTGTTTTATTGCTCTCCTTTATCTCGGCTACACGGGCTTTTGCAACTTCAGCTTCTTCCTTTTTGCCTTCTTTCATCAACTGACCGATCGTTTTCGAAAGTGAATTTACCTCTGCCAGGTTTTTATCTAATTGATTTTGTGTATTACGTCTTTTGTCATTCACTTCGATTACTTGGGCAATTGTTTCTTTGGCTCCTTTGAAGTGTTTTTTCTCCAGACCGCGGATTACCGCGTCGGTGTTTTCTGTAATTTGTTTAATGGTAAGCATATCTATACTTTATTTATGAACTTTCTTCTTTGAGTTTACAAAGATATATAAAAATAAGATAAGAGGGTGCGTCTTGTATAAAAAAGAAAAGAGACGCAATCAACCGATTGCATCTCTTTCTTCAATTTCTTACAATTTCCTTTAAACTCCGGAAATTTATGCTTCTGTTGCTTCAGCAGGGATGATAGAAACATATCTTCTGTCTTCTCTACCTACTTTGAAGTTTACAGTTCCATCTACTAAAGCGAAAAGAGTGTGGTCCTTACCCATACCGATGTTTTCACCCGGGTGGAATTCAGTACCTCTTTGACGAACGATGATGTTACCTGCTTTGCAAGCTTCGCCACCAAATATCTTAACGCCTAATCTTTTGCTCTGTGATTCGCGGCCGTTCTTAGAACTACCGACACCTTTCTTATGTGCCATTTCTTCTTACTTTTAAAATTGATTAAGCTACTACTTCTGTGATTGTTAACTCTGTGAACTGCTGACGGTGACCGTTCAACTTTCTGTGACCTTTTCTTCTTTTCTTGTGGAAAACAAGAACTTTGTCACCTTTAACCAGGCTTGAAACAATCTGGCAAACTACTTTTGCACCGTCTACAGTAGGAGCACCTACAGTAACGTTTCCGTCTTTGTCTACCAAAAGAACTTTGTCAAATTCTACTGTTGCACCGTTCTCTGCATTCTGAATGTGGTGAACGAACAATTTCTGGCCAGCTTCAGCTTTAAATTGCTGACCGTTGATTTCTACAATTGCGTACATCTTATATAAATAAATGTAAGTTAGCTCCGTCGGGTGGTCTTTAATCACTTAAAAAACACTTGCTCAAACCCGGTGCGGAATAATCAGGGCACAAAATTACTGCTTTTATTTGTTTCGGACAAGTTTTTCTTTTTCTTTTTTGTTTGCAGTATGTTATTTTGCTCTTTTTCTTCTTGCGGGTAGGGGCAGTTAGAAGGTTGATTATTAAATGGGATGTGACTTTATTCATTTTGTCACTTTGATAATCGGAACTCCTCAGAATCGTTTATTTCGGACGGGATGCTTGCCTGGGTGAAAAAAACGCGTTCTGAAGGTTTTTCCCGATGACATATATCTTGGGGCTTTTGATTGATGGTACGCACAAGGAAAGGAAAAAGTCGTGTCGGTGGTGAAAGTGCTTCGGATGGGATTGCATTCCGATTTTTTTGTCACTTCAGAAAGCTCTGCCTGCGGTTGCCAACCGGAAGACGGAGTGTCCCTTTCAGACCGGATTTGGAATAACAATAGGAGATATTTGGGAAAACAATAGGAGATATTTCCAAAACATAAGGACATTTTCGGTGAATGCTTACGTCTTTTCGCCCAAATGCTTGCTTCTTTTTGCGAAAAGTCCGGCTTTCCGAGCCCGGAAGCCCGTCTTTTCGGTCTCTAAAGTCTCCATTTGGCTTTTTTCTTCTCTCCGGGTGTCGGAAACGGACAAGGACTCTGTTATGAAAAACAGATATTTACTTTCTTTTTGTACTGTTATTCGATGAACGGATGTCATCCGGTTGGATTGTTCAGAGCGGACAGCCGGATTTGTCTTCCGGAACGGAGATTAGCTGGCCAAGAGTACTGATGATTCTGTCGTAGGGATAGGCCTGAAACTCTTGGGCGGTAGTCATACCGCTGGTAACACCGGTAAAAGAAACTCCGGCAGCGGCGGCTGTTCCTGCATCCACTGTACTGTCACCGATGTATAATACTTCTTCGGGGCATGCCTTCAATCGGTCGATGGCAAGTAGCAAACCTTCAGGATCGGGTTTATGATGTGTCACATCTTCACCTCCGATAATGATGTCAAACCAATCATCCGGCATGTGATTTCTCAGGAAACTCAGTATCCGGAATCGGTATTTGGTTGAAATGATTCCGATACGGATTCCCTGTTTTTTCAGGTGTGTAAGCGTGGGGAGAGTATCCGGGAAAAGAATGGTATTTGCATTCATGTATATATCTGCCTCTTTGGAATACTCTTGTCTGAATGATTCCAGTTGGTCGGCGTCAGTAATTCCCGTAAGGATGCTGAACGATTCTTCAAGCGTTTTCCCAATGGTGCGTTTGATCATATCATCAGTGATACCGGTGTAGCCATGTCTCTCGAGTACGCTTCTGAAGCAGGTTACGATGCCACGCGAAGAGTCTGCCAGTGTATAGTCAAAGTCGAATAAATAAACAGTGTATTTCATTTGCGGAATTTTCGGCAAAGATAGTGAATTTTTTATTTCAATAAAGGTTATTTGCGTACTCTGCCTCCCGATATCCAGTGAGTCCGGTAATAGGGTTCATTGAGACTGCTGACAATGACTCCCTGGCTGGTGCTGGCATGAACAAACTTTCCGTCTTTGAGATAGATGCCCACGTGTGCCACTTTTCTGCGCGATTTCCGGCTACTGAAAAATACCAGATCACCTTCCCGAAGATTTCGCCGGGCAACTTTACTGCTCTCTTTCTTCTGACCGTCTGTGCTTCGTTGCAGTTTGATATGATATACCTTTTTATAAATCTGGCAGGTCATTCCCGAGCAGTCTGTGCCACGTTTGGTCTCTCCGCCTCCCCGGTAGGGAGTACCTATCCATTCGGCTGCTTCCAGGTAGAGTTTATGGTTATCCTCCATTCCGATGTCTACGCCCAAGCGTACAGAAGCACGGGCCAATTTCTTATAGTCTAGTTTGGGAGCAGAGGTGCGGCAGCCACTCAGGCCGATAACTAAGACGGTGAAAAGTAACAGATTAAAAAGGTGTTTCTTCATACATTCATTCTTCTTCTACATTAAAATAATCTTCCAGTTCTTTTTCTGCCGAATTGTTTTCGTTTACAAGGTCACGGATAATGACTCCATGCTCAAGCACGGCAATACGAGGACAGACATCCACCGTATGGTTCAGGTTATGGCTCGAAATAATGACCGTGGCATTATGTTCCTCATTATACTTTTTCAGCAGATGTTTAATGACGGATTGTGAACTTGGGTCCAGAAAATTAAACGGTTCGTCCAGAATGATCAGTTTCGGATAATGTAGCATGGCCGACACGATACCGATCTTCTGCTTATTGCCCGCCGAGAAGTTACGGATAAACTTCTTTTGTCCCAATACTTCCCCGTTCATAAAACGTTCGAAGGGGATCAGGCGTTCATCCACTTCTTCTTTTTTGAGTCCGTACATTTTACCGATAAAATAGAAATATTCTTCCGGAGTCAGGTAACTGATCAGGAATCCGTCATCGATAAATGCACCGGTAAAACTTTTCCAGTCTTCGCTTTGGTTCACATGAATGTCGTTGATAATGATTTCACCGGTATCAGCTTTCAGCAGGTCCAGCATTAAACGGAACAAAGTTGTTTTTCCGGCTCCATTGTTACCCACCAGGCCGACCATCTCTCCCTGATTGATTGTATAATTCTCGATATCGACGGCTGTTTGGGTGCCGAAGTTTTTCCGGAGGTTATGTATGGTAATCATATTCTTTTTCTATAAAATAAATGTTGAATCGTTATTTACTGTCTCTGAATCCTTCCATGTTTTCGTAACGGCGTTGCATGAAACGGACATATACATTGTTTATCCACATAGGGGAGGTCAAGGTGAAGCCTAATCCGATGATTAATATGACAATGTAGGCCCATGTTTGTCCCAGCAGCATGGGGAGCGTGCCATAGAGTGTGGTTGGTACGATGAAAAGTCCGAAACTGATTAACATCTGCATTCCGGTATTCATACTTTGTTTGCCTGTGATGCTTTCATTGAGTGGTACGGTTTTATGGTTGTATACCGCCAGTTGGAACAAGATGCAATAGACAGGACCTGTTGTCAGAAAGATTAGTGCGACAGCACCCAGCAGGCTGGCTTTTCCCATCACAAAAGCCGGTATCAGCAGGATCAGCGGAATGATTTCCGCCAAGCTATAGATATAATATTTGGCTGTCAACAGGCTTTTGATGGATTCTTTGCGAGTCATCAGTCCGTCGATATAGTTTCCTTCAAATCCCATAAGTTGTATCAGAATCACCATACCGAATCCAAGGAAGGAGTATACCTGGACAAAACTCTTCATGTGGTCATACGTACTGCTGAAACTCAGTATGATGGAGAAGATGATTACGAGCATTGCTACCGACCGGAGTGAGGCCTTACAGCGTTTGTTGCGTAGAAGCATCTTCAATTCCAGACGCATATATTCGCCTACCTCTCCGAAGCGTTCCAGGAAACGGTATTCGGATACGGTTTTTACTTTTGTGTCTTCTACTTTATTGATTTCGTTGTATATTAAACCGGTCATCACTTTACGGTTGATACACCATACCAGAACAGTGGCTGCCAATGTACCCAGGTAAGCAAGTAGATTTCCTTCGATATAACCTTCTCCCAGGTTCATGAAAAAGTTACTTATAAATCCCGTTTTGGGAATAAAAATAGCGATGGCGATTCCACTGTAGACAACGATGGGAAGTAACACCCACCAAATATGTTCGTTAATCAGCGTACGGCAAAGCAGATACCAATATCCGTTGAAAACCATCAGTAACCAAATGCCGATGCTGTAAGTGAGAACTCCTGATATTCCATAAAAAGGAAAGACTGTGAGTGCTGCGAACGGCACGAACAGGAACAGCCAGATAAGATTGAAAGAACTGAGCCCGTGGCGGAGAAGCAGAAAGTCGAGTATACGGATTCGTTTTACCGGAAGTAGCAGATAAGGTTTTACTTCTTGTGTAGGAGTTTTTTGGAATGGGAAACGTATTACAAAGTCCAGGGCAAGCGCAAATATCAGTCCACTATTCAAAATATGATAGGCTTCCATATTGGGAACTTCTGTGCTGATGGCTTTTGCCAGACCGATGCCAATAAATATAAAGTAAGCACCCCAGAAAATAAAGGACGCATACATGATGTATTTGCCGATTTTATTCTTTTCGTACATCGGATGTCGTTTGGCTGCAAGTTTGCCGTGCAGGCGTAGTTCATTGAATAGCATGGTACCGTTTTATTTAAGTTTCGACAAAAAAGAGCACGCAGATAATACAACTTCTTATCTGTTTGGGTTGCATCATCTGCGTGCTGCAAGGTCTTATTATTTCTTTTCCGGGCTGACCATTGTCACTTCCACTTCATTTTTCTGTTTGAAGAGGTCGTCAGCGAATTTCCGGATGTCATTCACCGTAATGCTATTGACTATCTTTTCATAATCATTCATGCGGTTCATGCCGGTATATAAGTATTCGTCGATACTTCCCAGCCAGTAGCTGTTTTCTTTCAGGTCTTCGGTATGCTTTTTCAGCATATATTCTTTCACTTTGTTCAAGTTGGCTTCCGACGGGCCTGTTTTCGTTATGTTATCGATTTCTCCGAAAATGATCTTCATCAGCTTCTCTTTCTTTTCGGGAGCCGTATCGAAGATGATTTGCAGGATTGCTTTTTCTTTTGGATATTTTTGTAGCGTTCCGCCTACATATACACCATATGTACCTCCTTCGTCTTCACGTACTTTTTCTGTGTAGACCAAATCCAGAATCTGGCTTGTCATGCTAAGCAAGAGGTTGTTTCTCAGGTCATATTTGCAATCTCCGTTGTAGAAAGCGAAAACGGAAGCTTTCGGTGTCTCTTGCTGCTTGGTAAACTCGTTCTTGTAAATGCCTTGACGCATTTCAATTTTGTTATCTTTGAAAGTTTCTTTGCGGTTAACGGCGGGGAGCGCACCCAGATATTCGGCAATTACCGGTTTCATCTTCTCTACATCTACGTTACCGACAAAGATAAATGTGAAGTCACTTGCATCTTTGAAGCGATCCTGATACATAGACAGAATCTTGTCGTAATCCATTTGATCCACCATGTCGGCTTTTATGCGTATGATTCTCGGGTGTTTCATATAGATGCCGGCTTGGATAGAGTCGCTGAAGGCCACATTCGGATTCAATTCCTGATTCTTTAATGCGGCTTTATTACGATTTTTATATGAGGCAAATGCATCATCGTCTCTACGCGGTGCTGTAAATGTAAGGTAAGTGAGTTGCATCATCGTTTCGAAATCTTTGGGTGAACAACTTCCTGAAACGCTTTCGGTCTTGTTTGCGATATCGTAACTAACCGATGCTTTCTTTCCGGCGAGCACTTTTTCAAGGTTTACAGCACTGAAGTTACCCAAACCACCGACTCCGACTGCATCCAGACCATTTATATTGATGATTTCCGAATCCGGGAATACGGAACTACCTCCCAGGCTGACACCTTTCATCCGGATTTCATCTGCCTTGAAATCAGTTTTCTTTATAATCACTTTTACTCCGTTAGAAAGGGTCAAAGTAGTTGCTCCAAAGATGTCGTCTTTTGATTCCGAAACAATCTTACCACCTTTCGGCGCTTCAGCCATCAAGGGTTCGTCTGATACTTTATCTACGTAGGCAGTCAGCTTTTCGGTTTTTGCATCCTTCAGCAGTTTTGCGATAGCGGCTTCGGATGGTAGTTTCAGATCCTCTTTTTCGGGTGCGAAAAGGGCCAGCGCCTGATTGTCGTCTGTAATCAGTCCTTTCATCAATTGGTTGATTGCTGCCACCGGAATATTGGGGGCGATCTGGTTGATGATTGTATATTCGTTCTCTATGCCCGGTATAGGTTCGTTATCAAGAAAGTGGCGGACATATTCATTTACATACTTTTCGTTCTTCTGTTTGTCACGTTCATTGTAAGAAGATTCCAACTGACGCAAGTATTCGGCACGGGCACGATTGTATTCTGTTTCGGTGAAGCCGAATTGGCGGGCACGTTCTAATTCGCGGAGCATGGCGGCGATACCATTTTCGATGCTGTCCTCTTTGCAAACCACGATCCCCAGAAATGCATCTTTGGTTTTGGCAACAAAGAAGTTGCTATCGTCTGCTCCTGCATAAATATAGGGTGGATTGGCTGTCTGAACCAGTTCGTTCAAACGTGCATTCAGCATAATGCTGATCAGATTCTTGGCGTATTGCTGTATCAGATAGTCCACATTTCCTTTCTGGTTATCGGGAACTGCTTCGTGTTTATTGAAGAGTAGAACTTGGACATGAGGCTGTTCCTTGTCTTTCAAGATACAGATAATCGGTTCTTTATTGTCTGCGACGGGATAGTAGATACGTTCTGCCGCATTAGGCTGTGCAGGGATGTCGGCAAACATTGTTTTGATTTTAGCTTCTACGGCATCTACATCGATATCACCGACGATGACGATTCCCTGTAAGTCGGGACGATACCATTTTTCGTAATAGTCTCTCAAGGTTTGCGGCTTAAAATTCATCACTACGTCCATGGTGCCGATGGGGAAGCTATGGGCGTATTTGTCACCCGGATACATCATTGGCAGAAGCTTCTCTTGCATACGCATCATGGCACTCATGCGTGTACGCCATTCTTCATTGATGACGCCGCGTTCTTTATCAATCTCTTTCGGATCGAGTGTCAGGTCATTGCTCCAGTCGTGTAGAATCAGCAGGCAGGAGTCTACTGCACCGGGAGTTTTGACGGGTACATTGGAGATATTGTAAACCGTTTCATCGATAGCCGTATATGCGTTCAGGTTTTCACCGAATTTAACGCCGATACGCTCCAGATATTGCTTCAAGGCATCACCGGGGAAGTGAGTTGTCCCATTAAAACACATGTGTTCCAGGAAGTGTGCCAATCCGCGTTGATTTTCTTCTTCTTGAATAGAACCCACTTTCTGGGCAATGTAGAAGTCAGCCCGGTTGGCAGGCAGATTGTTCTTACGGATGTAGTAGGTCAGACCATTGTCCAACTTTCCAATACGTACGTTCTTGTCGATAGGGATGGGCGGCATTTGCTGTGCAAAGACCTGTTGGAAGTTGCAGCATAAGATGACTGCAACCAAAAGTAAACCACGGAATAAATGTTTCATTGCTATACTGTTTTTAAGTTCCACTCACCGTAGGAGTTTCAGAGCGCATAGATCCTATTTATGTATTGAGAATCCGGACTTCCAGTATCTCCTGAGATGAATTACCTTCTTACTGTTTTTTCTATCAGTCGCATTACCGGGAAGTAAATCACATGATTGCTTCTCTAATTTTCACCAGTTTAGTCAATAAGCCTTCCAACCGGTCAAGTTTCAACATATTGGCACCGTCGCTTTTGGCTACTGCCGGATTTTCGTGTGTCTCAATAAAGAGACCGTCGGCTCCTACGGCAATGCCGGCTTTGGCTACCGTTTCGATCAATTGCGGCATACCGCCTGTTACACCGTTCGTCTGGTTGGGTTGCTGTAATGAATGAGTTACATCCAGGATGACCGGATAACCGAAAGATTGCATTTCCGGTATGCCCCGGTAGTCGATGACCAGGTCCTGATAACCGAAAGTCGTTCCACGTTCAGTCAGCATAACGTTCTTTTTGCCGGCCTCTATCACCTTGTCTGCTGCAAACTGCATGGCAAGCGGAGAGAGGAACTGTCCTTTTTTGATATTAATCGTTTTTCCGGTTTGAGCAGCAGCGACCAGTAAGTCCGTTTGTCGGCAGAGGAAAGCGGGTATCTGCAGGATGTCTACATAATCGGCTGCCATGGCTGCTTCATCGGCTGCGTGAATATCGGTTACGGTAGGCACTCCGAAGGTATTGTGTACTTTCTCGAGAACTTTCAACGCTTTTTCATCACCAATTCCCATGAATGAATCCAAGCGAGAACGGTTGGCTTTACGGTATGAACCTTTAAATACATAGGGAATACCCAGTTTATCGGTGATATTTACTATTTTTTCTGCAATTCGCATAGCCATCTCTTCGCCTTCGATGACGCAAGGACCGGCTAACAGGAAAAAATTTCCTGTTTTATTGTTCTTCAGTTGTTCTATCATAACATTTATGTTTTATCAATTGGGTATAATCAATGTGGTTGCTTCCGGGATAATTCCTATTTCAATCGGGAAATGGCGTGGCAACAAGCGTCCGTCAAGGTCGACGGCGGCATTCTGGGCACGCAATACTTTTACTTTTCGGGTACGGTAGGATTTCACCACTTTGTGGTTCAATATGCGTCCTTGAATAAGCATCCACAGTCCGGACAAGATTTGCAGGAACTCGGGGCGGTAGATGACCGATACATCCAGCCAGCCATTATAGGGTACGGCACTTGGGGTTTGTCCGTATCCGGTGGCACTTCCCACACAGACTGTCATAATCCGTCCGCGGATGTGTTCGTCGTTAATTTTGAGATGTGAACGATAAAGCTTGCGTTCGAATATCAGCAGGAAGAGAGCTGCCAGATAGGAGAGGAACTTTACTCCCCAAAAACGTTTGGTCTGGTCCGTGATTTTTACGATACGCGCACCTAATCCTATATTGACTGCATTGAGGAAGTAACGTCGTTGGTGTTTTTCGCCATCGTAAAAGTTGCAGTAACCCACGTCTATTTTCTTTCGGCGGTTATTGATAATCCAGTCTACTGCTTGTTTGTATTCCAGATTCAATTCCCAGTATCTGGCAAAGTCGTTTCCTATTCCGTTGGGAATGATACCGATGGCTATCTCTTCTTTTTTTTCTGCGTTCGAACTCATAATGCCGTTAATGGCATCATTCAATGCACCGTCTCCGCCCACTACTACGATGGTGCGATAACCGTTGTTGGCCAGAATGCCGGCGAGTCGTTCTACCGATCCGAAACCCTCGGACTGCACATAGTCGTATGACACTCCCTTAGAGTCCATGTACTCTTTTATTTCTTTCCACCGTTTCTGCACCTTTCGTGTGCCTGCTTTGGGATTGTAGATTACACCCCATTTTCCAGGTTCTACGCTCATGGATATTATATTTATTATTTCGTACTTTTATTTCTAATTTCTCTGTATGGTGACCGATCTTTTTGTTAAACGACCGATCATTCATATATTAACAACAGACTTGCACTGGCTTAACCGGTTATCATAGGCTATTTATTACCTTTCTCTTTATCCATTAACTCGCCCTGCGCTTGAGGGCTCATCTGCCTCCGTTCCCGGACTGATGGGCTTGGGTAGCCGGGCGCATGGACCCACACTTGCGGGACGAACTGATAAATGAAACAAAAACGGTTAAGAGCTTCGCCAAAGTTACTAAAACTCTTTGAGTTTCTGCTTTACAAAGTTAATCTTTTCCTCCATTGGGAGTGAAGCATCTACCCAATGAATGGTGAAACCTCTTCGTTCCATTCCCCGAAACCAGGTCATTTGCCGTTTGGCAAACTGGTGGATGGCAGTTTCCAGACCGGTAAACATTTCATCGTATGTCATTTTGCCAATGGCGTACAAAGTCAGGTATTTGTATTCCAATCCATAATAAATCAGATCATCCGGCTGAATTCCCTCTGCCAGGAGACGACGTACCTCTTCAACCATCCCGTCGTCCAGTCTTTGTTTAAGGCGGCGGGTGATTTTCTCCCGTCGCAATTCACGGTCGATGTCCACTCCGATAATCAGGCTGTTCAGTTGTGGGAACTCCCGTTCTTCTATTGGTGTCTTTGCATAATACTCTTCTATTTCGATAGCACGGATTGCCCGTTTGACGGTATCCACGTCTGTCGAATTGTGAAGTGTCTTATAACTACTTAAAATAGCAGTCAGTTCTTCCAATGATTTTTCGGCCAGGCGTACACGCAACTCTTGGTTTTCGGGAACTGGAATCAGGCGATAGCCTTTTAGTACCGACTCCAGATACAAGCCTGTCCCTCCACATAGAACGGGGAGACATCCTTTTTGTTTAATAGTCTCGTAAGCTGTCAGGAAATCACGTTGATACTCAAATACATTGTATTTATAGCCCGGATCAGCAATATCTATCAGGTGGTAAGGGATTTGTCGGCCGTTAATAGTGTAGTCTTCCAGGTCTTTGCCTGTACCAAGATCCATTCCCCGATAGATTTGGCGTGAATCGGCACTGATGATTTCAGTATTTAACTCTGCGGCCAATGCGGCAGCAAAAGGGGTTTTACCCGAAGCGGTAGGGCCAAGAATGGCAATCAGATCATAGTCCGGCATGGTCATATCTTTATTAATAACGTTACAAAGATATGAAAAAGGAAGTGAAAAGCAGGTGTTAAACTCTTAAATGGTGTTATAAAACATACTTTTTTTCTTGTATTATTTGCAGATAACCAAAGAGTACGTATCTTTGCAATGTGTTTTTCATAGTATTAGATTTAAGGTTAACAAAGGTTGGAGCAAGGCGTTGCTCCTTTTTTTATGCCCTAATCTCTCCTATGCTTTGTGTATCCATATTGACAACATCTTCTTTTTCAGTATAATAACGTTGATGGAAGACACCAATAAGAATAAAAATATACCTATGGCGAAAGTTGGCCAGAGAGATCCGACAGACATTTGTGGAAACAACAGGTTCAGTGTCATAAGATAAGAGGTGCGTGCCCACGAAACAATGCCGACGGATAGTAACAGTACAACAACATTGAGTCCTAGTGTAAGAATCTGATAGGGGAGTGCTACTCTTGAAGGGCTGTAACCTATCAGAAGCAAACTTTCCAGTTTCACGGTGTTCTTTTGTAAAAGCAGAAAAATGCTGAGCATCAGAATGTAGAAAGAGAGTATGCTGATAAATAGTCCCACTGCAAGGACAATACCCACAATCAGACGCAGAAAATAAGTGGTTTTCCCGGCGTCCAGTTTTCCGTCTTCTGTCTCATAACCCTTTTGTTGGAAATACTTTGCAATGGAGGCATCAGCGGGATTGTCTACTTCAATAATCAGCCGTGAAGGGTCCGGCTGGCTATCCGGTGCAAAGTTTTGGTTAGCCCAGTTCATAAAAGATTGTGGAACCAAAATAGTATTCAACCGGTTGGAAAAGCCGACGATGTTTCCTTTATATTGCTCAACCCGTCCGTTGCCCCGCATCAGAATATCCATTTGGATCAGGCTCATCAACCCTTCCGATAGTTTAGGCAGGCTTCGGCTCTGGGCAAATCCGAAGTTATATAAATTCAGATAATTGCGCGGAATGATGATAGGGATGGTGTGCGTGTTTTCATCAAAATGCCATTTATCGAGGCTGACGTCTACAAACTTATCAGGAACGGCCTCAAAGAACATTTCGGTAGAAAGGTGAATTCCTGCTTCCTGCATTCCCAATCCTGCGGAGACTTTAAATTGCGAAGGAGTGAAAGCACCTACGCTCCGGGTGAACGGTTGTTTCTTCAGTTCCTCTATTTCCTCAGACGAAAAAGTGTTACTCTTGCCCGCAAAAGATCCCAGCGTACTGATTTTCTTAGTAGCTGTCATATAATCTTTCTTCATAAAGCTATCCCCTTCGGTAAAGATGGGAACTACATCTTTGTAGAATTGTGCGCTGAGTAGCACAATAACCATTCCGAAAAGGTTGGCAAAGAAGAAACCGGTCAACTGACCGATGCTGATATGCTGACGGAGCAGCTTCCAGACTAAGTTGTTCATAATTTCAATATTCTGTCATACGTTAACTCGATATGCTTGCCGATGGACGTTACGATGATTCCCGCCCCTTGTTTTCCGGCTTCTTCCATTACCAGTTCTCCCATAATACGTGCATTGTTGTCGTCCAAATGACTGATGGGCTCGTCCAGGAAAATGAAGTCGAAAGGTTGACAAAGCGATCGGATGAACGCCACTCGCTGTTGTTGTCCGAAAGAAAGTTTGCCTGCCTTCACGTTCAGTTTGTCCGAGAGTCCCAATGCTTCGAACAGTGATAATACTTCTTTTCGGGTTTTATATCCGGTCAGGTTATTCTTTAGTCGGATGTTTTCGATGGCGGTCAACTCCGTAAAAATGCGTAAATCCTGAAAAAGCATACTCAGTGAATGCTTCCGGATTTCCACCCATTGCTTCACCGGATATGCTTTGATATTGGTTTCGTCGAAGTTGATGATTCCCTGATAGTCGTTTCGGTAGCCGTAGATGTAGCTGCACAACGATGATTTACCGGTACCGGAGGCAGCCTCGATCAGGTAAGATTTTCCTTTATGGAAAACAAGATTCCGATGCCATACATCCGAAGTTATCGAATTACGGTCAGCAAACACTTGGGGAAGTGTTTGCTGTAGGTGAATGCTGTCCATACACGTTGAAGATTACATGCCGGCGAACTGCTTGGCAAAGTCTACTATCTGTTTTAAAGCGTTGTCGTCTTTGTTTTTCAGAAGAATGGCTGTTTCGGTCTTACCTTCGCTGTCACTGAATGCCTCGATATACGAAATTTTTGAAGCGAGTTTATAATAAGTTTGATATTCTTCGCCGCCGAATCCGGCCATCATTTTCACAACAGGGAGATCGAGAATAGCATCCATATTGATAACAAAGAATACATTTTTGCCTTTCATATCCGATACATATCCGGCATCTTTGATTGATTTCTCTACAGGTTTGCTGATACTCTTGTACAGAAGTTCATCATTAGTGGCATACATCTGCTTGTTGCGGATGCCAAAGAATACGTTGGTTGCTCTTGACTTATAAACATATTCGTTTTCGCCCAATTGGATAATATCTTCGTTTTTACCTAATTTTAATTGTTTCTTATTGTCGTACAATGCTTTCAGGGCATTTCCGTTCTTTGCATCTGCATAAGCAGCAAAAGTAGGAACACTGTTCAAGGTTACATTAATCAGACCGATGGAAATATCTCCATCGAAAGAGGCGAATAAACTTTTTACTTCATCGGCTTTCGCAAGAGACACGTTTCTACGGAATTCTTCATTATTGAATAGCAAATCGTAGAATGCTGCTCCATTGACTCCTATATTTAAGAATGCGAGAGTCGATTCGGGGAAGTTCTGGAGGAAAGTTGTATTTAACTTTTTAACAGCTTGAGCCTGTTTCTTCAGTAACGCATCCGTCTCTGCATTATCCGAGTAGGTTTCGATCTGCAGAGCGATTTTTCCTTTCTCAAAGTTGAGGTTACCCACAGCTTTTACTTCACTCAAGTCGATTTGTGAAGAGAGTCCCAGACTGATTTGTTGAGTATACATTTTGGGAACCGCATCCATTGAAGCAAAAAAGTTGATGTCTCCTTTCTGATCCTGCATCTTCCGGAAACTGCCGTTTGAGGCGATACTGTTCTCTTCGGTCTGTTTGAGCAGTGTGGAGATGGTTTGTTTGGCAACATCCATTTGAGAAGTTCCGTAGGCTTCTGTCAAAACTGCTGCATTTTCATTAAAGACCAATAGATTGTTCTTCTGCAAGGATGTGAAACTGTACCCCTCTTCTTCTGCTATAGGCTGGCAGATTCCTTCTTTGGCCATTAAGTCGAGCGAAGCACGCAAGTCCTCGATATTACTGACTTTGGCAACTATAGTGGGACTAATGAAAGTCTTGGAAGTAAATACGAATACAGGAGCTTTGACATCAATCCCCGATTGAGAAGGATTTTTCATTATTTTTTCCAGTTGCTGGAAAGCAGCTGCATTCATTCCGCTTTTCAGGGCTTCCATCATTTTTTGTTTCATCCCTTCATTCTGTTTATCATTCAAGCCGGCTTTGTCGGCAAGAGAATTCAGATTAATGGAAGCAACAGCCGAAGCATCGGCCGGAATCACATGGATATATTCCGCTTTCTTGGAGCAGGCTGCCATGAAAACGATCAGTACTGCCAGTACCGAAAGTCGGGAAATCATTCGTTTTACCATAATTACTATCTTTTTTATTTCTGTAAATTACATATTCATTGTGTGGCAAGCCACCAATGCTGCTGTTTCTGTGCGCAGTCGCGATTTGCCTAAACTAATAGGGACAAATCCTTTCTCGATTGCTTTCTTGACTTCCTCTTCGCTGAAGTCACCTTCCGGTCCGATCAACACCAGGGCATCTTCTCCTTTTGTCAAGACATCTTTCAGTAAAGGTTTCTCTCCTTCGTAACAGTGGGCAATGAACTTTTGCCCTTTAAAGTCTTTTTCGATAAATGTGCAAAAATCAGTCATCTCGTTCAGACGCGGTAAACGTGCTTTTAACGATTGCTTGATGGCAGACACCAATATCTTTTCAATGCGTTCGGTTTTAATTACTTTCCGTTCGGAGAAGCGGCAGTTCAAGAATGTTAATTCGTCGAACCCTATTTCAGTTGCTTTTTCAGCAAACCATTCATTACGATCCATATTTTTTGTGGGTGCCATAGCAATGTGCAGATGTCCGTCCCACAAAGGCTCTTGGTAAATTGTTTCTTTAATATTCACCAGGCAACGTTTATGGGTTGCCACGCTGATCTCTGCCCGATAGAAGTTTCCCTTTCCGTCGGTGAGACTAATTTCATCTCCGGCTGTCAGGCGGAGCACACGTACACAGTGCTGTGCTTCCTCTTCAGGAAGTTCTGTGCTGGTTTGTATATCAGGGGTATAAAATACGTGCATATCTTTTATTTATGTCGGTTTATTTCGTCACGAAGTCGGGCTGCCAGTTCGTAATTCTCTTCTTGAATGGCTTTATTCAATGCTTCTTCAAGAGAAATAATGCTGACCGGCTCCGTGCGTGAGTTTTCATCCTCTTCCGGAGTATCGGGACGTTCGTCCCCGTCTGTCAACCGTATACACTCGCGTTCAAGAATAGATTCGAATATAAAGATAGGACAATCTGCCCTGACGGCCAGTGCCACTGCATCCGAGGTACGGGCATCTATCCGAATAATTTCTTCGTCTTTTTTAAAGTAGATATACGAATAGAAAACGCCTTCTTTGGCTTTGTATATTAGTACCCGGAGCAGAGTTGCTCCCAAAACATTCAGACACGAATAGAATAAATCGTGTGTCAGCGGGCGTGGGGCCTTTATTCCTTTCAGGCAAATGGCTGTAGCTTGTGCCTCGGCAGGTCCTATTATAATAGGTAGCTGCCGTTCGCCATCTACTTCTCCCAATACCATTGCATAGGCACCTACCTGCGCCTGGCTGTTAGAAATGTTCAATACCTGTAATTCTACTTTCTTATCCATTGTTAATTGTTCACTTTCTTAAGTTCTCCCGGTTGATGTTTGTATCTGAAAACAATTGCAAACAAAATACCGATAGCCAGTGCATATGCTGCAAATATGAACCAGATAGCCGGCCAGTTGCGACTTGCCAACATTCCGTTTTCATATACAGAGAATGCATCCACTACGGCTCCACTGGCATATCCTCCGATGACAGCGCCTAATCCGTTTGTCATAATGAAGAACAAACCTTGTGCACTGGCCCTTGTCTCAGGTTTGGTTTCCAATTCAACAAATAAAGAACCGGAAATGTTGAAGAAATCAAATGCCATACCGTATACTATCATTGATAAAATCAGCATCCAGATGCCTGATCCCGGATCACCAAAGCCAAACAGTCCGAATCGGAATACCCAGGCAAACATACTGATGAGCATGACACGTTTGATTCCGAAGTGTTTCAGGAAGAAAGGAATGGCCAGGATAAACAGTGTTTCGGACATTTGTGAGATGGACAG